>Ga0182011_10000662_pt1 | contig 30053 bp, 33 predicted proteins | sample 711E1DmetaG_FD_120481 | JGI IMG/M metagenome (GOLD analysis project Ga0182011, IMG submission 120481) | Permafrost microbial communities from Stordalen Mire, Sweden - 711E1D metaG | ecosystem: Environmental > Terrestrial > Soil > Wetlands > Permafrost | place: Sweden: Stordalen | collected...
AACCGGCTGGCCGATCCGTGCGAGACCGGAGGGGAGGTCCGGTGCGTCAGGTCCGAATGCACGGGTGGCACCCTTCCGGTGGACACAGACCGTCTCCGGTTTTCCATTGACCGGGTATTCTTCCATCTTGGCTACATTGTGCGCAACATCGTACACCAGCGGCATGTCGTTATAATCGATGGCAAACATTTTCGCAAGCACAGTCCGTGCAGCATGCATGATTATCTGCCGGTTGGCCCATGCATAGTTTGCCGACGCGGCCATGGCTCCGAAATAGGCCTTCCCTTCCGGTGAGAGAAGCGGTGCGCAGGCAAGTTGCCGGTCCGGGAGGGTGATATGGTATTTTTTCGTTGCCTGCTCAAGGATTTTCAGATGGTCGGTGCATACCTGGTGACCAAGGCCGCGGGAGCCGCAGTGGATCATACAGCAGATCTGCCCGGCAGCGAGCCCGAAAGCACGTGCCGCTTCCGGATCATAGATCTCGCGGACTACCTGCAGTTCGAGAAAATGATTGCCCGATCCCAGCGTCCCGCCCTGGGGCACGCCCCGCTGTTTTGCCTTGGCTGAGACCTGGCTGCTGTCGGCCTGTTTCATGCATCCCTTATCTTCACACCGTTCGAGATCTCCCGGCAGGCCGTACCCCGACTCAACTGCCCAGCGTGCCCCTTTCGTCATCATGTCGTCAAGCGACTTTGCCGATACTTTCAGGGAGCTTTTTGCACCAACCCCGGTGGGGACCGCGTTGAAGAGTGTATCGACCAGGTCGCGCCGGCCGGTGATGTCCTTAAATCCAAGCGGCGTAGTAAACAACCTCACCCCGCAGTTGATATCGAAGCCAACACCACCCGGGGAGATGATACCTTCGTCCAGTGAGAATGCCGCGACCCCGCCGATGGGGAACCCGTACCCCCAGTGGATGTCCGGCATGGCAAGGGAGTGCCGGATGATCCCGGGCAGGGTAGCGACGTTTGCAAGCTGCTGGACAGCTCCGGGTTCAAGGATCCGGCCCAGGGATTCTGAGAGGAAGAACCTGCCCGGGACCCTCATCCCGGGAATAAACCCGACCGGCACTTCCCATTCGTTTGTCCCGACCCGTTTAACCCCGTCAATCATCTGGCTCGTCCCTCATGGACCACATGGAATCGTGGCTCGTGCACGTGATATCCCTGAGATATTTTCCATCGTAAGTACATGCAACTCTATACATCAAATACGATGTCCAGCATATATCCGTTCGCATCGCGGGTTAGGGCAAGCCCGGAATACGAGATCCCCTTCACTTCCGTTCCCAGGCAATGACGGCGCCGGTCAAAGGGTTCTCCGTCCAGCATTGCCACAAGATGGCACCCTTCAATATGTATATCAGCGCCGGAAAAGACCAGCCCGTCAACCTCGGCCAGAAAAAGCACTTCTGAAAGAAAGTCCCTCACAAGCGATTCCCGATCCTCAGCGTCAAGGGAAATCTCCCGTTTCGTTCCGCCCTTCCGGTCCGGGCCATAGAGGACCTGCATCAGGGCAACAAGCGCTTCAGAAAAAAGTGTCCCGAGGGTCGGTGCCGTTGCCCGGATTTTTACATCCGCAGTATGGGAAACCTCAACAAAGCTCATTCGCGTTCAGGTCCGCTGGAGTTCATTGTCATCAAAGAACGGGATCATGTCCATATGGATACTGTTGAGAAACCGTGCCTGGTGGATGGATACATAGATGGTATGGTCACCGGCCTTGAGCAGAAGATCGGATTTTTTCGGGGGTTTAACCCGTGTGGGCAGGAGGATCGGCCCGCCGCAGGATGTGCAGATACGGAAATCACAGTCCCTCTGGTTGATATATTCAATCACTTCAGGAACGACCGTGACTTCTCCCAGGCTGGCGCTGTCATGAGAGTGGGTAAACATGCTTCTGATGTTATTGGAAGCATGCAGTAAAAATCGTTATGGATCGGGAGGGCCGGTTTTAAGCCCCTACAATACCGACCACAATGTCAACATACTTTTCCTTGAGTTCGTAACTGTTCACTCCATCGGTATTCCGGGTTGCCCGGAGAATGCCGATGCGGGAAGCAATGATTCCGACCATGGAGGCAATCGCGTGGAATGTAACCGTAAACTGTTTTTGCAGTTCTGCAACAAGTTCGGCGATGGTGATCGATCGGGTCTTTACAAAGAGCCTGAGTACTTCGCGCCGGATGCCGGTCCTGTCCCGTGACAGGTAGGACCGCAGGCGGTTCTCGATGACTCTCTTGATCTCTGTTGGAGATCTCATACGTGTAGTGTCAAAGTTCTCGGTATATATATTTTTTGATTTTGTGCGTTTTTAAATCCCGAATCAGGGATTGCGCCATTTTAAGAAGGAACAAAAATTTTCTGCGAAATTACCCGGATTCCCCCATCGCGCGCTTTTGTTCAGGAGAGCGAAAAGTGTCGGTTCCTCAAAAGGAATTTCTGGTAACTATTTAATCGTAGATCAACAGATGATTATGACATGGGATGGATCAACTATAACATCGAGAAATATTCGCCACAACAGTTAGTGGTAATCCCCCTGGTATTCCTTATCATTTCCCTGATATTGCTTGCACTAAACACTGCGGCAACAGGCATGCCTGTGACACCGGGTATTGATTTTTCCGGGGGGACTGCGGTAACGATTATTACTACAGACACTTCTGCACAGCTGCAGACCACCTTTGCCGGCTACCCGCTGAACGATATTGGTGACGTGAATAACGGGAAATTTTTAAAGTTCGGGACCATGACTGACACACAATATCAGTCCCTTTCTCAGTTGATCAGCCAGAAATATCCCGATGCAAAGATCGACCAGATCGGGGAATCGTTCGGGAAGTCACTGCAGTACCAGGCAGTCATTGCCATGATTATTTCATTTATCGGTATGGCAATTGTTGTCTTCCTGTCGTTCCGGACATTCGTCCCTTCCGTTGCGGTCGTCCTGTCGGCTTTTGCAGACATGGTCATGACGGCCGCGGTGATGAATATTGTCGGTATTTCCCTGTCCCTCGGGACAACAGCCGCACTCCTCATGCTGATCGGTTATTCCGTGGACAGCGATATCCTGCTCACCAACCGGGTACTGAAACGGCAGGGGAAGCTCAATGATAAGCTCATGGGGGCCTTCCATACCGGTATTATTATGACATCGACGACACTTGCCGCAGCCACGGCATTATTCGTGGTCTCCTGGTTCGGGTCCGTTCAGATCCTCATGGATATTTCAGCAGTGCTCCTGATAGGACTTGTCGCTGATATTTTCAACACCTGGCTCACCAATGTGGGAATCCTCAAATGGTACGTGCTGAAAGGGGGTGGCAAATGAACGAGAAGGAATTGAAAGCCCTCGTCACTGACTGGAGAGTAGCAACGCTCATCATCCTCGTTGTCCTGTCAGTCATTGCCATCTATCCCCACTTTGATGACAATGGCAACATAGCCACCAACCTCCAGTACGGACTTGACCTCCAGCAGGGCGCGTGGATCCAGCTGGAATTCAAAGGGGAAGTTGTAGGGTACACCACCGATCAGCCGGTTGACACATTTGTCTCGAACCTGTCAAAACAGCTTGATGCTGAAGTGATAGCGGTGGATGAGAACCACCTTGAAATCCGGAAACTCTATAACCAGTCAGAACTTGAACCGGTTTTTACCGCTGAAGGTGGAACGATTACCAGTTACAGCCCGGGAGTTTCAAAGGCAACCGCGGACGATGTGAAACTCATCCTTGAAAACAAGATCAACGCCATGGGCACCAAGGATGCAAAGGTCAACACGCTCACCGGTTTCAACAATGTTGCGCGCTATATCCGCGTGGAACTCGCCGGTGTCGATATGAAACAGGCACAGGACATCGTCGGGAAGCAGGGGAAATTTGAGATCCGTATCCAGTCAACCGGCAATAATACCGAGCATGTATTGTCTGGCGATTCAATTACCAGTGTCCAGATGCCGGCACAGGAACCCCCCGGCAGCGACAAATGGGGGGTCGGGTTTAGCCTCAATGAGGCCGGTGCAACCGCGTTCCAGGACGCAGCGATCAAGTACGGTGCTACCACGGATCCCGCCAACCACTACCTCCTTATGCTCCTTGACAATAATACCGTCTATTCCGCGCCCCTTTCTGACAACCTTGCCGCGCAGCTGAAGACCCAGCAGATCCGGCAGTTGTTTGCTTCAACCGGTACCGGCAAGACCGGTTCAACACAAGCGACAGATCTGGAGATCCACCTCCGTGCAGGGGCACTGCCGGTTGATGTGAACATCGCGGGATCCGGAGGCACGTCCGCACCCCTTGGCGAGCGGTACAAAGCCATGGCGCTCCTTGCCGGCATTCTTGCCCTGATCACCGTGGGTTTTGTCATCTACTACCGTTACCGTGAGCCCAGTATCGTCCTGCCGATGATACTGATCAATGCCTCGGAAGTGCTCATCCTGCTCGGGTTCATTGCCCTGATCAAGTTCCAGATGGATCTGCCAACGATTGCCGGTCTGGTTGCTGTCATGGGGACCGGGCTCGACCAGCTGGTGATCATCACGGATGAGATCCTGCACGAAGGAAAAGTACCTTCGCCAAACCTCTACTTAAAAAGGCTTGCCCGGGCACTCAGTATTATCGTCGCAGCCGCAGCAACTGTCGTGATTGCCATGATCCCGCTCGCCCTCATGGACCTCTCGACCCTGAAGGGATTTGCCATCATCACGATCCTGGGTGTTCTTGTCGGGGTTATCGTTACCCGGCCGGCATATGGGAAAGTCATTATGCAGATGCTTTCCAAGTAACCATACCATAGGTTTATCTTTTTTTTCATCGACAACTCATACGGGTATGTGTTAATGAGCAAGCCGATTTTGTTTGATTTTTTTGCCACCTGGTGCGGGCCCTGCAGGATGCAGACACCGATCATCGAGGACTTAGCAAAAAAGATGGGGGACGCCGTTGAGATCCGGAAGATCGATGTCGACCAGCACATGGATCTTGCTGAGAAATACGGGATTCGCGTTGTTCCGACACTCATCATCGAAAAAGATGGTAAGGTTCTCCAGTCCCTTGAAGGCGTCACGGATGCGGCAACGCTGGAAAAAATGTTACGTCCGCTGGTGGGATAAGTGAAGATCGGTATTGTCGGAGGGACCGGCGATATTGGTGAGGGGATGGCCCTGCGTCTCTCTCCGGTGTTTGATGTGATTGTCGGATCGCGCGAGAAAGACAAGGCGGAAGCAACCTGCAGGCTTGGCACCGAGACCCTGAAAAGCCGGGGAAAGGCCTGTTCGCTCACCGGTGTCTCAAACCAGGAAGCAATCGATAGTGCGGATATTGTGATCCTTGCTATCCCTTTCAAGCACCTTGCCGGGACCCTTGAAGGCCTTCATGGTTTTGAGGGCAAGATCGTTATCAGTCCGGTCAATCCGATGGAGAAACGCGATCATTTCACGTTCGTACCCCCACCGGAAGGATCCGCCGCCCTGATGGTAAAACGCCTTCTCCCGCCTGCAGCACGTATCTGTTCGGCATTCAATACGATCGCGGCAAACAAATGGAAGGCACTGGATGAAGAGCTTGCCTACTCCGTACCTGTCTGCGGCGATGATGAAGCGGCAAAGCGGGAGGTCATGGGTATCGTGAACCGGATCTCCCGGCTCCAGGCCTTCGATGCCGGCCCGCTTGCAGCGTCTTCCATGGTCGAAGCCCTTACCCCGCTGCTGCTCAATATCGCCCGGTACAACAAGATGAAGGACGTCGGTATCCAGTTCCGGTAACCTGCAGAAAACTGTATGCGACGTGCGGATCCGCCGCGGAGAGATAAACCATCGTGGAACTTGCAAAAAAGTTCTTTATAAAAAAAAAGGTGATGCATGTATTCTGGTGAATTTGAGCGGATAGGAAAACGACTTTTTGCCGAGCATCTTGTGGGAGGAAATTTTGGTAATATCAGCATGCGGGAAGGCGAGTCTGGTTTTTATATCAAAAGGAGCGGGGTCTATCTTGATGTTGCCACCGATCCGATCCTGGTTCCGCTCTCAGGCAAAGTACCATCTGGTGCCTCCACTGAGTACCGGGTCCATCGCGAAGTCTATAAAAAAACTCCCCACCTTGCAATTGTCCACGCCCACCCCCCGGCTGCCGTAGCCCTCTCTCTTGTCCGGGATGAAATACGGCCGGAAGACAGTGAAGGTATCATGTTCTGCCCGGTGATCCCGGTCGTCACCGGTGAGCCGGGATCGCAGGAGGTTGCTGATACCGTTTCTTCTGCCCTTGTGAATGCGAAGCTGGTCATTGCCCGCGGGCACGGCACCTTTGCGGCAGGTAAGACACTTGATGAAGCGTACCTCTACACTTCCCTTGCGGAACATGCATGCAGGGTGCTTTATTTTAAGCAGGCATTTTTACCGAAGTAATTTATTCCATTTTTCATCCCGGTTTCAGGGATATTTCGCAAACCCGATCAATTCAGGCAGTTATTTCTGATAAAAAAGTGGAACCATTTTTTTTACTTCTGCTGCTTTGGTGGCTGGAGCAGCTGGATCTCGCGGATGATCTCGCGGTGGAAGACGAGGAGCATGTCGCTGATCATACCGAACATGAAAATCTCGATACCTACGACAATGAGGAGTACGGTGAGGATCGTGAGCGGGATATGCTCGACATGGCCGGGTTTGAGCCATTCCAGCAGGACATAGAAGCCAACGAGTATCCCGAGGAGGGAAGTGAGAATTCCCATCATCCCGAAATAAAACATCGGGTTGTTCACCCGCGCCAGCCGGTAGATCGTGCTTACGATCTTAATACCGTCATGGAACGGGGAGAGCTTGGTTGCGGATCCCGGTCTGCTGGAGTACCTGATCGGGACGACCATGATCCTCTGGCCGTTCCGGACCGACTCAACGGAGATCTCCGTCTCGATCTCGAACCCTTTCTCTTTCAGGTGCATCTGGTGGATCGCAAGCTTGGTGAATGCACGGTACCCTGAGAGGATATCGTGAAGGTCCCGGCTGTGTGCAACCTTAAAAAGGATATTAAGCATGTGGTTTCCGAAAAGGTTGAGCCGGGAGAACGCGCCCTCTTCGGCATTGATAAGGCGGTCACCGATGACTTGGTCGAATCCCAGGAACAGAGGGGTCAGCATCTTCTCAGCATCTTTTGCCGAATAGGTGCCGTCGCCGTCGAGCATAAGGATGTAGGGCTGCTCGATCACCTCGAAGGCTTCGATAATGGCATTCCCTTTTCCTTTGCCCGACTGCGTCCTGACGGCGGCGCCGGCCTCGCGGGCATTCTTTACCGTATTATCGGTACTTTTGGCGTCGATAACCAGGATATGGTTATATCCGAGGTCCTTGAAATCGCGGACGATAACGCCTATAGTTGGCGCTTCGTTGAGCGTAGGGATTAAAACGCAGACCTCGTCTTTGTTGAATTTCATTGGTATAGTATTTTTAATCCGGTGTCATAAGTGCTTCTATGCATATCCCCAAAAAGGGACTGCGGGCACTGGGGATCGCGGAGAGTTATGCCGGGCGCGAACATTCCACGCTTGCCGGTGTCGTGATGCGAAAAGATCTCCGCATTGACGGATTCTGTTTTGGCCGGGTTATGGTAGGTGGCACAGATGCGACCGATACTGTTCTCCGCATGATCCGGGATCTGGACCGAAGGGATCTCAATGTCGTCCTGCTCTCCGGTTGCGTAATCGCGTGGTTCAATATTCTCGATCCCGGGCGGATTTTAGATGAGTCCGGTATCCCGGTGATCTGTGTCACATATGAGGAGTCGGAAGGGCTCCTCGATGATCTCCGGCACCATTTTCCGGGAGATGAGGTGAGGGTGCAGGCCTATCTCCGGCTTGGTGAACGGGTGCCGGTCGATCTTGGAGACCACCGGATAATCTACCTGCGGGCGGCCGGGATCGGCTACCCGGATGCGGCACGTCTCTGTCGCGATTTCACCCTCGAGGGTAAGATCCCCGAACCCCTCCGGGTGGCCCGGCTGTGTGCCCGGCAGATCTTTTCAAGACCGGGTCCTTTATGAATGGTAATGATCCCTGCCCGGAGAGAAGTATTCATATCAATGCAGGAAAAACCTGAATGGTACTTCCTGAATAGTAAACGGAGTTGAGAGCAAAAATGCCATCTGACGATAAGAATGCACGGTGGGTCTGTCTTGAATGCCACTGGATATATGATCCGGCCAAGGGGGATCCCAAGAACGGAGTGCCTGCCGGAACCCCGTGGGAAAAGGTTCCTGATACCTGGCGTTGTCCCGAATGCAAGATCCTCAAGTGCAAGAAGGGCGTTTTCAAGCGGCTTGAGGATTGAGGAAATAGTTGTAGAACCACTGGGTGTCGTATTTTTTTTGTTCCGGGAAGGTATCCCGGGAGATTAATTTGTTTGTTGTCCGATCATAGACATCGAACTGGACCGTATCTCCGGGATGAAATGTTCCCTTCGCGTAATTAATGGCAATTGTTGCATCAGGGTACCATAAAAAATCATGTGAACCAAATCCACCCAATGTCTGTATTCCGTTGTGGTGCGTTGGCAGGAAATCGTGTCCGTTCATTGTAGGAATATCACAGGGAAGAAGGATACCATTACGGTACGTTCTGGCATATAATTTCCTGTTATCGTATGCGATTTTTCCGCTGTTTTGCACAACCATGTAACTGTCGTAGTCCAGGATACCCTGAGGATTTACATGCCGTATCTGGTTTATTATAAAAATAGCCGGAACCGATGGATCCCCCGTTGGCATCTGGAATCCAAGGCACAGGAGAAACACCAGCATCGCGGCAATGATGGTAATACCTATCAACAGGATTATTCCCGTGACCGGTGATGTCGCGTGATCAGGTTTTGGCTGTGGAGACAACAATCTTAGTTATAATAAATAAGATATAACATTTACGATATGTGATTTTTATAAATAAAAAGAAAAAAGTAAGGTATATCATGGGCCCGGCTGTCCCTTATATGTCCGCCAAGATGTCGGGATACCTGTTCTGAAATATGAATTCCCTGCAATGCCCGGTCCAACGGACAGGGATAACACTGCCGGGACTATAGCATCGTCCCATTTGTTTCCTGCCGGCTCTCTCCGGCAGGATCACAAGCGTATACAATGCAGAATAATAAAACCGGTTTTTTCACGTGCTGCACCATCCTGTATTCTAATCCGTTAAAATAAATATCACCGGCACTAAGCAGTTGTACTGACCAGCAACAGTCCCGGGTATTGCAGTCCATGGCAATTTCATCAGAAAGACCAGATCCAGCCCCATCCCTTCGGACGGGAAGAGATTTTTACCTCGAAGGTCTTGCACTCGGGCGCGAAGGAAAGCATGAGGAGGCGCTGAACATTTTCTCCCTTGCACTGGAACAGGACCCGAAGCTGGCAATTGCCTGGGTCGGCAGGGGTTTTGCGCTCGGAAAGCTCGGCAGGTTTGAGGAAGAGATCGAGTGCTGTAAAAAGGCAATCGAGCTGGACCCGTACTGTGTCGATGCGTGGAACAACATAGGGTTCGCCTTCGGCATGCTCGACCGGTTTGAGGACAAGGTCGAGTGCTGCGAGCGGGCACTCCAGATCGATCCGGAGAACGCCACTGCATGGAACAATAAAGGAGTGGCCCTCGGAATGCTCGGCAGGTTTGAAGCGGAGGTCCGGTGCTGCGACCGGGCGCTCGAACTGCGCCCCCGGTACCTTTCTGCATGGGTCAACAAAGGGTACGCGTACGGGAAACTCAAGTGGTATGAAGAGGAGATCATCTGTTATGACCGGGCGCTGAAAATCTATCCGTTCTATCTCTCGGCCCTGATCAAGAAAGGGGTTGCTTTAATCTACCTGAAACGCTACCGTGAGTCCCTTGAGGTTCTTGACCGGGCACTGACGCTCGAACCCGGCAATGCAAAAGCCCTTTACCGGAAAGGTCTTGCATTCAGCATGCTCGGGAAGCACGAAGAAGCGATAACATGCCTTGAAAAAGCCCTGAAAGCGGACCCTTCGATTGCCGATGCATGGGTTGTAATGAGCAACTCCTGTTTCATGCTGGGTAAGCTGGAGGAATCGGCGCGGGCATTTGACCAGGCATACTATATCGATGTCAAGGATGTCCGTACTGGTGTTGTCAAGGGGCTCTCGCTGTTGAAGATCGGAAAGTTTGACGATGCCCTGAGAAGTTTCTCGGATGTCTTTGGAATCCTGCTCCGTTGATTTCCCTTTCATCCTGTTGCGGGTGAAAATCCTCGGTTTTTTATGTCCCTCCCACGTACAGAGAAGCATGGATGTTGAGGAATATGCCCGTAAAAAACTTGCGGGGGGCAGTAGCGAAGCAGCAGTACAGGAAAATCTTGTCAATATCATCCGCTCGTATAAAACCGTGAATCCTTCCTTTGCATCCGCGTTTGCCCGGGCTGTTATTACCGAAGTGAAAAATTCCGGAGGTTTGTCCGGAGATTTTTTCTCGTTCGATCCGGCCGGTGTGAAAATGGGGGAATTTGGTGTCGGCTCCCGGGGTAAGGGCGACTTTTTTGCCCACCGCCAGATCGCCCGCATTATCGGCAAGACTTCCGCGTCGGTTGGCGTGGATGAGATGGATGATGCCGGGGCAGTCCGTGCGGGGGGTGAATACATCATCTGTACCGTTGACGGGATGCATTCGCGGCTTTCGGATTTCCCTTTTCTTGCGGGATTCCATGTGACCCGTGCAACCCTCCGGGACACCTATGTCATGGGTGCAAAACCCATCATGCTTTTCTCTGATATCCATGTTGCTGATGATGGCGACGTTGCGAAAATTTTTGATTATACCGCCGGCATCACTACGGTCGGTGAAGCCATGAATGTACCACTGGTTACCGGCTCGACGCTCCGTATCGGCGGTGACATGGTCCTGGGCGGACGGCTTACCGGCTGCGTTGGCGCCGTGGGGGTTGCAGAGCACCTTACCGCACGGAAATCAACGCAAGCCGGCGATGTCCTCCTGATGACCGAAGGGGCAGGGGGCGGCACGATTGCGACTGCAGCTATCTATTCAGGATTTCCCGAGGTCGTGGAACAGACCATCAACCTCAACTTCCTTGTTACCTGCGAGACGCTGATGAAGAGCGATGCTTTCAGAAAAGTCCACGCAATGACCGACGTGACCAATGGGGGGCTCCGCGGCGATATTTACGAGATGGCGGAGACGGCACAGTGCCGGATTATCATCGACGATACCAACGTAGCCGGCCTCGTCGAGCCCCAAGTGAGGGCAATGCTCGAGGACCTCAGGATTGATTACCTTGGCGTTTCACTCGATGCCCTCCTGATCGTTGCCCCGCCGGATGCTGCGGGGGAGATCTGCAGCATTGTGCGGTCTCTCGGTGTCAGGATCGAACAGGTCGGCCGGGTTGAAAAAGGAAAACCCGAAGCCCTGCTTATCTCCAATGGCAGGGAGCAGGACTTTACCCCTCGCTTCCGCGAATCGGCATATACTCCGGTCAAGTTGGTCGTGGATTCCGATATACGGGATTTCGAAGAGATGAAGGAAGGCGTGATCAGGGCCTCGGAAGCGGCAATCCGGAAGAAGGAGAGGGTTCTGAAGAAGCTGCAGGGAAAGAAGTAATCCTTTTATTGAACAGGACCGGGCGGGATTATTTTACGGATAGTTACGCAAAAGAATAATTTTTTACGAGGGCTTCCCGCCTCAGCGCTCCTCCGGGGCGTCAAATTCCGAAGGTCGGTGAATCCTCCCTTCTCATCATCGAGGTTTCTGCGAAACCTCTGGCGATTCCACAGGAATGAGACGGGAGAAAAACCCGTAAGGATTCTTCGGTATGCGGGGGCAGATTACCGGTTCTGTACTTCTGAAGGTAATCTGCAGCTTATCTGGAATGGAATTTTCTATTGCCACCTGAACAGGCAATCTGCCTATAGAGGTCCCGACGAGGAGACCAGGCGTCCCCACCATCGGGTGTGAGGGCTCACAATACTTTTTCCAATCATAAAAAAAAATTTTAAAAAATTCTCCCGTTCGGGATGAAACCGCCTGCCGGTTCACTCTTTCTTTGCGCTGACAAAGATGTTGTAGGCCAGCTGCGGCATGCTCTTTTCAACGAAAGGCTCGACTTTGGTGGCAAGGGAAAATATCGGGTCGATCATGTCGATGTGGGCAAAGGAGCACCATTTCACGTCGACAGCGCTGAACCCGGTATTGTCAAAGAGGCTGTACATCTCTTTCTCATTGTAATAGTGCTCTCCGAAGTCCTTCATGACAACGTGCTTGATCTTGATCTTTTCCCCTATCCTGTAAAGGGAGGGGATCCCGCTCGTGATCAGTTTCTTTCCCAGCGTACAAAGGGCAACGGAACCTCCCGGTTCCATAACGCGATAGACCTCCGAGAGCATGGAAACGGGGTCTTTGACGTAACTGAAGACAAGGACGCTGGATACTGCATTGAAGGAGCAGTCTTTAAATGGCAGTTTCTCACCGGTCCCCACGAGAAATTCGCAGTCCGGGCAGCGGTGGCGGGCCTTTGCAACCATCTTCTCGCTGATGTCAAGTCCGGTCCCGCATCCCCCGTGCTGGATATATTTCTCGACAAACAGACCGGTTCCGCATCCGATATCGAGCAGGTTGCCTCCCTCGGGGAGGGCCTTCATGAGATGGTTGCTCAGGTGCGTATGGTATTTCTTTCCCCGGTGGTGGTCGTAATGGATGTCGTACGTGTCGGCGACCGTGTCGTAATGCTCGCGGATTTTCTCCGTTTTCGTGCTGCTCATGAAAAAACATCCCGTATGCCCGTGGCAAATGCCCCCAGTTGCACATACTCGTTGTTGGCATGCATCAGCCGGTACTCCGCATCCGCGAGCGCTATCGCAAGTGACGGGTGGTTATACTCACGTTGTACAATGGTGCGGGCTTCATACAATACTTCGCTTCCGGAAAGGCCGTAATCGATCATGAGGGACTCCAGACGGCGGACTGCCCCGCGCACGTCCCCATCTCTGAGTGCGTTTAAGGCCTGCAACGCAATCGTGGCATTCTCTGACGAGGTATGCGTCAGGAGGTCTTCGCACTTTCCCGACTGGAGTGCAGCCTGAAGAAGCAGGACGGCACGCCGCAGGTCCCCGGCCGAAGCCTGGACGATGAGATCGAGGTCGTCATCGGTGCAACCCGGTGAACCTGCAGATTCCTTTACCCTGATATCCATGAGGTGCGCCAGCACGATTTCCTGACGTACCGGGGCAAAAAAAAGAGGGAGACAACGGGAGCTTATCGCGGGGATGATCGCGCTCGGGTTGGTGGTCGTGAAAACAAACCGGCAGGTAGTGCTCGTCCGCTCCATGATCCTGCGCAGTGCCTGCTGGGCGTCGCGGGTGAGCGCATGGGCGTCTTCAAAAACCATCAGCTTGAACTCCGCATCCAGTGGTCGCAGAGAAGCATACCATTTGAGAATATACTTGAAATTCGCAATCAGGGACAGGTTTTTCTGGTAGATATGGGTGAACCGCTCATCCTGTTCAAGAAATGATTTTCCCTGCGAAAAAAGGTCAGAGACCGGGAAAACCGAGGTGTTAAGTTCCCCGTTATCGTGATACAGCGCGCCCGCAAGGCACCCGACTGCGGCGCTTTTACCGGTGCCGTGCGGGCCGGTCAGGATGAGGTGGGGCAGTGTTCCGGATGCGGCAAACGATGACAGGTGCTGGACAACCGGCTCCTGGCCCAGGATCTCCGAAAATGTACAGGGCCGGTATTTTTCAGTCCAGAGCATGGGACAACCTCTTTGTCATCTCACGTATTGCTTCTGACAAAAGATAATTATTGTCAAGGGTTGCAGGGAGATCTTCTCGTTCAGCCCCGGTAAGGTTCGTGCAGGCGCTGGTGATGTTCGGGAGCGCGCGGGTCAGCTCATCGACAATGGTCAGGGTCGCTGTGCGGGCAGTGCGCGAGAGGGGGTTGAGATCGATCGCGATCACGGTTTTTCCCATTTTCACCAGCGCTTCGCAGCGGTCGCCGTCCTCGAGCGGCACCAGGATGACGTCGGCAGCGAACATTCCCTCTCTCCGGCACCAGGCCCGGTCATGGGAGAGGGGGAGGAGGCGTTCTGCAGTGCCGGAGAACACGTCCGCCCCGGCACTCCTGAGCAGGTCTTCGATAAGGCGCACCCGTTCCTCTGTCCGGTGGAACAGGTTGACCTCGACTTTGGCACCGCATGATTTCTGGAGTGCGGCAATCTCCTTCGCAGCCAGCGCAGCAGTATTTCCGTTCACGGAAATGACCGGGCACCGGGCCGAGAGCAGCAGTGCAGCTGCCGTCCGCTCGGCAAGGAGCGCGCTCGCGGTTGTCCGCTCGCCAATGAAGTAATCGAAGGCTTCACCCCTGCCATGGGCGGTGAGACCTTCGGGAGAAACGACGCCTTTTTTAACACATTCTGCGAGCAGTTCGCGGGTGACGAGCGAGCGGTACCTGGGATGATCAGGATGTATCATGGCCGGGCTCCGACAACCCGGGCGCCACCATGGGCCACGGTGAATGCATACACGTCACCGGATGCTGAAAGGATGTCCCGTGCTTTCCGTCCGTAGGCAAATACGCCATTGCCCAGCATAGTCATGCTCGCGGGAATATTGTTGTCAGCGCAGTTTCGGATAACCTCACCGGCTTCCCTCGTGAGGAGCCCGCTTTTCTCTGCGAACAGCCGGGAAATCCTGAAAAAATCCCCCGCATCTTCCGGTGGGCCGGGAGGAAAGGCAGCCGCAACGCGGTCCATTTGTTCCTGCGAGCCGAGCACGGAAGGAGTAGAGATAGGGCCGAACGATACGGCATATAACGGTTCAGGCAGGTCGAAAGACCTTGCGATGGCCGCATCGATACCCGGCCCGTTCCGCACCACTCGTCCTCCCCCCTGGCATGCTGCGACATCGCCGAGTCCTGTCCGGTGAACGACCTCTGCTTCATGGGCCAGCGCGGCAATATCACGGGGAGTCATTTTCAGGTCATTGCTCTGGTTGACCGCGGTGAGCGTGGCGAGCAGAGCTGCTGCCGAGAGACCGAACCCGGCACCTATGGGGAGATGGCATTCGGTCGTGACAGAGACAGTAACACCAATTTTTTTGAGAATATATTCAAGCGGCTGGGAGGAACGGGAATATTGAACACGGTTGCCGGATTCTTCCATCCTCCAGACAGATATCGATAGGGCATCGGCCGGAGTGACCGTAGCCGTGACGCCTTCGCTGATCACGATGCCGGCCCCGATACTTCCCGTAGCGGCGACCGACTCCCCATCAACGCGCCTGAAATAGCCAGAAATGTGGCCCGGGCAGAATGCTGTGACCATCCTTTGTTTCATGGGAACCGGAAGATGTTTTTGTGTGCTTCTAGTGTTGGCGTGTCCTCGCATTAAGAAATTCCGATAAAAAAAACAACCCGCCCGGGAACCTTACAACATGACGCCCTGAGTTCTGTCCTGTTGGAGGTCCCGGAGGATCCGGCGTATGTGACCGATGTTAATCGTTCTTGTCGTCAGGATGCAGAGGTTATTCTCGTGGTAGGGTGCGATGATCACGTTGCCTTCCGGGATCTGGAGTGTCATATGGACGAACGATCCCCAGTCAAGGTGGGGAGTAATTTTGTTGGTGGTTGCGAGCATGGTCCGGGCAATTTTCAGGAGCGGTTCGATCTCGACATCCCCCATGAGCAGGATATTCCGGTCATCGTTGAAGACGGAGATGGCAACAATTCCATTGAGTTTCTTAATCTGGCCGATGATTTTTATATCCGGGTCTTCGAGGACAGCCGGCTGCGGGACAAGGGGTCTTTCTGTAACCGCAACGGGTTTTGCCGGCACAGTGGCCACCGGCTTTACCGGTATAGCAGCCACCGGTATTTCTGTCACCGGTTCAGCTTTTTCCGGTTGCTCGGGCGGGGGCTGCTCAGCCCGGGTTATCGCCGGGGTTTCATCGGCAGTTTGTTCTGCAACCCCGACCTGAGCCAGTGCAGCAGGGGCCTGCTCCTGCATGATTTCGGTTTCCGGCATTGTTTCTTCAACATTACAGATCTTCAGGGCCTGCGAGAACTCTTCCGGAGTGTATTTGCAAAGGTTGAATTCAATAGTCGGGTGAGAGTTGAAATAATCCAGCGCTGCGTGCCCGCGAAGCTCGATGCGGCCGTGTTTGAAATAATACAACAGGGGTTTTCCTTTCTTGATCAGAATGAACCCCTCCCCGTCCTGGATGACCACCCGCACAACGCCAATGAACCTGACGGTGTGGGTGAATATCCATTGCGGCGGCGCCTGCATCCAGCCTATGCTTTTCCCTTCAGGTAACTGGTCTATCATAACAGAGACACGATTGCATCCTGGTTCTTCTTCATCTCATAGGTGATCTGCCCGATATTTGCAGAGTTTTTTGCAATGATTACAAGATAGAACTCTTCCATAACCGGCCCGAGGATCAGGAAATAATCTGAGAACTCTACAAAGACCATGGAGAGGGAGGCATTCCCGAACTGTGCGGCAGTCTTTTTCGAATCGAGCATGATGGTGGCAATGACACCCTGGAGTTCCTCTTTTATCACGATCCCGGATTTCATGCTCTCGATGATTTCCCCGTTCTCCTGGATAACGATGGCAGCCTGCACGTCATTCAGGATAAGGAATTTATTCAGGATCTGTTTGAGCATCCATAATCCTCTTTTTTAGGAGTTCTCATTTTTTATCGATATCTTTTCATTCTGTCGCTGAACCGTCATTCGTACGGCGTCGGGTCTCAGATCTCATGCGTATGGTATACCGGCTGGTGATCACTCGTTGTCTTCTTTTGACAGGGTGTCAAGGATTTTATAGGTATTCACCATGCGGTTAAATGCCGTCTGGAGTTCCCCGATCTCGTCGTTGCTGAGGAGTTCGATCTCGGGGTTCTTGAGTTCGCCGGTGCTCATGCTGGTGGCGATCTTCGAGAGCTTGACAATCGGGTTGGTGATGCTGCTCGCGAGGAAGAAGCTCCACATGACAACGACCGAGAGGGTTACGAGCGTAATGATGAAAATGCTGTTGGGAAGTCCGATATTGGCTCTAATGCTCGTTGTGTCTCCCATGTTTACAATTCCAAGAAGAATCATGGGTATGGTTGCGACAAACAGCATGCTTACCATCAGTTTGTAGAATATGGGGATCGGAAAACTGAAACCTCCGGCGGCAGGTTTAAATTCGGTCCTTTGCATGGCGGTCATACATCAGTATATACATAAACACCATATAAAAATATCCAAAAATCCGTGGTTTCCGGGTTTCGTGTGCAGGAATTATTAAAAAAAAAGAAGAGGGGTACCCGGATCCCTGCCTGGAGCCGGCTGCACCGGCGGAGTGGTTTGTTATATGAGTTCGTTCATCGCTTTCCAGAACCCATGGGCAACCTCGTCTTTTGCTCCCTCCAGTTTTGTCTGTCCTTTTGCTGAAAGGAGTACGTATTCCCCATCCCTGCTGCCCATGGTCCTGGGAGAATTCATCAGGACCGCCCGGACACCCTTCCCGATCATCTGCCTTGACTGACGGAGTGGTTTATCCCCAAGCTTGAACGCTACGGTGAGCGGTGCCCATTGCCGGATTACCTCGTCCAGCAGTTTTGGAAGGGGTTCCAGTTCAAGGCTGGTTTTCTTCCCGCTCGGGAGCTTCCCCCGGTACCTTTTCGGGACAAAGTCCGAGATCGCGGCAGCACTGATGTAGATATCAGCGCCGCTGCCCTCTGAAAAACAGTGGTGCACCGCGTCCCGCATGTCAGCAGCAGAATCCGCCGGTACGTTTGTTATGCAGGGGAATGCATCCCGGTGGACGACCGTGACAAGGGCGCCAAGCCGGAATGCCTCAAGGGCCAGTGCCCGCCCTATCAGACCGGTTGACCGGGTTGTCAGCACCCGGACATCGTCAACGGGTTCCCTGCAGGCACCGCTGGTGATGAGCACATGTTTTCCTTTCAGGGGTTGTCCGAGAACCAACCGCTCGCACCAGAGAACGATCGTTTCAATGTCCGCAATCTTTGCTTTGCCTTCTTCGACCCGCGGATCGATAACCCCGACGCCCCATGCCCTGAGGCATTCCAGGTTCCCTCTGACGGCCGGGTGACGGTACATGCTGTGGTGCATTGCCGGGACGATCAGCACCGGTATACCGCTTCCCAGTGCTGTCGTTGCAAAGGTCGTTACAGGGGTATCGTCGATGCCGCAGGCAATCTTGCTGATCGTGTTCGCGGTGCAGGGTGCGACCAGCAGCAGGTCGGCAGATCCCCCGTCGCCACAGTATGTCACGTGCTCCACCATGCCGGTGATGCGGGTGATTGCGGGTCTCCCGCAGGCATAGGTAACGGACTCCGGGGAGATGATTCCCGTCGCGGCCCCGCTCATCACGGCCTGGACGACCGCACCACGCCGCCGCAGGGCGTGGACCAGCCCGATGACCTCGACTGCGGCAATACTCCCCGTAACAGCGATAACTATCTGTTTTCCGGCAAGTGTCTGAACGGGGGTCATGTGAGATGCACATCCTGGACCACATGCCATGCATGCGGCCGGTATTTCTTTACTTTATGTACATGGATGGTGGCAGAAAAACCTGCGCCCTCCACATGTGCCCGGACCTGCTCTACCGCCGGCCCGATACTATGGACATGGAGGGTGGTCCCGTTTGCAGCGTGGCGCAATGCATCAGGAAGCATGGTAACCGCATCGAAATGGCCCATCACGATGCGGTCATAAATACCCGTAATGAGCTGGCGGCAGTCCCCACAGGATGGCGTGATCCTGCCGGACAGGCCGTTCGCCTCAATAGACCGGACCAGGTACCTGTATGCTACCGGATTGATCTCCATGGCGTGAACTGTCCCTCCCGCCCCCGCAAGCGGGATGGCAAAATACCCGATGCCGGCAAACATGTCGGCAATCCTCTCGGGACAGGGGCTGTTGTGAACCATCCGGACAAGACGGGCTTTCTCTTCGCGGTTTCCCATGGAGAACATTACTTTTTCCGGATCGAGAATGTATGAGAACCCGGCCTCCTTATGGCAGACATCCCCGCAGCTCCCCCAGACAACCTGTGTCTCCGGGGTCCTCGTTATGTCCTGCAGCGATTTGATCCAGAGGATACCGTGCGGGTGACAAAACCCGGCGATTGCATCGATCTCGGCCTGGGTGGGTTCTTTCCCGTGGAGGACCGCGATATCCCCGACCAGGTAATATCCCCTGCCGCGATATCGGCTCCGCTCGGGGATTTCACGATCGCAGGGTTCTGATCCAATGACCGGAACCCAGAGGGTATCGCCGTCGGCATAGGGATCCCGTGTCCTGTCAACCCATTCAGCAGTGTCCAGTTCTCCGGATTTTTCTTTCCGGACTGCCCGTACCCGCATGCTCTACCTGACAAAAACCATCTGCTCGCCGTCCCGCAGCAACCGGACATGGTCCCCGGCCCGGATCTCCATCCATTTCAGCTGCGGATATTCCCGTGTCCGGTTACTGAGCGGATCCAGAATTCCCATGTTTTTCCCGTCAGCAAAAACAACAAGGGCCGGTTCTGCGTTCCTCGAATTCCCGATGATCTTCCCGATATCGTCTTCCCGGACCGATTTCCCTGCCCCGTCCTTAAGATCAATGGCCTGGAGATGGTGGGACTCCACCCGCTGGACCTCGTAATACCGGTTCCCGCTTTTGATGACATCATTTTTCTGGAACCGGGGGAGCCGGACGGAATAGGTGACCCGGAAGAGCTGCCTGCCGTTCTTTTCCCCGACCAGCTTCGGGTGCGTCGTATACCGCCCTCCCAGCTGGGCGGTGATTCCCTGTGAGATGAGTAAACCGATATGCTGTGACCCGATAATGATATCAATGCCATCGTGGATCTCATGCATATCCGAGATGAAGGACAGGCGTTCGCCGCCGGCCTGCAGGGTATCCTCGATCTGCTGGGCGACCGAGGCCGCGGTCTGGATCTCAAAGGTGCTGGGGACCCTTCCTTCAGCCCGCACCTGGACAATGCCCTCATAATAGCTCCCGCTGATCCGGTTGCAGCGGTCACACTGTTCCTTGTGCCAGAGAATCTCCACTGCACAGTTCCCTTCAACCGGTTTGTTGTACAGGATACCCCGGATAACGAGGGTTGCCCGTGAACGGTTCACGGTGAGGTCACGGATAGTGACCACTATGGTGGGTTTTTTTACCTCCGGAAGGAAGTGCACGGCCGATTTTGCAACTTCAGGGCCGAGATCGGCGCGCTCTGCAACGGAATCTGTCCAGGTATTCACCACTTTTATCGCGCCGCAGCTGGGGCAGTTGGTGCTTTGTACGCGCTTGTCGCAGGTGTACCACGGAGTACTGCCGATCCTGCACTGGTTACATAACCCGTCAGTTTCCGAAGGTTTTCCGCATTTGGGGCAGAAACTGCCCTGAATATCTTTTGTCATAACCGGTAGATTTGTGCATGGGGCACTTTTCCAATCATAATGCAGCCGGACTTTGTCAGAAGTCCCATTTCAATAGCAAGGTTTACTGAACGCTCACCAATAAGGTTGATGTTGCCGGCGTTTTTCAGCGCTTCCTTAACTTCGTCCTCCGTTGCGGGTGTATTGCCGTAAAAAGAATCCGTGATGGTAACGGTGAGTTTTTCATGACGCACGGTCGTATTCAGCAGCTCCCGGTCACAGACTGCAACAATATCTCCCGTATCCCGCGAGCGGTGGACTTTTAAAAACATTGTTTATGCATTGGCGGGAGGGAATTAAAAAGGTGAGTTTGTAGGAGGCTGCCGTTCGCGAAGCGAAGGGCAGACCGGAGAAGAACCCGCAGGGTTCTTCGACCTGGCTGCCGTTCCTGAAAAAATCTGACGAATTATTTTTATTACTTGGTTTCTTACGAACATCCCAAATCCTGAAAAAAAGGCAGACTGGAGAAGAACCCGCAGGGCTCTTCGAAAGATGGGTCATATCAGCTGTACTGTCACCCCGTATACCCTTTCAACCGTCTCTGCATGGATAAAAAAGCAGTCTTCCGGTGTCATCTTCCCGGCTGCGACGAGCTGGTTGGTATACCGTGGTACCGATTTGGGGCCGATTACCGCACCGGGACGCGAGTTCTCATCCATATAGTCGCTTTCCATAGTAAAACGGCGGTGCTCCTGGATCAGCCGGGGGAGGGCTTCGTGTTTCGCGATCAGGGAGGGGTGCAGGGGCGTATCTGGCGAGCCGTAGTGCTTTACCACCCGTTCAACCGGCATATGGGCTGTCTTTGCCATCACCACAACATCCGCACAGGGGCCGGTCTCGGCATGGATCTGGAGCGCGCAGGTACAATCGGAAGCCAGTTGCAGCGCATGGGCGAGGACTTCGTTGGAAGCTGCCAGCACATCCGGGCTCACCTCATAATGGGGCCGGCCGCTTTTGAGGGCAACGGCTTTTCCCTCCCTCACGCAGGAGGCAGCGCAGTCGAGGCCGGCTTTCATAATTGCGGTTGCTTCTGCAAGGGACATCCGTTCAGTCAGACGGCTGATCTCTGCGGGATGCACGCCAAGCACGGGAAAGACCGTTACGCCGGTTTCACGAATCATCTCCGCGACCCGGAGCGTTTCGTCAAAGACCCCGGCATAATCCGCCCCACACGACGGGTGTACGTCAAGTGACCATGACGGCTTGGACACGAGGAAGAGGTGAGTCCCGCCAGCCCGGGAAAAATCCCTGGCTGCTTCGATGCCCCTCCCATTCACCGGGTCGATATGGATATGGTCGTCAGTGACGGGAAATGCCGGGGATTTCATTGCACTCCACCACGCTCATAAGCGGGTATCCCTTCTCCGGTGCGAGGCGGGCCCGGCAGTAGGAAAAGCCCACGCGGGTGATAATCTCGACATTGAACATGAGCCCTGAGAGCTCGCTGTACCCGAACCGGTTTTCCGTCATGAGGCTGCGGTCCAGTTTCACGCTGATCTCTTCAACAAAAGGCTGGAGAATCACGGCCTTCTCAATGGCGGCTTCGATACTGGCTGCCGATTGCCGGGATATAGGAGTGCCCACCCACTGGTGGTACAGCGCCCCCAGCTTGATTCCTGCCTCGAAAACTGCCTGCTCACGGTCACTGGTCATGGTATTTTCCCTTAAATCAACTGGATAATCCCGTTCTTCGGCTCCATTGCCTCGCCGTGCCGGAGCAGCATGTCGATACCTTCCTTTACTTTTTCCCGCGCGAACCCTTTCCCGCTGACGGCATCCATCACCTGGTCGATACCGGCACGCCTCCCTTCCCCGCCGATATCGCGGATGGCGTCCTTGATGACCCGGACAATATCCCGTTTCTCCTTGGAGATACCGGTGACAATCTTGTCGATATCGAATGTCCCTGTCCGCGCATCGTACGCGATCTGGCGCAGGCAGGCATCGACGATATGGATAACCCGTTCGGCATCACCCAGCTCGATGGTATTCGACAACCGGATGCGGGCACTGGCTTCTGCAAGGCGGACCAGCGCCTCCAGCTGGCGCGCGGTCACCGGTACCGGCTTATTGGGTTCTGCAATCCCTCTCAGTTTGAGGTAATAATTCACCAGCGCGTCCTTTGCCTCGGCAGACAGAATCGGGTAGCACGACCGCTTTGCATACGCAACATATTTCCGGAACAGGGACGGATCGATATCCGGCATCACGGGCTTGAGCTGCTCCTGGATGTATTCATCGGTAACACCGGGAATGGGTGTTTTTTTATGCTGGGCAATGAGCTCTCCGGTACTATGCGCCTTGAGGATATGCTCGGCAATGGCGAGATCCCTCTTTTGTTCCGGCTGGTCGGTCATGATAAAAATGAGGTCGAACCGTGACAGGAGGGAGGGCGGCATGTTGATCTGGTCGGAGATATCCCCAAACATATCGAACCTGCCGTATTTCGGGTTTGCCGCACCGAGGAGGGCACAGCGTGACTTGAGCGTTGCCGTTATACCCGCTTTCGCCACGCTGATGGACTGCTGCTCCATGGCCTCGTGGAGCGCGGACCGGTCCCCTTTCTCCATCTTGTCCATTTCATCAACTGCTGCAACCCCCATATCGGCAAGGACCAGCGCACCGGCTTCCAGCGTCCACCGGCCTTCGCCGAACTCGTCCTTGACCGCGGTTGCGGTAAGTCCCGCGGCAGTGGAGGACTGCCCGCTCGTGTAGATCGCCCGCGGCGAGAGCTTGACAACATACCGCAGCAGCTGGCTTTTTGCAATACCCGGGTCCCCGATGAGGAGGACGTGGATATCTCCCCGCAGGCGGCTCCCGTCCGGCATCTCTTTTGCAATACCCCCGAAGAGCTGGAGGGCGATAGCCTGTTTCACGTCCTCGCTTCCGTATATCGTTGGTGCAATCGAGTGGGTTATCATCCGGTAAATCATAGGGTCTTTGCTTAATGTCCGGATCTCATCCTCTGCTTTTTCGTCGATCTCAACTTCTTCGAACTCTTTTTCTGCGATCTCAATGGAGTTGCATTCCAGGAAAATATCGAAGACGGTACTTTTCTCCCCTTTGACGATCCGTTGCATCGACCGGAGGATGCCGTTGATGATGACGCGATCTCCCGGCGAGACTTTTCCCGACAGGTCGTCCGTTACGTCAACGTCCAGCGTCTGGGGCTGTTCCCCGCCGCGCAACCCTTCCGGTGATTCCTGGATCCGCAGTTTCTGGGAATCGACAAATTTGGAACGCTTGGGCATCAGTTCGAGTTTCTTGAACGAGCAGCCGTCCGTTGCACACCCTTCAGGCTCGATGAACTTCCCGTATTTCTGTATCTTGGTGGTGTGATGGCCTGCAGGGCAGCGGAAAACTGCCTCAACGATCCGCGGCCTGACCTCCGTGGTCTTGCGCAGGATCCCTTCCACGGAAACAAACGTATTGATGTCATCGGACCGGATATTGCGGATAAGGGTTTTTCGCGGCAGGTTGGTGAACCGGATATTGATCCCGCCCTTGGGCAGTTCCTTACCGTCTTTTGTCTTTATGAGACGGCCGTTTATGATCGCCGCCTCAACGTCCTCGAGGACTGCCCCCGGGTTCTCGAGAAGCTGGTCTGCAAGGGCTATGCCTGCTGTTCCGAACCGTTCGATGTCCCGGTAATCAATGGAGAGCGAACGCTTGTGCGGATATTCCCGGGAGATCTCCCCCAGTGCTTTCTTGTACCGTGTCTTGAGGAGCCGGCTCCAGTCCCCGGTCCGGTCTGCTTCGTGGAGACCCTGTTCTTTCTCCATGATCAGCTCTCACGTTTTTCTGATGATATGACAAAGCGGGCGATCAGGGCCTCCAGCTGAATATCGCTGTTTGCCCCCTCGGACAGGCGGAAATCAGTTTCGCCGAGGTGATCGATAAGCCTGACCTTGAGTGTACGGTCGATATCCATTTTCAAAATCGTCCGGTAACACTGGTTGATCAGTTCGTTAGGCGCGATACCCCGTTCGTGGAGGAGGTGGGCGAGGAGGGATTCGGCACCATCGAAGTCTCCCTTCAGCGACCGGGCAAGCAGGTCGTTGATCTCGTCCGGGCGTGCAGTCGAGGTGATGGCGTAAATCATCTTCTCGTCAATCGCGCTCCTGATAATGGCAGCGCCCTGCAGGGCATTGATCGCCTTACGCATATCTCCCTGTGCGATATAGACGATCGCATCCATCGCCGCATCGGTAACCGTAAGGTTTTCCTGAGCGGCAATACGGCGGATCTCTTCTTTTACCGCACCGGCACTCAGTGGTTTGAAGCGGTATATCGCACACCTGCTCTGGATGGGATCGATGATCTTTGAGGAATAATTGCAGGAGAGGATGAACCTGCAGGTCTGGGCATAACTCTCCATGGTCCGCCGGAGCGCGGCCTGGGCATCGGTAGTCAGCGCGTCAGCCTCATCCAGAAAGAGTATCTTGAAGCTGGCATCCCCGAGGGGGGTTGTCCGTGCGAACTGCTTGATCTGGTTGCGCACGACGTCGATTCCACGCTCGTCGGAGGCATTCAGTTCCCGGAAATTCATCTGCCAGGAATCTCTGAAAAATTCCTTTGCAAGGGTAACTGCGGCGGTTGTCTTGCCGACACCCGCACTTCCGGTAAAGAGGAGATGGGGGAGGTTTCCGCTCCTGACATAGGATGACAACCGCTCCACTATCTCATCCTGTCCGACGATATCCTTCAGGACGGCAGGCCGGTATTTCTCAATCCAGATCGTGTGGGTATCATCCATCGTCATCACGCCAGTATGCAGGGGAACCCGAAATTTTCATGCAACCGGATGCATTCCGGAAAACCCTTATGTACTACATTCTTGGGTTTCCCGTTCTTTTAATGAATGTCATAATCTTTATCATAAGGGTTTTGAAATTACTTTTCATGCATGGAAAATATTTTTTTATCGCTTTTGTTGCTATCATGGTACTTGCATCCCCGGCAGCAGGCAGTCTGACAAAAATTTCTGCCGGCGCGCCGGTCTACATTGGCGAACAGAACCTTGATATCTCCTCTGGACTCCAGGGCTGCCACGTCATTGACTGGTGGCCGAACGGTACAGATACGACTACCCCCCCGACAAAAAATGTTACCATAATAAAAAGTGTCGGGGATTCCGATATCGCGTTCCGGTATTCGATCGATCCCGCAATCTATACCGGTTTTGCCGGCACGTGGTACTGCGAGGACAAGAAACCTCTCCGTCCGGTCTTTGAAGTCGTGCAGCCACAACTCTCCATCAGTTTCTGGGATCTGGATACAAATGAGGATATCACCGGCAAGACCGTCCCCCAGAATACCAATATCACGTACCATATCGACACGAACCTTGACCGGGCGCTCCAGTACAAGTACCGTCCTGATATCACACCGCTGGATTCATTTTTTACGGTCTCCCTGAACGATTCCCGGGGCAATCCGCTCAAATCCCTCTATTCAGGAAGTTACGGAAAAGCAGATACCGTAATTATTCCCTTTGAAAGTACTCCATTCATTTCCGCCTCCCCCTATATCTGGAAGAACGGGGGTGCGTGGAACCTCGAATCCCGGAATGCGCAGGGAGACCCGCTCTATCCGCCCGGAACCTATACAGTAACCGTAAAACAGAACCTCAACGGCATGGAAACAGCATATGCAGGCATTTCCCCGGGGGACAGGATCGGCCTGCTTGAAGATTCGGCAGCGGTGACGTTCACAAAACCGGCATCTGCTCCCGTGCAGACTGCCACAACATCGGGCGCGTCTCCTTCCGGTACTGTAATGACTTCCCCGGCTGTCTCTCCTGCTGCTACCCTGATACCTGAAACCGTACCTCCCACCCTCACAACCATTCCGGTAAAAGCAACCTACGCCCCGCTGCCTTTCTGGACTGCCCTTTCCGGTCTCGGGATCGCTTTCACCTTTGCGGCCTGGCGAAGGAAATAATCCATCCCGTTTTTCCCACCCTTTTATAGGAATACAACGCTTATTGTTTCCGGAGATCCCTATGAAATTTTACGTGATGCCTATAGCCATCCTGATCGTAGTGATGCTGATGGTCCCGCCCGCTGCTGCAGATACGCCGGACGTCAATTCCGCAGGCGCGTTATATACAAAAAGTGTCGACCTTGCCAATGACGGGAAATACCAGGAAGCGCTAACCGCTGCTGACCAGGCACTTGCCATGAATGTAACGTCCCTGACCGGTCTCATCCAGTCCAACCGTGCAGGAATTCTTGTCATGCTGCACCGGGACGACGAAGCGATTACTGCCGCTGATGCAGCGCTCGCAATCGAAGGCAACCTGACCACGGTTCACTCGATTGCATGGTACAATAAAGGCAACGCGCTTCGCGCTCTGGGGAGGATTGCTGAAGCACAGGACGCATATAACCATGCCAATGCGCTTGACAACACGCTTGTCCCTCCCGACATGAGCGCGGATGTAACGGTTACATCGGTTTCAACCATCCCTGAAATAACGCTTTCACCCCAGACATCGTTCCATCCACCGACAGAAAATCCCCCGCTTTCACCTACCCGGAATTCACCACTTTCAGCCTTAGTCGTCCTTGGTGCACTGGGTGTATTTTCCGGCATGGTTTTAATCTTCAGGAAAAAATAAGGACACCGGTTTTTTTGATTTTTCCCGGAGTCAAAACTCCTCATTTTCTGCCCCTGACTATATCTTGATGTGCCGCCCGGGTAAAGTCTTAGATACGATGGAAGGGGCAGTCCGGCTCTTTGCCGGTGAATTCAGTCAGTCGACCCTGACGGTGCCGGGCGAGGACGAAAAGAGCGCAGCATGGGTAGTGACTCCTTCCGGAGCATATTGCCGCCAGGTGTTCCTTGCCGGGGCGCTGGTGGAAGTGCAGGAACAGGGCGATATGCTCTCTGCCCGGGTCGCCGACCCGACCGGGGGGTTTGATCTGGTCTGCGGCGGGAAAAATACTTCACTCGCACAATCGATCGGGAAGATCCCGCTCCCCTCATTCGTTTCCCTGTGCGGTCAGGCCCGGCTGTACCGGAAAGAGGGAAAAACTGTCCTCACCGTCCGCCCGGACCAGATCCAGGTCATCGACCGCCGGAGCCGGGACCAGTGGGTAATCACGACTGCACTTGCCACCCTCACGCGGCTTCGGCTGATGCATGATGCTCTGCGGGGGGCCTGCACCGACAGCAGGATCCTGCAGGCATGTTCGCACTATTCCCTGACCCCCGGGGACCTCGGCAGAATGGCCGATATGGTTGCCGGTGCTCTTTCGGGTGTCCGGCCCGTGCCGGAAACCGGTGGTGCAGTGCAGGAGGACACCCGCGGGATGGTCATGGAATTTATCCGGTCCGTCAGCGGTCCCCGGGGCATTGCCGTTGAAGAGATCCTCGAAATGGCCCGGTTGAGGGCGGTTTCAAAAGAAGCGGTACTTTCCGCCATCGAATCGCTGATCGTGGAAGATGAATGCTACCAGCCCCAGAAGGGATATGTAAAACCGTTATGAATCTCGAATTTATTGGTGACGGTCCGGCGCTGGTCGTTACCGGGGAAGAACGGCATCTCATCGTTGCCGACCTCCATTTCGGTATCGAGGCCGACCTGGCGTTGCACGGGCTCCATTTCCGGAGCAGGAGCAAAGCCCGGCTGGAGCGGTTGCTGACTATTGTAGACCGTGTGGATCCGGACGGGCTCGTGCTGCTTGGCGATGTCAAGCACAGCATCCCTTCGATCACGCGTCAGGAATATTATGAACTGCCCCGCATTCTTTCGACGTTGCGGGACCGGGTCCCCCTGAGGGTATTCCCCGGCAATCATGATATCGGAATTGAACGGTACCTCAGTCCTGCCGAGATATGTGCAAAAGAGGGGGAAGTCATTGACGGGGTCGGGTACCTCCACGGTCACATGTATCCATCGCCGTCACTTGCCGGGCACCTGATGATCATCGGCCACCACCACCCCCTCCTCTCCCTTCGCGATGAGGTCGGCTGTGCCCTCCAGTCCCCGGCATATCTGCGGGCCGGGGTGAACACCGGGGCACTCGGCATGGTCACAACCAGAGAAACTGAGACGCCCGCGCGTGTCCTTTTTATGCCTGCGTTCAATGAGATTGCCGGGTATGATATCCTCCAGATCATCAGAAACCCGACATCCCCGCTCTCGCGCAATATCCGCACAAACGACACTGAGATCATCCTTGCCGATGGGACCCTTATCGGCCCGCTCCATGCACTGATCCCCGATGAAAGCGATTGAAGTGCTGGATCCCAGGGTGCAGGCCTGCATCAGGAAGCGCGGGTTTACTGTTCTTTCCGATGCCCAGAAGGAAGCGATACCCCATATCCTCAGGGGGGATCATACACTCCTGATCGCCCCTACGGGTACCGGCAAAACCGAGAGTGCGATGTTCCCGGTATTCAATGCACTGCTCTCCCTGCCGCCCGGTGGGGGGTTCAAAGCCCTGTATATCACACCCCTTCGTTCCCTGAACCGTGACATCCTCGCCCGGATGCAGTGGTGGTGCAGCGAGCTCGGTCTTACGGTGGGGGTCCGCCACGGGGATACGCCCATGGGCGAGCGGCGGAAGCAGGCACTCAGTCCCCCGGATCTCCTCATTACCACGCCAGAGACGGTGCAGGCTCTCTTCATGGGAAAACGGCTCCGGCAGCACCTGGCCCATGTGCGGTTCGTGATCATCGACGAGATCCATGAACTCGCCGGCAGCAAACGAGGCGCCCAGCTTGCAGTCGCCCTTGAGCGGCTCCATGTCTATGCCGGGGAATTCCAGCGGATTGGCCTTTCTGCCACGGTCGGGAACCCCGGAGATATTGCGCGTTTCATGTGCGGCCGGCGGCCGTTTTCCATTGTGCAGGTGCCGGTTGCCAGGAACCTCCATATTGATGTCCGGTATGTCGGCGATGATTTCGACCACCAGACAACGGTGCTTTCCCGTATGCTGAAGCGGGAAGGTTCAACCCTTGTCTTTGTCAATACCCGCGTCACTGCAGAGGCGCTGGGGCATGCCCTGTTCGAACGGGGCGATGTGGAAGTGCACCACGGGTCTCTCTCGAAAGAGGTGAGGATCGATGCCGAGGAACGGTTCAAGCGCGGGGAGATCCACACCCTGATATGTACCTCTTCGATGGAACTGGGTATTGATATCGGGAGGGTCGACCATGTGATCCAGTTCGGGTCTCCCCGCGAAGTTGCACGGCTCGTCCAGCGCGTGGGCCGTGCCGGCCACCAGCTGAACACGGTCTCCCGGGGCACGATCCTCGCTACCGGTTTCGACGACCTGCTCGAATCGCTGGTCATTGCGAAAAAGGCACGGGCGAACGAGCTCGAAGATGTTGTTGCCGAACAGAACGCGGCGGATGTACTGGCAAACCAGGTAGCGGCCATCGCGGTCGAGTACGGGGAGGTCGAGCGCGGGAAGATCGCAGAGATTCTCTCCCGCACGTCCCTTTTTACGGAACCGGGACCCCTTCTGGATGACGTCTGCCGCCAGATGGAGGAGCACCGCCTTATACGGCTGGAGGGCAGCAGGGTCATCACCACGGCACGCGCACGGCGTTACCTTGCCGGCAACCTGTCCATGATCCATGATGAA
>Ga0182011_10000663_pt1 | contig 29951 bp, 24 predicted proteins | sample 711E1DmetaG_FD_120481 | JGI IMG/M metagenome (GOLD analysis project Ga0182011, IMG submission 120481) | Permafrost microbial communities from Stordalen Mire, Sweden - 711E1D metaG | ecosystem: Environmental > Terrestrial > Soil > Wetlands > Permafrost | place: Sweden: Stordalen | collected...
ATTCAGGTAGGCCTTGTACCTTCAGAACAGCGAAAACGGTCGGTGTTTGAAATTGCTGCCGATGTTAGGCGTAAATTGGCGAAACTGCCTGGCATTCAGGTTTTTTTGAATCCTGGCGGTATCTTGCGTTATTTACTGAACTTCGGTTCCAACGCTCCGATCGATGTTGAAATACGCGGGTTCGATCTTGAGACCGGGAGTGCACTGGCAAGGGAAATATTTCAAATTGTTCGCTCGACCCAGGGTGCAGTAGATGTACAAATCTCACGTGATGATAACCTTCCTGAACTTCATATTAACATCGACCGCAATAAAGCGGGCGTCCTGGGAATCGATGTTGCGGGAATTTCCAATACGATCTATACATGTATGGCTGGAACTGTCGCGTCGTTGTACACCGATCCGATATCCGGCAATCAATATAATATTCTTGTGCGGCTCAATCAGGATTTCAGAGACCAAATTGAAGACTTAAAGCAATTAACAATTACAGCGGCAAACGGGCAACAGGTGCTGCTGGGAAATATTGCAACGATTGAAAAACGCAACGGCCCGGTACAGATCGATAGAAAATATCAGCAGCGTCTTGTCGAAGTGACTGCAAACGTTTCGGGACGGGACCTGGGAAGCGTTGCAAAAGATATTCAGGAAAAGCTCGATCAATTGAAGGTGCCGCAAGGATTTGAAATTAAACAAACGGGCAATGTCGAGCAGCAGAAAAAAACATTTAGTGATTTAAGCCTAGCATTTCTCCTTGCTATTGTTTTGGTGTACGTTGTTATGGCATCGCAATTTCAATCGTTCATCGATCCATTTATTATTATGTTCACCGTTCCGCTTGGCATTGCCGGAGTTTTATGGACGTTGTTTCTTACGCATACAACTCTTTCGGTCACGTCGTTTCAGGGAGTGATCGTGATGGTAGGTATTGTTGTGAGTAATGGTATTCTCCTGGTAGACTATACTAATCATCTGCGCATAAGCGGCCTTGAATTGCATGAAGCGGTCATACGCGGCGGTAAGACACGCTTAAAACCGATTCTCATGACGTCGCTGGCGACCGTGTTAGGACTCATTCCCATGGCGATTGGTTTGGGCGGTGAATCGACACAGGCTCCGTTAGCGATTGCAGTTATAGGGGGCTTAACATTTTCTACCCTGTTGACATTGTTTTTTGTCCCGATTCTCTATACGATCTTTGAAGAACGATTCAAGCGTGAAATACACAAAGATGAAGACGAATCGACCGGAACAAATGAACAAGTTCCAGATCCTTCACCAGATCCGGAACCGCCTGCCTCAAAGCCCGCTTCCTCATCGAAACGGCAAAGAAAAACTTCGGATGATTCTTAACAACGAGGTCATAATATATATTTTTTAAATTGACACCGTTGTGAAGTTTGTGACGTCCATTACATTTTGTTCATTCCATGTGACTTCGGTCTCTTGGAGGAAGCAAATCGTTTGGTTTTTTCCCCATAAAAGAATATACTGTCGAGGAAGATTTATGAGATATCGATAATTAACATTCACGGAATAGAATGCTCAATTACATCTGGTTTTTTCTCATAGCAATTGCACTGATTGTCGGTGCTGGCAAAGACATCAATGATGAATTGCAGAATACGTACCAAAATGGTGTGCCGCTGGAAGTAACGTTTCTTTCATCACATATTCCCTCTGGAACTGCTCTACGATGGGAAGGGCAGTTTTACCTTACAGCAAAACAATTCAATGATTTCTACAGAACAACATCGCAAATTGAGGATGTGAAACAACCCGCTGTCATCTCGCTTTCATCAGGTGGAACGGGGAGCTTTTATTTCGCATCCACAGACGTAACGCCGATGTGTTGGAAAGAGATGAGTAGATCTGCATCGACCAAAGATAAGCTGATGGGAAAAGTGGAGAAAATAGAATTCTCAGACGACAAATCCTGGGCAAAAGCGACAATAGTTCTAGAACCGATTCGCTTTGTGAAATTAAAAGCCATGACACAGGCCGCAATTGATTTCGCAAACACTGCAGTCGAGATAGCAATCGGATTAATTGGCGTGATGGCGCTTTGGCTTGGACTCATCAAGATTGCTGAAGAAGCCGGATTAGTGAAAGTGCTTACACGTTTACTTTCTCCAATTACAAAACGTTTATTTCCAGATATACCTCATGATCATCCTGCAATTGGTGCAATCATTATGAACACGGCAGCAAATATGCTGGGTCTCAGCAATGCTGCTACTCCCATGGGATTGAAGGCCATGGAGGAATTAAATAAGCTCAATCCAAAAGCCGGAACTGCAACGAACGCGATGGTGACCTTCCTTGCTATCAATACCGGCGGATTAATTTTAATCCCTGCAACGGCGATTGCAGTGCGTGCGGCATCGGGCTCTGCAAATCCCGGCATCATTATCGGCACGGCAATATTCGGCGCTGGATGCGCGACAATGACAGGAGTCATTGCATCAAAAATTCTTCAACGTCTTCCTAAGTACAAAAAGGAATTGAATGAAAAAGGAAAATTAACGAAGGAGTCCGACAATGGCTGATCTCTTTCGTTCTATCATCAACCTGATTTCTATCTTCGCTATTCCGTTGATGATCGCAGTGTTTCTCGGATGGGGATTTGTCAAGAAAGTGCGTGTGTATGAAGTGTTCGTAGAAGGAGCAAAGGAAGGATTCAATACGGCAATTCGCATTATTCCCTATTTGGTAGCAATGTTATTTGCCGTAGGTATTTTCCGCGCCAGCGGAGCGATGGACTTGTTGGTTTCGATCATATCACCAATGACCAATTTCATCGGTATGCCGGCAGAAACGCTTCCTATGGCATTGATGCGTCCGCTGTCAGGCAGCGGTTCATTAGGCATCATGACAGAGTTAATGAAGACGCACGGCCCGGATTCGTTTGTGGGCGTACTTGCTTCAACAATGTACGGCAGTTCGGAAACGACATTTTATGTGCTCGCCGTTTATTTCGGAGCTGTGAATATCAAAAATTCCCGCCATGCTGTACCGGTTGGATTATTGGCAGATCTTGCCGGCATGCTCGGTGCTGTTTTTATTTGTCGGATGCTTTTCGGCAGGTAAAAAACAAGTAGTAAAACAGGAAAAATCATGAATTCAATGAAGATACCCGTCATCATACTTCTTATACTCAGGGTACTATCGGTAACGGCAAACGCACAATTCCAGAACTCCACTGCATCGATGATGGGAAGGAGCAGTGGTTATGTCCCGATGGGTTTTGGCGCCACGTTTATAGACGGAGAGACGTACTATTTAGTCTGTATTGCGCCGGAGGTAGCATTCGGACAGCTCGGTATAGGCCTTGATCTTAATTTGCGTTTTAACACGCAAGGCAAATTACGTATGGGTGATTATGCAAAATTTGAAGATTATCTCCGCATCGTTCGATATGTCCGCTGGGCGCAAAAAGGTGATCCATTCTACGTCCGCATCGGACAGCTTGATTACTCGCTTCTCGGTCACGGATCGATCATATATGATTATCGCAATAGCGCGAGCTACGATTTGCGAAGGACAGGAATAGAGTTTGATTTGAATTTTGAGAAGTACGGTCTCGAGTCTCTCTATAGCGATATTACGGGAAGGGGATTGTTGGGCCTACGGGGTTATATTAAGCCGTTAAAATTTTTAGGTTTAACCAAAATACCGGTAATAAACAATTTTGAGGTTGGCGCCACCTATGCACGTGATCTGAACCAGTATGCCGATGTCACACACATTGATTCGAGCAGAGCCGGTCTTTCGATTTATGGCTTTGATTTTGGTTTGCCAATTATATCGTACTCATTTTTAAAATCAACCTTGTACTACGATTTTGCACAGATCGCCAATTATGGCCATGGTTCTACCATCGGTATAAACATGAATTTTTCAGGTATGGGTATTCTCAATATGAGAGGGAAATATGAATATCGCATAAACGGTGCAAATTATATACCCGCTTATTTCAATGCATTCTATGAACATGATCGATTTAATTTTCTCAGCAGGTTAAGTAAATCTGACACACTTTCGCACATCGCCGCAAACCAAGGTTATTTTGGCGAGTTCATTGTGAGTATCCTGAATACCTTTTACATCATCGCCGGCTATCAGGCTCCATCTGATATCGAAAACCAAGGTATTCTGCATGCAGAATTGCAGTTGCCGGAAGTCACCGGCATCGTTGTAAGAGGTATGTTTGATAAAGCAAGAATTGGTCGTGTTTTTATTTTGGATGACAATTCCATCCTGAGCGCAGAGATCGGGTACAAACCCGTCAAATATTTATTGGTATCCATGCTCTATCAGCGTACGTTCTCAAACAGAAATCCAGATGGCTCATTACGGGCTGATGGTTCCTTTGAAAAACAAGATCGAGTGGAACCGAAAATAAGTTTTGTGTACGATTTTTAGATTCATAAACTGATAAAGTTGATTGGGTAAGCGTTTTCTTGATACAGACTGAGCGTTTATTCTTTTACCTTGGATGTAGTGATAGGCGACATTGGAAACAGGGTCGCCTTTTTTGCATTTCACCTCTCTTCTTTCTATTTTCAAACAGCAAATCATTTTTTACGGAAAGATTGATACAATGAACATTCAATTTCTTGGAGCCGTGCGCACGGTTACCGGCTCAATGCACCTCGTGTCTGTGAATGGAACAAAAGTTCTTCTCGACTGCGGCATGTTTCAAGGAAAGCGGGCTGAAGCGTACGAAAAGAACCGCAAGTTTCCATTCGATCCATCCAAAATTGATGCCGTCATTCTCTCGCATTCTCATATTGACCATTCTGGTAATCTTCCCAATCTTGTGAAGAATGGTTTTCGCGGTCATATCTACACCACATCGGCAACGCGCGATTTATGCAACATCATGCTCTACGATAGCGCTTATGTTCAAGAACGGGATATTGAGTATGTGAACAAGAGACATCAAAAAAAACATGTGCCGCTGGTGCAGCCGTTATACGATATTACAGATGTCACCACAGCTATGTCACAATTCATCAGCATACAGTATGAACAACAAGTGCAGGTAGCCAAGGGAGTGACGGTGAAATTCCTCGATGCCGGACATATTCTCGGTTCTGCTGTAACGGTGCTTGAGGTGGAAGAGAATGGTAAAAGAAAGAAGATCGGTTTCACCGGCGATTTGGGAAGAAAGAATACACCAATCATCAAAGACCCGCAGCCAATTAGCGGTGTGGATGTTTTAATTTCCGAAAGCACATACGGCGGCATAGTGCATGATCCGGTAACCGGAATGAAGGATTCATTGTGCAACGTCATCCGGACCACAACTGAACGCGGCGGCAAGGTCATTGTACCATCGTTCAGTGTTGGAAGGACTCAGGAAATCGTATATCTTTTATCCGAACTCTTTGATGAAGGCAGATTGCCTGTTGTGCCAATTTACATCGATAGTCCACTTGCGGTAAATGCGAGCGACATTTACCGCAAACATATCGAGTGTTTTGATAAGGAAACGCTTGATCACATGAACGCGCATGAAGATCCGTTTGGCTTCAATCGGTTGACATATATACGGTCGGTGGATGAGTCAAAAAAATTGAACGGTCTGCAATCTCCCTGTGTTATTATTTCAGCATCCGGAATGTGCGAAGGGGGCAGAATCGTACACCATCTTGCCAATAACATCGAAAATCCTCATAACACCATCCTCATCGTCGGGTATCAAGCGGAACACACACTCGGTAAACGGATTGTTGAGAAACAGCCGGAACTGAACATCTTTGGGGAAATACATAAATTGAATGCAGAAGTAGTAGTACTGAACTCTTTCTCAGCACACGCCGGTCAGGATGAGTTGGTGGAGTATATCGCAGCAGCAGACCAAACTCTCTTGAAAAAAATATTTCTTGTGCATGGTGAATTGATGCAGATCGAAAAACTTTCTGCGAAGCTGAAAGAAACCGGTTTAAAAGAGGAAATATACATTCCCGTAACAGGCGATAGGCTGGAAATGTGAACGTGAGATTTGGTCCGATCACATACCCTCTTGAAACAGCAGGCCGCATGGCATGTGAACGATTTCTGCAGATGTTGAGCAAGCGATAATGGAATGAATCAGAGATGTTCTTACTCAGAAGTCCATGCACTTTCCCATATCCTTTTATCCCGTTAGAAAATACCATACGGATTGCCAAAGGATTCTACCATAGATCGCGGACACGAGGTTTCATATCCCGTGTGAGTATTCTCACGAAATGTATTTTGGGATTGTTCTTCTTCCAACAGATTGCTGTTTGTCAGGAATTGTTCCGTCCTTTTACATCTCCAGCAGCAGATAGTTTAGAGTATTCTTCCATCGGTTTTGATCGCGAGCTTAATACATTTATATGGTCAGGAGATTTCAAGAAGGAAATCTATGGACAATACTGGAATATGGATTTGCACCAGCGAATTCGATCTCGCCTCATAAAAACAGACCAGACTGCAATTCAGGATGAGTATCAAGGAATCATTGCTTTGCGCACTCGAATAATAGATGATTGGAATGTTCAAATCAAAGATTCATCCAATGTCCTGGCTGATAACCGGGCCATTGATCTTGGAAGAATGGCGCAGCACCAAATACTTGCTGGTGTAGAGTACTTACCGACCGGAAACATTGCCGGTGAAGCGATGGGAGGATATGAACTGAATACACAGGAGGAGGAGAACGACCATGGTTTTGCTTACGAGTTTGGTTTTCATACCCGTCATGTAGAAATTGAGGAATTCAATGCTTCTCTTCAGTCATCATGGAATCAATCCTTTCTCGGTCGCCGTTCTCCCAATACGGGAGATATCAAACTCACACTCTTGCGTGACTTCGGCGCCGGTATTGACGATTCCCTTGCTGTGAACTACAGCACACAGCGCAGGCAATTCTATACGTCGATCGATTCTTCAAGCCAGCTGGATCTTGGAGTGTCCCATAATATTTTTCAGCGCGATGCGAGTGTGCTTGAAATTTCCAATCAAACGAAATATAATTTGGATCAAAGTTTTTCCTTACTCGTTTCATTCGGGGTCACAAACCAATTGATCAATCGAGGATATCGATTTAAGGATTATCTTCATCCTGCATCATTAATTCTCGATTCGCGCATTCAGGAAATGCAATTCTTTGGTACTATTTCTCTTCAATGGTTACCGCTCAATTGGCTCAGCGCGGACATGAAACTTGCATATTCAGAAAAAGAAGAACGGCATTCAGTGCTGGATGATATGTATGCTTCGAATGCTGTCATTGATACGCAGCGCGCCTCGGCAAGCAGGTTGGAAAATACCGCACAACGCACAGCGCTTACAGCGGCATTAAAAATCGATGTGTCGCAGGATGATAAAATTCGGTTGGTTTCATCGGCAAGTATACTGCGTTATGATACTCCGGATATTTTCAATACCGATGATCGCGATGAATTGCTTTTTACGACAGGTGCCGAGTACATGCATCGCTTTTCATCTCGTTTACAAATGGTTCTGAATGCAGATCTGACATTATTTCACCTTGTTTATTTGGATAGAGATCAGAGCGCAAATAATAATTGGAACCGTGTTATTCGGTTTTCACCGAGTATTGAATATATGCCCGGTTCGTCGTTCCGAACGGTTCTGCGTACCGAAGTACTGGCAAATTATACGATCAGTGATTATGAGCAGCAGGTTTCGTCCATACGAAGCTTTTCGTTTAGACAGGTTCTTTGGTCAGATTCCTCCACGGTGAGGCTCAGTGAAAGAATCCTGTGTAATTTTTCAGGAAGCTTGCGTATATTTGAGCGCGGGACACTTCTCTGGCAGGAGTTTAAGGAAAAACCTGAAGTGTATGTTATCGAAAAAACAATGTGGCCGGAGATCGTTTGGTCTTCGGCGATTGGATTGAAAATTGGAATTGGATTCCGTTATTTTGGCCAGGATCGTTATCAATACCAAAACAGCCAGCGATTATTTTCTCAAGGGATTGAAGCGATGGGTCCGACAGCGTCTCTTGAATGGTTAGGATTAGCCGGTGAGAGAGTCACTCTTGTGGGTTGGCGTGAAGAACAAAAAAACAACGGGACAACGGCAACGATACTTTCAAATCTATCGATACAGGTAGGATTTGTACTGTAGTGTTGAAAACGAAATGAAGTCGACAGGTAACAAGAAAAAACCGGATGGAAGACCTCGCAAATCTGTTTATGAAATGATCTGCCGAAGTAATCAAAAAGAAATTTCGCGTATTGAAAAATTTCTTCGTCAAGTCAGCGACCGGCTTCATATTGATGACGGAATAATGTACAGAGTGCTCGTTTCATGTACCGAGGCGGTGAATAACGCAATTGTTCATGGGAATAAATCCGATCCCGATAAAAAAGTTATTATTCGGTGCTGCGTCGAAAAAAACACACTGACTGTTTATGTCACAGACGAAGGAAAAGGATTCGATTCGGAAAGCTTACAGGATCCGCGTGAAGAGAAGAATTTAATGAAAGAAAGCGGACGCGGTATTTTTTTAATGCGATCTCTCATGGATCAAGTGAAATTTAAGCATCTCAAGTCCGGATCGGTTGTCGAAATGAAGGTGAAGCTTCATTGATTCCGATCGTGAACGGTAAGAGACCTAAGAAAAAAAACCCGTCTTGAAAACTAAGACGGGTTTTTTTATACTAAGGATAAATAAAACTTAAAACTTATAACCCAGATTAATACTAATAATATTAGCTTTGCTGCTATAAGTCCCTGGAACTGTAGGCGTAGTGCCAGCTGCTGCGGGGAAATTTGCGGGAGCAGTCTTATCAGCAAATAAAACAAGCATATATGCCGCATCGACATACAATTTATCGGAAATTTTACAGCTGCCGCCGATTGTCAGATCTGTGCGATCTGCATCTGGTAGCATCGGTTCAGTCGTGTTCGCAGCCTGCGGCGTCATATCTTCGATTGCTCCGGCGCGGACGGTCCAGTTTTCATTCAATGTATATTCTACGCCAATGCGGAGAAGGGGTTCGTCAGACCAATTTTTAGCATAGGATACCGTGCCTGCAGGGGCAGGTAAATTGATTTGAAGTTTATCATATGAAGACCATTGGACATACTGGAAATCGCCTTCGATTCTCAGGTCAGGTGACAGCATATACGCTATGCCAAAATATAAATTCCCCGGCATCGGAAGTGTTGCTGTTCCTGTTCCATTGGGAAAGCCCGCAGCCAGTGCATTCATATTTGTGTAGGTTGCATTTCCTGAGAAATCAATTTTAGTTGTCATCCTATAAGATAATCCCAGCGATAATTTATCGAAGGGTTTGTATATAATACCAAGATCCGCATTAAATCCGTTTCCAGTGCCCTTTAATTCATTGTTTCCATTAAGACCGTTAAGTGCCGGATTAATGAAGCCCAATGGAATGGATTTCGTCATATCGACGGTCGCATACACATAACTTACTCCCAAGCCGACCGAAAGATTGTCGTTAATTTTAAATGCAATTGTTGGATTGAAATAATATGTTGCGATACTTGCATTAACAGATAAATAACTCCCGAGATAATTTCCGGCAAAGGGTGAAGCAGCTAATGATCGTCCCCATAAATTCGGCCATTGTGTTCCTAATCCAAATGGATTATAAATTCCAAGTCCCACAACGATTTGATCATTAATCTGGTATGATCCGTATATATTAAAAGGAGTAAAAACTTGAGAATTAGTAGAGATAGAACCGGATTGCATAAATGAGCCTGACACAGGTGTATAAGTGGTCGATGGAATAATAAAATTAATACCGCCGAGAACATTGAAGCCGTTTTGGAATGCAAGGCCAGCTGGATTGAAATAAATTGCAGAAGGATCGGAAGCTGTTGCTACAAAAGCTCCGCCCATGCCGACAGCGCGTGCGTTTTGTTCGTTAAGCTGATACCCGCCAGCAAATATAACGCCGACAACCAACGCAGAAAGGATGATAATACCGATTAAACGATTAGTAAAATTTCTCAAGGTGACCTCCTGAGATAAAGTGAGTGATTTGTGATTTGTTGTTGGATCAAATAAAATATTGTGCGTTGTATTTCAATGGGAAGCAGTATAATAAATGAATTATTAAGATGCAATCTTCAGAATACCTATTCATTATATTACATGGAGAGCAACAAGGGAAATGGTGTATCCAGGAGCGGTAAAAAAGAAACCCCGCAAAAAATTATAAGCGGGGTTCGATTCTGCAGTGAAAAATAATGATCTTCAGAAGGTGATCTTGTTCATATTTGTTTTAACATCCGCCGCAGACTTGTTCAGAGCGGCTTGTTCATCCGGTGTCAGCTTTATTTTGATAATTTCCTCCATCCCTTTTTTACCAAGTTTTATGGGGACACCAACCACGGTATCTTTTATTCCATATTCTCCCTGAAGTTGAATAGAACAGGGAAGAATGCGTTTTTTATCATTAACAATTGCCTCAATCATTTGGACAGCTGAAGCAGATGGCGCATAATACGCGCTGCCGGTTTTTAAGAAATTAACAATTTCAATGCCGCCATCGCGCGTTCTTTTCACTAAACGATCGATTGTTCCTTGATCGAGCAAATCAGGAAGTGGAATGCCGGCAACTGTTGAATAACGCGGTAACGGCACCATCGAATCACCGTGTCCGCCAAGAACAAACGCGCTCACATCTTCAACAGAGACTCCAAGCTCCATGGAAATAAAAGTCCGGAATCTTGAGGAATCCAAAATTCCTGCCATGCCGATGACTCGGTGCCGTTCAAAACCACTCGCCTTAAGAGCAACATACGTCATGACATCTAAGGGATTAGAAACAACGATAATGATGGCGTTGGGAGATTGTTTCACCGCCTGTTCCGTACATACTTTAACGATGGTAGCATTGGTATTCTGCAAATCGTCGCGGCTCATCCCCGGTTTTCGGGCGATTCCAGCAGTGATGAGGATGATGTCTGAATGGGCCGTCGCTTCATAGGAGTTTGTCCCTATGATTTTTGTGTCCGTCCCTTCGATAGGTGAAGATTCTGATATATCGAGAGCCTTACCTTGAGGCATTCCTTCAATAACATCAACGAGGACGACTTCGTTTGCGAGTTCTTTATCGACTATTCGTTGAGCCGAGGTAGCTCCAACGTTGCCGGCACCAATAACTGTAATCTTCATCGAAACCTCCTTTGATTTTATACCATTGTGATTGTTTTAAACAATGAATAAGATTTGAGAGTTCCTTGTCAATCATATTGATATGAAGAAAATTATTTGCCGAAAAAAAAACCTCCGAGTGGAGGCTTTATGAAAAACATTTTTTTTAAATTTAAACGGATTGTACAATACTCACACGTTGTCTTGTCTTGCCGGCGCGTTCAAACTTTACAACGCCTGTGGCAAGCGCAAAGAGTGTGTCATCGCTTCCGATACCGACATTGACGCCGGGATGAAATTTTGTGCCGCGTTGTCGTACGAGGATATTGCCGGCGAGTACTACCTGACCGCCAAAGCGTTTAACCCCGAGGCGCTGGGCATTACTATCGCGGCCGTTCCTGGAACTTCCGCCGCCTTTTTTATGAGCCATACTACCTCTCCAATCTAAGCAAGATTTGTTATTTCGATTTCTGTGTATTGCTGCCGGTGGCCGTTGCGGACTCTGTAGCCCTTCCGCTTCTTCTTTTTAAGCACGATGACGGTCTCATCTTTGAGATGCCGAAGCACTTTCGCTTCGACAAATGCACCTTTTATGAATGGATTACCGACTGTCGCTTTCTTTTCATCGCCCGTCAGGATTACTTTATCAAACTTTACCGTCGAGCCGACTTCCGACTGCATTTTCGGTACGAACACTTTGTCGGAAGGGGAGACCTTCACTTGTGTTCCAGCAATTTCTACTACTGCGTACATTATTGTCCTCAATCTGAATACAATCGTTTTTGAACTGCATTTAAGTTACTGAAAAAGTGGAAGAGAGTCAACGGATTTTCGAAGGAATAAAAGATTTCATTCCCCGGCTAATGTCTCTTCGAGAACCTGCCGTATTTGTTCCAAAGGCATTTCCATGCCTGTCCAGAGCTGAAACGCCGCCGCACCTTGATGTATAAACATTCCCAATCCATCTATGGTCTTTGCCCCGGCAGACCGTGCATCGCTTTGCAGGCGGGTAATTAGTGGACGATAAATGAGGTCGAAAATGATATGCTTCTGTGATAACCAATGTCGATTCGGAAGCGGAGAGTCGTGGATTTGAGGGAACATTCCCACAGCGGTTGCATTAACAATAAGTGTGGACTCCTTGATTGCAGTTTCCAGTGCCGGGTCTGTACAATGGATAACATGAAATTGTACATTGCTGCTGTCGATGCTTTTAATAATCGCGTGAGCTTGTTCCGGGAACAGAGCTGAGAACGTAATCGCCTTTGGTTCGAAAGAACGGGCAAGTACGTGCGTTACGGAACGCGCTACGCCGCCGGAACCCAAAATCGTACATATTTTACCCTGGATGAGTTCTCGAACGAGGCAAAGCGATCGGTCAACACCGACAACGTCTGTGTTATAGCCAATCAATGTATTGTTTCGATTCACGACAGTATTCACGGCACCGACTGCACGCGCTTCAGGAACGACTTCATCGAGAAGACGGATGATGGCCTCTTTATGCGGAACGGTCACATTAAAACCACCCCATGTCGGTTCCCTGAAACGTTCAATCTCTTGCTTCAAAGAACTTGGTTCAATGTCAAGCATTTCGTACCGGCAATCCAAACCGAGTAATTTGAATGCTGTATTGTGCATAAGCGGAGAAAGAGAATGACCGATGGGATGGCCAATAACTGCAAAATGTCTCATACTGCATGCATTTCCCGAATTTATGAAAACAATAAAAACGTAGAGATCAGTTGTAGTTCGAAAGAGCGGTTAGTGTTTTCTCAAGAGATGCGCGAAGCACTGGTCAGTCAAGAGGTTTGGATATACCTGCTCGAAATCCTTTTTCATATCCGGCACCAAATTGAAAGCAATAAAAAATTCGTTCGATGCTTCTTCTTTTGAATTCATTGCCAGCAGTACTTTTCCTCTGCTGAAATACGCCGGTGCAAATTTTTGGTCAAGTCTTATGCATTCACCTAATGCCGAAAGTGCCTTGTCATACGAACCTTTTTCACCCAGCGTGTCCCCAAGATCGAACCATATTTCCGGATCTTTCGGATCCAATGTGACAACTTTTCGATAACATTCAAGACAATCGTCGATCCGTCCGAGATTGTAGAAGGCATCCCCGCACGCGTACCAATATTCCGGATATTCAGAATTAATCTCAGCAGCTTTCTGATATTCAGTTAAAGCCTGTTCTGTTTGCCCGAGCGCATCGTAGCAGCATCCTTTGCCAAAAAATGATTCATGGTGCTCGTTGTTGATATCAATAGCCGCTGAATAGCAAGCTATGGCTTCGGTGAAGTCATTCAATTCCTCATATGCATTGCCGAGATTATGCAGAGCTGCTACGTCTTTCGGTTCATATTGAAGAGTTGTTTTGAAACATCGAATAGCGTCCTGGAGCCTTCCGAGATTTGCATATCCGTTTCCCATATTATACCAAGCTGCTGGGAAATCCTCCTTAATCGCTAAAGCATATTCGTAACTCTCAATGGCTTTCGTGAATTGACCAATCCGATTCTGGACAATGCCTTTATTATACCATGCGTTATAGTTATATGGGTCGTGATTGATATGTTCATTGTAACAGCGGATGGACTCTTCCGGCTTTTCAAGGTAATCGTAACAATATCCGAGTTCATACCACGCATCGATATAATCCGGGTCGATTTGTAGAATGTAATGGAATATTGATTCTGCTTCGGTATATCGTTCTAATTTTTCCAGCGTTACGCCTTTGTGAAACATTGCATCTTCATGAGACGGTTCAATTTCGAGAGCTTTGTTGAACGATTCCATAGATTCATGGATGCGGTTCAAATTATCTAAGGTTATACCGCGATTGATATAAACCTCCGGATCGGTGGGATTCAGTCCCAACGCCTTTTCGAAACAAACGAGTGCTTCATCATACTTGAATAAATTATTGAGGATCATACCTTTCCTCTGCCAGGCATCTGCATTGAACGGCTCAAATGAGAGCAATCGTTCGGCATAGGTCAATGCGTCGTCATATTTATCATGTTCAAAGTAAAATTGGATAATTTCTTCCAGTGCTTCCGGATTGTTAATATCTTTGCCGCCGTTACGGAGTAATTCACGGAACCGCCGAACATCGTCTTCCGAATGTTTGTTCGGTTTCGGCCCCATATTGTTATCATCAAAACGATCCAAATTAGACACCGTTAACTCCATCATCAATAATTCATATAATAATAAAAGAAATTAACGACTTGAAGTCAAGAAATGTGCAATGTCATCTTTTTAATGTTTCGAAAATCCGCTTTTTCCGTTTATATTTGATTTTGGCGGCGAGTTGGAGTATATTTATAGCTTATTAATGCTGAATGATTGCTGAAAACCTTAAAAATCTGCGGAAACGCATCGATCAGGCCTGTCAGAAGTGTGGGCGGAAAAATGATGACGTACATATCATTGCGGTTTCGAAAACATTCTCAGCAGAATTAATACTGGAAGCAGGCGATGCCGGGCAGATTGAATTTGGCGAGAATTACGTTCAGGAATTGCAAGAAAAGCAAAAAACTCTCACTGATCGAATACTCCGTTGGCATTTTATCGGTCATCTGCAATCGAACAAGGTGAAATATATTGCCGACTATGTCACCCTCATTCATTCAGTCGATGATCTGAATCTTGGCAAAGAAATCAGCAAGCGCGCTGAACGATGCAGCCGCATTCAGGATGTCCTGGTGGAAATTCATACCACTGACGAGGCGACGAAGTTCGGTGTTCAGCCGGAACATGCAATCGCGTTGTTAAAAGAGTTGTCGCAGTTATCTCATCTTCGCGTCTGCGGACTGATGACGATGGGACCGTTTTCGGATAACCCGGATGATTCCCGTTCTTCCTTTCGATGTGCGGCGGAACTGAAAAAACACATTGAAGCCGAAGGAATTGTAAATGTGCATATGCGTCACCTTTCGATGGGTATGACGCATGACTTTGAAGTAGCGATTGAAGAAGGAGCGACGCTGGTTCGAATCGGAACAGCAATATTTGGAAGACGCACCAAGAACCTGAATTGAAAGGAACGACGATGAAAATTACACCCTTGGAAATTAAACATCAGCAGTTTAAGAAAGCGATGCGCGGGTATGATCCTATCGAAGTGGAGACTTTTTTAGAAATGGTGTCCAATGATTTGGAAGAATTGATTCACGAAAATAGAGAACAAAAGGATAAAATTATCGAGTTGGAAACCCAGCTTGTTGACTATAAGAATATTGAACGATCACTCCAGCAGACATTCATGCAGGCGCAGGAAACGAGCGGAAAATCCATTGAAAACTCTAAACGTGAGGCGGAGATTATCATAAAGGAAGCAGAGGTCAAAGCGTCGCAAATTGTAGAGAAAGCGCGGCTTGATTTTGCTCACATCAAAGAAGATATTTTTCAGCTCAGAGCGCGTAAAGAAAGTGTTCTCAGCCGGTTGAAAGTTCTGCTCTCATCGGAATTAAATTTGATCAAAGCGCTTGAGATTGATGATGAAGAAGGAAAAAAAGATCCTTCAAGAGGAACTGGGAAAGATTATCTGGAACTTGAAGAAATTCTGAAAAAGTTGTGAGAGTGCAGCTGAGAACTGAACGATGACAGAGTTAAGAAATCAAATTGCACAGGCGTTGGAATATATCCGGACCAAAACGGGTTCAAAGCCCAGGATTGGCATTATCCTTGGAACCGGACTCGGCGGATTAGTGAAAGAAATCAAAAAGGAAGTCGTGATCGATTACGCCGATATTCCTCACTTTGCAGTATCAACGGTGGAGTCACATCAGGGCAAATTGATTTTCGGAACGCTTGCCGGGAAAAATATCGTTGCGATGCAGGGACGTTTTCATCTCTATGAGGGATATACTCTGAAGCAAATTACTTTTCCAGTCCGCGTTATGAAATTTTTAGGCGTCAAAAGCATACTCGTTTCCAACGCCGCCGGAGCGCTCAATCCGCTTTTTCAAAAAGGCGAGCTCATGCTTATTTCTGACCACATCAACTTGCTGGGTGATAATCCGCTTATCGGCCCAAACGATGATAAACTCGGACCGCGATTTCCGGATATGTCGGAAGCTTATAGCAAGGAACTCATCGCGGTTGCCGAACAAGCTGCGCTTGATCTAAAGATCCGGATGCAAAAGGGTGTATACGCAGCAATGCAAGGACCAAATTTAGAGACGAAAGCCGAATATCGTTTCCTGCGCGCCATTGGGGCAGATGCGGTAGGAATGTCCACGGTTCCTGAAGACATAGTTGCTGTTCATATGGGAATGAAAGTTCTTGGATTTTCGATTCTCACGGATGAATGTTTTCCGGATGCGTTAAAACCGGCGCTTCTGGATGATATTCTCAAAGTTGCCGCGAAAGCCGAACCAAAAATGACGGCGATTATGAAGGAAGTTGTGAAGAGAATGAAGCAATGATACAAAAGTAAATTAACTGAGTCACGAATTCCTCAAATCGTAGATCAATCAATCACCAATGCACTAAATCGAAATTTTAAAAATGTTTAAGCAGTTAACAGACAAAATAAATTACCGCGAACTCGAATCAGAAATACTCAATTTCTGGGAAGCAAACGATATTTTCAAGAAAAGTATCTCAACACGTGAAGGCAAGCCTGAGTTCACTTTTTATGAAGGTCCTCCGACGGCGAACGGCCGCCCCGGTATTCATCACGTGATGGGCCGGGCTCTAAAGGATATCATTTGCCGGTACAAGACGATGCAGGGCTATCAAGTCCACCGTAAAGCAGGATGGGATACACACGGCTTGCCGGTTGAAATCGAAGTGGAAAAAGCGCTCGGTTTCAAGCATAAGGATGATATCGTTGGTTACGGTGTTGCGAAGTTTAACGAAGAGTGTAAAAAATCGGTTTGGAAATACAAAACCGAATGGGAAGAATTGACAAAGATGATGGGTTATTGGGTCGACCTCCAGCATCCGTATGTCACATTTGACAACAAGTACATCGAATCCATTTGGTGGGCACTGAAGCAGTATTTCAATAAAGGACTCATCTATAAAGGATACAAAATTCAGCCGTACTGCCCTCGATGCGAAACGCCCTTGTCGTCCCACGAAGTTTCGCTCGGCTACAAAGATGTCAAGGACCCCTCGGTCTATATAAAATTAAAAGTAAAAGGTGAAGATAATACTTTTTTTCTTGTTTGGACGACGACGCCCTGGACGCTGATCTCGAACGTCGCAATCGCCGTTCATCCGGAAATTGATTACGTCAAAGTTGAACAAAAAGGCGAAAAAATAATTCTTGCTGAATCCCGTCTGTCTGTGCTTGGGGATGAATATGCTGTGCTGGACAAATTTAAAGGTGCAGTGCTTGCAGGCAAAGAGTACGAGCGGATGTATTCATATCATCAGGTGAAAGAAAAAGGGTGGTACGTCGTCCTCGCTGATTTTGTCACAACGGATGACGGCTCCGGAATTGTTCACATGGCTCCAGCATACGGTGAAGATGATTATCAAATTGGCAGGAAGTACGGTCTGCCGACAATTCATCCGGTGAATAAATCGGGCGAATTTAATTCCGAAGTCACCTTATTTGCCGGAAAATTTGTTAAAGACGCGGATGCGCTCATCATTGCGGACTTGAAAGCGCGCGGAATTCTTTACAAGAAAGAAATGCACCTTCACAGTTATCCACATTGCTGGCGGTGTTCATCGCCGCTGCTCTATTATGCCCGCGAATCGTGGTACATTCGCACAACCGACTACGCACAACGGATGATTGAGCTGAACAAACAGATCAATTGGATCCCGCCGGAAGTCGGTGCCGGCAGATTTGGCAACTGGCTGGAAGACAATAAAGACTGGGCGCTTTCGCGCGACCGTTTCTGGGGAACACCGCTTCCTATCTGGCTGTGCGAAAAATGCGGCAAGCAAAAATGCGTCGGCAGTGTTGAAGAATATAGAAAAGGCGGGAATGTTTCAGAGCCGCTCGATTTGCACAAGCCGTATGTCGATGCTGTGACGTTTGTGTGTGAATGCGGCGGCACCATGAAGCGCACACCCGAGCTTATCGATGTGTGGTTCGACTCCGGTTCGATGCCGTTTGCACAGTGGCACTATCCGTTCGAAAATAAAGAAAGGTTTGAAAAGGCATATCCTGCCGATTTTATATCTGAAGGCATCGATCAGACACGAGGATGGTTTTATACACTGCATTCCATCGGTACTTTTCTCTTTGATACACCGGCGTTTAAAAACGTGCTTGTCAATGAACTCATTCTTGATAAGCAGGGACAGAAAATGTCCAAAACGAAAAAGAACACGGTTGATCCGTTTGAACTGCTGAGAAAATTCAGTGCTGATACCGTGCGGTGGTATTTAGTTTCGCAGAGTCCCGTGTGGCGGCCGACATTGTTCGATGCAGAAGGCATTGGTGAAGTTCAGCGGAAGTTCTTTAGTACCCTGGTGAACACATACTCCTTCTTTGCACTGTACGCGAATGTCGATGAATTTGATGCCAGCGAGCCGGGTATTCCCACAAACGAACGGCAGGAAATTGACCAGTGGATATTATCAGAACTGAATTCGCTTGTCAAGAATTATTCCCAATCGATGGAAGGCTACGATGTAACAAAAGCGGCGAGAGCTGTCAGTGATTTCACGATGGACCAGCTTTCCAATTGGTACGTACGCCGCAACCGGCGGCGTTTTTGGAAGAGTGAAAAAGGAAGAGATAAATCTGCTGCCTATCAAACGCTGCACGAATGTCTGCTGACGATCACCAAGCTTATCGCACCGTTCGCTCCGTTTTTATCGGATGAACTCTATCACAATCTGATGATCGGGAACAAATCGGCGTTCGAGTCTGTTCATCTTGAGACGCTGCCGAAGGCGGATTCGGGCGCAATCAATCCGGAACTCGAACATCGCATGGAATATGCGATCCGCATTGTTGGTATCGTGCGTGCGATGCGGATGAAATCAAATTTAAAAGTCAGGCAGCCGCTGCAGAAAATATTGATCCCAGTGAAGGATAGATCTGAATCGGATATATTGAAAAAAATTAAAGATGTTATTTTAGAAGAAACAAACGTTAAGGAATTAGATGTTCAAGTTAGTAATGACATCATTAAATATAAAATCAAACCAAATTTTAAAGTTTTGGGTCAAAAACACGGGAAACTTACTGCTAAAATTGCAGAAAGAATTCGATCCTTTACTATAATAGAAATTAGTAAGCTCGATAGAGAAGGCTTTATCAATGTTGATGTCGATGGGAATACTATTGAAGTAAAACGTGAAGATGCGGAAATCATTGCGGAAGATATTGAAGGATGGCTCGTTGGCCAGGATGGTTCGACAACTGTAGCTCTTGCGACGGCTTTGACAGATGAACTTGTTGACGAAGGACTGGCGCGCGAGTTTGTGAATCGCGTGCAGAACCTGCGGAAAGATTCAGGTTTTGAAGTTACGGACCGGATATGTATTCGACACGCTTCATCGGGACGATTAAACAAAGCGCTGGATCGTATGACGGAATATGTGAAGCAGGAAACGTTGGCAGTTGAGTTTCAAGTATTTTCTAACGATGATGCCAGGAAAAATGAGGCAAAAAGTGAGGATATTAACGGCGAACAAAGTTTTATTGCAGTTGTCAGAATTTAGTTTATATTGGTGCAAGTTTCATAGATAGTATTTTTCCATTATCCCCATAATGCGGGAGGAAAACCATGACAAAGAAAAAAAATGTGAAGAAAGCAACGACAAAAAAAATGACGAAACGTGTTTCTACAAAAGCCGCAAAAAAAATGGCAGCAAAGAAAGTGAAATCGAAAGTTTCGGTTCAGAAAGTTCAGTCCAAGAAAGGCTATAGTAAAACGGATCTTGAACGATTCAAAAAAATCATTATGGATAAACGGAAAGAAATTCTTGAAGAACTTGAGTCGCTGAAATCGACCATGATGGATGTAACAACCGGACAGTATGAAATTGAAAATTCGACCTATTCGCTTCATATGGAACAGGGCACGGACGCGATGGAGAGGGAAAAGACCTTCCTTTTTGCCTCGCGGGAAGGGAAGTTTCTTAATTATTTAGACGATGCCTTGCAACGAATCGAGCATGGTACGTATGGGTTCTGTTCGGAGTGCGGCAACTTAATAGATAAGGAACGGCTCGAAGCAGTGCCGCATGCACACCAATGTGTTCAATGCAAGATGAAAAAAGGCGGTAACTAACTCACCGTGATTGATGAACAGGGATGAAGGAGTGATCTCTAACTGCTCTTCACTGTTACCTCTTCACGAAATGCTCATGACATTTTTGAGGTTTTTTCTTGCGTGTTTTGTATGTAACTCTTTGTGTTGTTTTTCTTGATCAAGTGACAAAGTTGCTGGTGAAAGGATTCACCCTCCCGATCTTCGACTACTATCATCAAGGAATGCAGCTGGGGCAAAGTATTCCGGTCATCGGTGACTTTTTCCGGCTAACATTTGTTGAAAATCCCGGGATGGCGTTCGGCATTGAAATCGGCGGACGATTATTCCTTACACTCTTCTCGCTTGCTGCAAGCATTGGTATCTTCTACTACATCTATCGTTTGCGCAAGGAACCATTCATTGTCCGTTGTACACTTGCAATGATCCTTGGCGGCGCGATTGGCAACATCATCGACCGAATATTTTACGGAGTTATTTTCGGTGAAGCGCCGTTATTCTACGGTAAAGTCGTCGATTTTATCGATATGGATTTTTTTCAAATTGACTTCCTCACAATCCACATGAACAGATTTGCCGTGTTCAATGTTGCAGATGCGTCTGTCACGACCGGAATTCTTCTGATGTTGTTGTTTTACCGGAAGTTCTCTCATGGAACGGAATCGGAAACAAAGGCTGTTCATGCAGGGCAGATTTCCGGCGACCAAATTTCATCGACCGTCAATGTGAATGAACCAAAGGACGATGTGCAGAATTCTTCGCCGAATCCATCATAACAACGCGAATTATGGAACATCAAGAATCCTCTGGTGAAAATACAGAGGAGCGCGAGCAGCTCCACATCGTCGTACCCCCGGGTGAACACCGCAAACGTCTCGATGTCTATCTTACACATCGAGTAGAAAATGCCACTCGCAATAAAGTTCAGCAAGGCATCGAAGCCGGTATGGTGCTGGTGAACGGCAAGATTGTCAAATCGAGTTACCTGCTCAATCCCCATGACCTCATTGATATTACATTCACGCGTCCACCGCGCATGGATGCGGAGCCGGAAGATATTCCGCTCGACATCGTCTATGAAGATGCATCTCTGCTCATTGTGAATAAACCGGCCGGCATGGTGACTCATCCTGCATACAACAATTATTCCGGTACGCTGGTGAACGCACTCCTCCATCATTGCAATCATCTTTCCACGCTCAACTCGGAGATGCGCCCAGGTATTGTGCATAGGCTGGATAAAGACACTACAGGATTAATGGTGGTGGTAAAAAACGATGCGGCGCATGCCTTTCTTGCAAAGCAATTTGCCCAACGTACTATCGACCGCGAGTACTGGGCGATTGTATGGGGACGGTTTAAGTCGCCGAAAGGAACGATCGATGCCAACCTTGGACGAAGCAAACGCGACCGGAAAAAAGTGGCGGTAACAGAAGACGGAAAATCCGCTATTACGGAATATGAGGTGCTGAAAGAATTCGAGTTTCTTTCACTCGTTCGCCTGCACCTCAAGACCGGACGCACGCACCAGATTCGTGTGCATTTGGCGCATATCAATCATCCGGTATTTGGCGATCCTGCTTATGGCGGACGAACCAATACGTGGAATGGATTGGAAGGGAAAAAGGCACATGCTGCAGCAAATCTACTTAAACTCATTCCGCGGCAGGCGCTGCATGCAAAGACTATCGGTTTTATTCATCCTGCAACAAAAGAATTTGTAAAATATGATTCCGAATTACCCGCAGATATGCAAGCGATATTAGAGAATCTCTAAGATCGCCGGGGATGTGTGAACTGTGCTATGTAATCCTAGTTTACATCTTAGATAAAAAATGATACAGCCGAATAAAATCGCTCTATGGATTCTTATGCTTGCCGGCGTCATGACGGCGCCCGCACAGCAATCATTTGTTATTCTCGGCAAAGTAGTGGATGCTGTCGAGAACGAGCCGCTACCTTCGGCGACCATCAGAATTGCCGGTTCGATGCAGGGAACTATTACGAACGTTGAAGGAGATTTCCGATTTACTATCCATGATTCTTCTGCTACCCTTATTGCTAGTTATGTTGGTCATACATCGGATACCGTGGTTATCACTGGTGGAATTTCTTGCAACTTATTGATCCGCCTGCAGCCCAATGCCATTCAGGTCGCAGAAATGGTGGTCACCGGTGAAGACCCCGCGTATCAAATCATTCGATATGCTCTTGAAAGTAAAAAAAAGTGGATGAAGCGATTAACATCCTATGAAGGGAAGGCATTCAACCGATTGGTCATTCGTGCTCAGGATTCCATAGCTGCCATCACAGAAGCGTATTCGACGCTCTACTGGCGCAGCGATGATTCCCTCCGGGAAATTGTTACACAGCAGAAGCAAACCGGCAATCTGCCGAAGTCGATGCAGGCTGTCCGAGTCGGCAATGTCATCAATTTTAATGATGACGAAATTTCGATGGGAGGATTTCAGTTTACAGGCCCGACTGCTCCAGATGCGTTCGATTTTTATGACTATAAACTGCGTTCCACGAGAAAAATGGACGATTTCGAAATATATGAAATAGAAGTAATCCCGAAGTCGCGCATCAATCCGTTATTTAAAGGGATTATTGCGATTGCAGAACGTTCCTATGCAGTCATCGAAGCCGATCTTGAACCTAATCAAGCATACGGACCGCCGTTTATTCATATTTTAAAATCGCATTACAAGCAATCATTCCGCCTATTCAATAATACCGTGTGGCTTCCGGTGCATTATCGCGTCGAAGGAAATCTGGAAGTGCGTTTCATGGGGATTAAATTTCCGCCCATCGGTCTCGAACGGGACGTAGTGATTTACGATTATAGAGTGAACCCTGAACTCCCCGACAGCATTCGCAAGATCGTCAATTCATCGGTCGATTCATCTGCGAAAAAGATCGATTCGACATTCTGGGCGGCTCACGATGTGCTGCCGTTGACAATAGAACAGGACAGCGCATATCACAAGCTTGACAGCACGCAAACCCTTGAAAAACAATTTGCCCCGTCCGGTGCGATGGTGAATTTATTGAATTCGATGACGACCGGTATATTCAGTTATCTTGATCTTACATTCAATCGCGTTGAAGCATGGCATGTGGGGATCTCGAAATCAGTAGATTCATTAATGAATTATTTGAGTGTTCGGGGCGGAGCGGCATACGGTACGGCTGATCGAACTTGGAAATGGCAGGCCGGAGCGACGTTCTCGTTCGGAGAACCGGTGAACCGAACCGTAAACTTTGGATCTGCGGCAATCACAACGTCGGATCGAAGGTGGTCTGTTGCACTTGATATGTATAATCACTTGGAAGAATTTCCGCTTATCATGATAAAGGATCCATTTTTTAATATGCTCAATGCTTTACTGACACATGCGGACGCATACGATTATTACGCTGCACGGGGTGTGAAGGCGGCATGGACCTATATGCCTGCCGCTTCCTGGAGAGTGACGCTGACAGGACTTACAGAGAATCAACAGTCGCTTGTCAAACATACCGAATACTCCTTCTTCGATCGTTCGAAGATGTATCCGGATAATCCTTCTATCGTTGATGGTACGCTGAACAGTATAACATTGAGTACGAGATATTCAACGACAGAGACGCCGGGAGTTACGAGGAATGCATTCAATGCTACGGCGTCTATGGAATATTCAGATCCGTCGTTGATGAGCGAATTCTCATTTACACAATTGAACCTGCATCTTCGTGGGAAAATTTCTACCATGAATTATAACCTATTATTCCCGCCGTCACTCACCGTTGTACTCAATGCCGGCGGTACCATCGGACATCTTCCGCCGCAGAGATATTTTTCGCTCGCATCCGATGTGTTATTTGTTGGAGAACAGGGGACACTTCATAACGTGGGAGCGCGGGAATTCTACGGCGATCGGTATGCCGAATGTTCGATCGAATACAACTTTCGCCGGGCGCCTTTCGCACTATCGGGAATTAGAGCGCTCTATGAATCGAAACTAGATTTTATTATCATAGGAGCGGCAGCACGGTCATGGCTGTCAGATCAGGTGCTCAGAACACCGCGATTTCCTGTACGCGATACTCATGGCTGGTATTACGAAGCCGGGATCGGCATTTCGAACATATTCGATTTATTCCGAATTGATCTTACATACAGATTTACAGAGCCAACCAAAGTGAATCTGACACTCCTGTTTTCCGAATTTGTGTCCGGCCTTGTTCGTTAGACCGTAGAATCTCCCTACAGAATTGCTCTCAGTGCGATAAGGGCTGCTTTTTTATTGGGGTACTCATAGAACGAACTGAACACAAGATGATGGTATTCCAAGAATAATTTTGAAGAGAAAAAAGGTCGGGAGCCGAAATCCCTTCCAGCATGAGCCAATGAAATAGTATCTCAAGCTCAAAGGTGTTTCCGATTGCCTGCAGGTTTTAATCCCTTCTTTACCGTTCGTTTTTATTTCCTGAACGTCTTCCTTGAGTCGGTCTGTTGGGTTGTGCGGTTCGAGAATTCTCTATTCTTCGATCACTTCGCGGTTGTCGATGATCTTCACGAATGGATGGAGGAACTGGATTCTTTTGGCGTTCATGCCGTTGAATCAACTCACGCCGCATTTCCTGTCTATCACGCTGTATTTGCCGCTCTTGCATTTGCGGTGTGCGGGATTCGGCACGCGGCTGTGCGGTTTTCTTCATATCAATGGAAAAGTTTCTTTCACCTCTACGTGCCTGAAGAGGTACTGTACTGCGCTGCAGCTCATCCCGTGTAGGACGATAAATTTCTATATGCTGACGGTCATTCGATCGTGTCATTCTTTCGCCGGATTGCTCATGGATTTCACTCACTTCTGTTCTTGCGAATCGCACGTTGCCGCGGTGTTCGATAAAGGCTCTGTCAACTCCACGGTTTATTATGCGTTCGTGGTCTATTCCAAATTGCGGACCGCTCCGTCCGGTACGAATGAGGCGCCTTGCGTATTCTTCCGGGGCGGTATCGCGATAGTGAAGAACAGAACCGAAACGATTGTAGCGGACGATGTTCCAATAATGGACAGGTGCCGTCCAACGTGTCGTGTACCGAATTCCAAATCTCACATTGAATCTTGCATATGGAGGTAACGGAGCCCAGCCAATGTAGTCATTGTCATAGCGCCACTCGACCCACGCCGGTGCCCATACATCATCCGGCGTCCAGACCCAACCGTACTCATCGTCAAAATACCAGCGTCCATAATGGTATGTGATCCAGCCGAATGGTTCGTCGGACATCCAGTACCATCCATAATCATCAGTCCATACCCAGCGGCCGACAAGATACGGGCGCCATTGATCAGGTACATTATAGGGACGCCAGACACGGGCTCCGGATTCCACTTCGATCCATTCGCCATGAGGTGCAAGCGATGAATAGAAAAAACCGGATTGCGCTCCAACATCAGACATAACCGGATCGGGCATAGCTGGAGATTTCGGACTCAGAAGATACGCAGTACTAAAAATTGAAAGAATAATAAGTATTCGTTTCATCATATGCCTCACACAGGAGCTCTCATTTGCCATACAAAGTATCGCAAGCAACGTGCCACAAAATCCGATAGTTCTTGAGGCAATACGGCAGAAAAACAAATGAATCGTCTATTCTCCTATTCATTCTGTTTGTTTTTTAGTACAAGGTAGATTGGTTTGTGTTTATGAAATCTTTTGGAAAAGAAACGGAATTTCCTCGACACATCATCTCAGGGAAAATAGAAAATCATATTCCGTTTTTCTCACTTACGCCATATTATGGAAGACCGACTGCACGTCGTCGTCTTCCTCTATTTTATCCAGCAGTTCCTTTACTTCTTTTGCTTGTTCATCAGATAAATTTTTTGTCGTTGTGGGGAGGTACTGAAGCTCGGAGCTTTTAACCTCGATTCCTTTTTCTTCAAAGTATTTTAACATCTTGCCGTAATCTTGAAATGAAGTATAGATGAGCAGTTCTTGTTCATGGGGAACAAGGTCGTCCAGGCCATGGTCGATGAGTTCTAATTCAAATTCCTCAATATCATGCACATCAGATGCCGCAATGCGGATGAGACCTTTGCGTTCAAACATAAACATCAGTGAACCCGATGATCCAAGCGATCCGCCTACTTTCGTAAAGTAATGCCGGACGTTTGCGACGGTGCGTGTCGGGTTGTCGGTTGTGCATTCAACAATGATCCCAATGCCATGCGGGGCATAGCCTTCATAAATAATTTCCTCATAACCGGTTGTATCTTTGTCCGATGCACGCTTGATAGCGGCTTCAACGCGATCCTTCGGCATGTTGACGCTTTTTGCATTTTGCATCGCAATGCGAAGCCGGGGGTTTCCTTTCGGATCGGGACCGCCAAACTTGACTGCAACGTTTATATCGCGTGCAATTCTGTTAAATGCCTTCGACATCCTCGCAAAGCGCGCGAACATCACATACTTTCTTGTTTCATATATTCTGCCCATAAACTTTTCTCTAGTTCATTAAATTGAAAAATTCGTTTGGATAAGATACGAATCTTCTGCCATATTTGGAAGAATAAGCAGCAATTTTGAACGGCATCTGACTTTTTCCTATATTCAAGTATGGAACACACACAATCTCTTCTTGTCCTCGACTTCGGATCGCAATATACACAGCTCATTGCGCGGCGGGTGCGTGAGTTAGGAGTCTATTCTGAAATCCACCCGTTTCATTATTCCATCGAACACATCAAGCAGTTCCAGCCGGTCGGTATTATTTTGTCGGGCGGCCCGATGAGTGTCTATGAACAAAATGCACCAAAACCCGATCCGCGTATTTTCGATCTTGGAATTCCCATTCTCGGAATATGTTACGGACTACAGCTCTTTGCGGACAGATTTGGCGGGAAAGTGAATTCCGCCGCCCGCCGCGAGTACGGCAAAGCAGATTTGCAGATAGATGACCATAGCGATCTCTTCACCGGGCTTGATGCAGCTACACCGGTATGGATGAGTCACGGCGATGCGCTGAGCCGGATGCCGGATGGATTTGAACCGATTGCGCATTCTCACAATGCACCTATTTGCGCGATCCGGAATCTTCAGAGAAAAATGTTCGGCGTCCAATTTCATCCCGAAGTAGCGCATACGCCGGAAGGAAAGAAAATTCTTGCCAACTTTTTATTCAAAGTCTGCGGGGCGAAAGGCAGCTGGACACCGGCTTCATTTGTCGAACAGGCGGAAAAAGGAATTCGTGCAAAAGTCGGATCGGCAAATATATTATGTGCTCTCAGCGGCGGAGTGGATTCATCGGTGCTTGCGGTTCTCCTGCACCGCGCGGTCGGAGACCGGCTGCATTGCGTTCATATCAATAACGGGCTCATGCGGAAGAATGAAAGCGAACAAGTGGTGAAAACATTTCGCGATACATTTCATATCAATCTCTCGTACGTCGATGCGACCGACATTTTTCTTTCCCGGCTTGCAGGGGTGGACGATCCGGAAAAGAAAAGAAAAATAATCGGCAGAACATTTATTGAAGTGTTTGAAGAAGAGGCAAAAAAGCTGAGCGGCTCTATTGAATATCTTGCACAGGGTACGCTGTATCCGGATGTGATTGAATCGGTGTCGTTCAAAGGCCCGTCGGTGACGATTAAATCCCACCACAATGTCGGCGGGCTGCCGGAGAAAATGAATTTCAAACTCATCGAACCGTTCCGCGAGCTCTTTAAAGATGAAGTGCGTGAAATCGGGCGGCTGCTCGGCGTGCCGGCAGATCTCATCGGAAGGCATCCGTTCCCGGGGCCCGGGCTTGCTGTGCGCGTGCTTGGCGATATTACGAAAGAAAAACTTGCACTGCTGTGTGAAGCGGACGATATTTTTATTCAAGAACTCAAACGATCAAATCTCTACGATGAAATCTGGCAGGCGTTTGTGGTTCTGCTTCCGATTCGTTCCGTTGGCGTCATGGGCGATGGTCGCACATACGAAAATGCCGTTGCGCTGCGCGCCGTCACAAGTGTGGATGGAATGACAGCAGACTGGGCAAAAATTCCGAACGATGTGCTTGCGCATATTTCCAATAGAATTACAAATGAATTGCGCGGTATCAACCGGGTGGTCTATGACATTAGCTCCAAACCACCGGCAACCATTGAGTGGGAGTGAGGATAAGGTAAAAGTAAAAGGGAACATGGGAGAAGGAAAGGGTTGAGAAGTGAAAAACAAGAAGACAAATGTTTGATGATAAATCTACGATGAGTGAAGGCTTACAGTATTTATGATTCAACTCCGGAACGTTACAAAAAAATTCGGCAGCTTCACGGCGGTCGATGATCTGACCTTGACTGTGCCGAAAGGTGAATTCTTCGGCTTCCTTGGACCGAATGGCGCAGGGAAAACAACCACCATCAAAATGATCGTTGGATTATTTGCTCCGACGTCCGGCGATATCCTGGTCAACGGTTACAATATTGTCCAACGGCCCATGGAAGCCAAACAGTCCATTGCGTACGTTCCGGATATTCCATTCTTGTATGAAAAACTCACAGGCCGGGAATTTCTTTATTTCATGGGCGGGCTGTTCAAAATTTCCAAAACAACATTGCATGACCGGGTTACCGAACTCCTCGATCATTTTGAAATCGGAAGCTGGGTGGATAAACGAACGGAAGATTATTCGCAAGGGATGAAACAGCGGATTACGATTACCGCTGCGCTTCTCCATGAACCCAAAGCAATTATTATCGATGAACCGATGATAGGGCTGGATCCCCGGAGCGCGAAGATCGTGCGGGATACGCTGCGCGCGCAATCGCAGAACGGAGTGTCCATTCTCATGTCCACACACAGCCTGCCGGTCGCCGAAGAACTTTGCGACCGCATAGGCATTATCAACAATGGTCTCTTGGTTTTCTGCGATACGCGGGAGCAGCTGCAGTTGGACAAAGCACGGTACGGCGGGAAGTTCGAATCCGTCTTCCTGGAAGTGACCAAACACTAGCTCGCATGTTTATTCATATTCTCCATTACAAACTTCTTTCGTTCATTAAAACTGCATTTGATAAACGCGCTGTTTCCATTGTGCGCGGAATTGCGTCATCTCTTGTCTATTGCGGATTTGCTTTCGGCGCGTACACGTTCGCACTGACAGCGACACGTTTCATGCTGGAACACACGCGCATAGGGCTCTCTCTGTTTCATACATTTATTTCGATGCTGCTCTTCGTGCTTTTTGTTGCAGTCAATCTCGGCAACATCATCGTTTCGTACTCGACACTTTACCGTTCCTCCGAAGTAGGTTTTTTACTTACAAAACCGGTCTCGTTTACGACGATCTTCATCCTGAAATTCCTTGACAACTTTTTTTACAGTTCAATGACATTTTTTGTCGTCGCGTTTATGGCGCTGCTAGGCTATGGCAGTTACTTTATGTACCCGTGGTATTTTTTTGCAGGAATTATGTTTTTTGTCATGATTCCATTTATGTTTCTTTCTGCCTGTCTTGCCGTGATCATCCTGATGGCAATTATGAAGCTTGCCGGCAGGGTTGGATTCCGAAAAGTCATGGCCGGACTTTTTGCGCTCTATTTCTTTTTCATCTACCTCTTCTTCGATTCGTCCAATCC
>Ga0182011_10000666_pt1 | contig 29898 bp, 22 predicted proteins | sample 711E1DmetaG_FD_120481 | JGI IMG/M metagenome (GOLD analysis project Ga0182011, IMG submission 120481) | Permafrost microbial communities from Stordalen Mire, Sweden - 711E1D metaG | ecosystem: Environmental > Terrestrial > Soil > Wetlands > Permafrost | place: Sweden: Stordalen | collected...
TGGCGCTGGGTGTCTTGGAGCAACGTGCGGAAGATAGCCAGAAGGAGTACGTCCTGGGTGTGCAGGAAGAAGTCGAACACATGTCGGGTCTTATTAACGAGCTCCTGTCTTTCTCCAAAGCCGGCATGAATGCTTCGACCACCCCGCTCACTCGCGTCAACGTCGCTGACACGTTACGCCAAGTTCTGCAAAGGGAAGCCGGCGATAAGGCGCGCATCGAGACCCATATCGACGGGCAGTTGCAGGTGATGTCCCACCCCGATTATCTATTCCGTTCCCTCGCCAATATCCTACGCAATGCAATTCGTTATGCGGGAGATGCAGGACCCATCGTGGTTTCCGCGAGCGAAAAAGGCGGGGTTGTTTCGATCATCGTGGCGGACAACGGCCCCGGCATTCCAGCCTCTGAACTGGAGGAAGTGTTCAAGCCTTTCTACCGGCCGGAGTTTGCCCGACAGCGTGAGACCGGTGGCGTCGGTCTCGGTTTGGCGATCGTGAGAACCTGTGTGGAAGCCTGCGGTGGCACCGTCAAATGCCGCAACCGTTCGCCCAAAGGTCTGGAGGCCGAAATTCGACTCCCCGCGGCGAGACGGTGAGAGGGGTGGGCCGACAATGAACCTGAATTGGCGAGTTAAAAGGCTCCGGTTCTTCCCGCGTGAAGCCGCCAACGCGTTTGATCAGTCAGCAAGGCGGGAGAAAAAAGTGGGGCCCAGATCGGCCCTTGCCGATTGAAGCGACCAGGCGAATCCCCCCCGTCATGCCGAGGAGCGCGTGAGTCTGTGCATCCCGAGGGAGAGAGGATGTTGAAGCTCAGGCGCGTCCCTTCAAGGCGCGACGCGGCCATAGGCGGACAGGTCACCTATAAGGGCATCCAAAGCCCTCAACAGAGTCAGCGCTGCTTTCCTGCATTCATCCGGCGGCACACTCAATTCCTGGTTGAAATGGACAAGATTGCGGCATTTGACGAGCATATCTGGGAGTTCTAGGTTTGGAAAATCTCTTCTGAACCACTTGTTGAAGATGTCGAGGTAATTCTGCAAACTCTGGTCGGGGTTAAAAGTATAGCTCCCCCGACGGAACGCAATTTGTTTCTCCTGCCCCTGGAGGAAGCTAAAGAGTACCGCCTCAAGGATACCGCCAGCTAACATTACGCAGGCTTTTTCGTGCTCGTTAGACACCACCCAAACGAGTTCGTGCAAGTCTCTTAGGATGATTTCTTTGTGACGCGTCAATTGGGAGGGAATGAAGTCAAGCTGCGGGTTGATCAGGTGGGTGCACTGTTCGCAGATAGACCTCAAGGTATCTGTCATCAGGGCGTCTCTCTATAACCAGCCGCTCGTAATCAGGAGCATAGATCACTTCGAATTTTTCAATGTAGTAGAGTGCCCCACCCTCCGCGAGAAGGTAACATCGCCGCCCCCTCAACCAGTCGGAGTAGAAACCGGACGACTGCATAATCCCTTCAGGGTTTGCAGGCCGCCATTGCTGCCCAACCTCAACGTGGAAAATTGCCTTACGACTCTCAAAGTCCGGCGACTCCCAGGTCGTCACGATGCCGACTTCTTGTCTCCTCCCGGCACGCGAGGCCAACAAGGCTTGAACGGTCTGTCCCGTTCCGTACTGATCATGGTACACACACCAAACCTTAATGAGATGCGACGGCTCCGTAACGATCCGGAATGCGTCGAGGATTTCTTGAGTCAGCCATCGCCTTTGGAAATAAATAACCTCGGCGCCAGGAAAGGATTGCTGAACGACGTTGGGGTTTGAGCGAAGCAGTTGAGAGAAGAACGTTATGGAGGTCCAATGAATTACGATAAAGGGGGGACCCTCAACACCTGCCTTCCAGAGTAAAGGCTGGCGATCAAACTCGATATTGTTCATCTCAGGCCCCGTGAAAAGCATGAGCAGCTTGTGCTCGCTGCCTTGCGGAGACCTCTCAAACCATGCCGCCAGGGCCAACTGGTTTAGGCCAGACAGAGTGTAGTGGGAGACGAAGTCTTCCAGCAGGGCTCGTACCTGGGCTTCGTTCGCTAACGATTGCCAATCTACTTGTGCTAAGCCTGCCATCAACTCCAACACTACCACAAAACCAACCGAGTTTCCACGCTCCCCAACTGGAAGACAGCCATCCAGGAAGATCGGGAACGCGGAGTTAATTTGAACAAGGTGGGAAGCGATTATGGGAGTCATGAGGCCTAGGGAAGGCAGAAGATCTATCTAAGGGGATTGGGATTCCGAGCGGCCGAAAGGCCCGCGGGTGGCGCATACGTCCAGACGGTTCTTGTCGGGACGTATGCGCCCCTCGGGATCCCATGCTCGTGTGGTATCAGGCCGCTTGGGCCCTAGAATCAGCAGGAAGATCGAACCTCATTTCGCATTCAATGCCGTCTCGGCTCGTGGTCTGGAAGTCGAGTTTCCGGCAAAGGCGGATAACCCGGTAGTTCGTAAGCTCCGTGGTAAGGAAAACCCTTTTCCACATTCTCCCCTCGCCCCCTTGGCGGAGAGGGCAAGTTGCTCCAGGCCAGAAAACCTCAGCAACAATGCAGAAATTCCAGACAGGGCTACCCTGTAACCCTGCAGGGTTGATAATCGTCAGGACTCCATGTAAGCTCAGACTATCAGCAGGGTAATTCACTCGGAATGGTTACAAGTTTTACAAAGCGCATTCCCCTTTCCTGCGCCCTTTCGGCATTAGCATTTATGCTGCCATCTTTGCTTTCTGGCCAGGCCCCCGCGACGGGGTCAATCACCGGCCATGTGCGCGGCCCTGGTGGAGTTTCCGTGCCTGCCGCCACGGTCCAGCTCATCAATCCGCAAACCGGCGCGCGCAAAGAAACTTGGACGGACGAGGAGGGGAATTTTACCTTCACCGGAATCCAGCCTGGAAATTATCGTCTGAGTTTATCTTTGGTGGGATTTCGCCCTGACGCACGTGAACCGGTACCCGTGACTCCCAATAAGGTGCTCAAAGTCAATCTGGCGATGGTTCTTGCCATGCCGGAGGGAGCCACCCCATCTCAGGGGCATGGCGAGGTAAACCCGCCGCTACAGCGTCGCAATCGCAACTTGGCAGCGCTACCGGCGGGGGCCCAAAATCGTGGCCAAAACGCTGCTGGCTTAGAGAATACCTTGGGCGAGGGCGCCGGAGGAGAAGAAGGAGTGGTCCGCATTGCGGAAAATGGTGGGACGGAAAACGCCCCTGCCGGCGAGGCCACGTCCGAGAATTCCGACACCTCCACGAGCGCGGCCAACTCTTTCCTTCTTGGCGGCGGAGTCGGTGAGGTGGCCGCTCCCGGCGAAGGCGGCGGCCGGAGAGGAATGCGCGGTGGCGGGATGGGTTTCGGTGGAGGCCGCGGTGGTCAGTCTGGCGGAGGCTCTGGAAGCCCCTTCGGCGGAGGGTCCGGCGGCGGGCTTGGCGGAGGCCCCGGTGGCGGCTTCGGGGGAGGAGGTGGTGGCGGAGGTGGGGGTGGCGGGGCAGCCCGCGGCTGGGGCCGCAATCGCGCCCAAGTGAATCGAATCCGTGGCAACGTTACGGAGCAGTACACGAACGCAGGCTTCGATGCTCGTCCCTTCCCTCTGAACGTGGCAGAGTCGCCTCGCATTCCCTCCTACCAGGAGACCTTTGGGTTCTCCCTAGGCGGCCCGCTGGTAATTCCCAAGATTTATAGCGGCAGCAACAAGACGAGTTGGTTCGCAAGCTACAACTTGCAGCGCGCCAGGACCGGTCTTGACAGCTTTTCTACCGTACCCACAGTGGCGGAGCGCGGTGGGGATTTTTCCGACACGGTCATTACTTCCGGGCAATACGCGGGGACTGTTCCAACAATTTATGACCCCTTATCAAGCCCTACCGGAACACGCACGGCTTTTCAGGGAAACGTCATTCCCACCCAGCGGATCAATTCCGCCGCGCAAGGTTTGCTGGCATACATCCCCAAGCCTAACCTCCCCGGGCAGGTACAGAACTTTCATTTGCAAATGCCCTTGCCCAGCTCGAATGACCGCGTGATGGGCCGCATTGGCCAGCAGATCAACTCCAAGAACAGCCTGAACGTCATGTACTACTTCAACCGGTCGAGCAGCCAGTCGGTTAACACGTTTCCCGACATAACCTCGCACACCTCCAGCCGCGGGCAGAATCTGAGCGTGACCGAATCGCATACTTTTAATTCCCACCTCGTCAATACCGTATCCCTGAACTTCAACCGCTTGCGCACGTCCTTGCTGAACGCCTTTGCGTTTCAGCAGGACATTGCCGCGCAATTGGGGATTACCGGGGTTTCGACCAATCCCTTCGATTGGGCAATCCCTACGATCGGGTTCACCAATTTTGGAGGTTTGAACGACTCTCTCCCATCGCTCACTCGCAACCAGACCGTGCGCGCCAATGATGCTCTGGTCTGGAACCACGGGAAACACAACATTCACCTGGGAGGGGACTTGCGCCGCGTGCAACGGAATTCCGAGGCGGAACCCAACGCCAGCGGGACGTTCAGCTTTACCGGATACAGCACCAGTGACTTCAACAATGGCTATCCCGTGCCCGGCACAGGATTAGACTTCGCGGACTTCCTTCTGGGCCTTCCCCAAACCACCTCTGTTCGTTTCGGCGTCGCGAGCAATTACCTGCGAAACTGGGTCACCACCTCTTTCATTCAGGACGACTGGCGCGAGGGCCGACACTGGACGGTTAACGGCGGCGTTCGGTACGAATACTATCTGCCCTTTACCGAAAAGTTCGGACATCTATCGGACTTATCATTTGCGCCCGGCTTCACCTCACCCGAGGTGGTTACGGGCCTCAACCCGGGTTCTCTGCCTCCCTCGCTGATTCACAGCGACGGGCATAACTTTTCGCCTCGCCTGGGGATTGCTTACCGCCCGTGGATTCAGCATCACTTGGTCATGCGCGGAGGATATGGGATCTTCTACGATGGCAGCATCTACTCGCGCATGGTAACCAACATGTTAGACCAGCCTCCTTTCGCGCAGGCTTCCACGCTGACCACCAATCCGCAGCAGGTGCTGACGCTCGAAGATGGGTTTCCGACCCTTTCTTCCAACACGATTCATAACACCTATGCGGCCGACAGTAATTTCCGCCGGCCCTACGCGCAGACTTGGAACTTCAGTCTCGAGGACGAGATCTTCCGTGACGTCATCCTATCTGTCGGCTACGTCGGCACCAAGGGGACGAAACTCGATCTGCTGCTATCACCCGACAGCGTGAATCCCAGCGCTTCCGGTTCACACCAAACCTCCATCCCGGGCGTGCAACAGTTTCTTTACGAAACCTCGGGCGCGGCTTCGATTTACAATGGCCTCCAGGTCGTTTTGCGGCGGCAGTTCCACGGCGGCTTTTCCATGAGCGGGTACTACACCTGGTCAAAATCGATTGATGACGCTGCCAGCGTCGGGGGCAGTGGGCACAACGTGCCGCAGAACAGCTTCGATCTCGCGGCGGAACGCGCGCTTTCCAACTTCAATGTTGGCCAAAGGTTGGTTGTCAATCATACCTACGAGCTGCCCTTGGGCGAGCAACGGCGTTTTCTCAATCGCGGCGGCGCCGCGGCGCGAATCATCGGTAACTGGCAGATCAGCGGAGTGACCACGCTGCATACGGGCTCGCCTCTGACCGCGCAGGTGGCCGGCAACCAGTCCAATAACAATGGTTCGGGCGTGTTTGCCTCCGAACGCCCCAATGCCACCGGCCTTCCCTCCAACCTGCCGCGCTCGGAGAGGACAACCCTGGAGTTCTTCAATACCGCGGCGTTCTCGCTTCCTGCCTCGGGCGAACTCGGCACGGCGGGACGCAACACCATTACCGGGCCAGGCTCGGTGGCCTTCAATATGTCGCTGGGGCGCTTCTTTACTTTCTCGCGCGAGAAAGGCATACGCGGGCGGTTCAGTATCAACGCCAACAACATTTTCAACCACCCGAATTACGCCGGGGTGGCGACCACGATCAACGCGCAGAATTTCGGCTGGGTGACGAGTGTGGCGGCCATGCGCTCTCTCAACGTGGCGCTGCGGTTTAATTTCTAAAATATGCACCACCAAGACACCAAGACACAAAGAAGAGCAGGGAAATCAACTTCCAGATTTCTGCCCTCTGGTTTTTCCCTGGCGCCTTTGTGTCTTGGTGGTGCGACCCTGGTCTTCTGCCTGTCCACCGCTTTTCTGGCGCAGCAGAAGCCGTCCACTCCAACTTCCAAGAGTCCGCAACAAGCTTTCATCCTACGCTCGCAGACCAATGAGGTGCTGGTCGATGTGCATGTATATGACAAATCCGGCAAGCTGGTGACGAATCTGAAGCAAGCGGATTTTCGCGTCTTCGAAGACGGCGTTCCGCAAACCCTCAACAGCTTCAGCCTGGAAGACGTGGAGAAGTTGGCGCAGGTCACCGGCGGGGAAGAGCACGCGCAGGTGATTGACCTCGCCAAGCTCCCGCCGGAGGTCAATGCCGACCAGGTGCTTCAGGACCATCGCCTCCTGGTCTTTTTCTTTGACTTGAGCTCGATGCAGCCCGACGAGTTGATGCGCGCCCTGAAGGCCTCGATCGATTTCGTGGCCCACCGTTTGACCCCTGCTGACCTGATTGCGGTGGTTACCTACTCCTCCAGCCTGCGAGTAGTGCAGGATTTCACCAACAATCGTGACTCCCTCGTCAAGGTTCTGCGCACCATCCTGGTGGGCGAAGAATCCTCCAACTTGGCGTCGGCGGGAACGATCGGCGAAGCAGGCGGTACGGATGCCAATGGCATGGAAATCGTCACGCAGGATGTTTCCGACGCGTTTACGCCGGATGAAACCGAATTCAACATTTTCAATACGGACGAGAAGTTGGCTGCCATTGAATCCCTGGCCATCATGCTCCATCAGGTGCCGGGCCGCAAGAGCGTGATCCACTTTTCCAGCGGGATCACGCGCACCGGCCAGGAAAACCAGGCGCAGTTGCGGGCCACCATCGATGCGGCGAATCAAGCCGATGTTTCGCTTTACACCATGGACGCGCGTGGCCTGCTGGCCTTGCCCCCCGGTGGCGACGCCTCGTCATCCAGTCCCGCCGGCACAGGCATCTATTCGGGTTCGGCCGTGGCGTCGCAGGTTTCCTCTTTGCAGGGAAGCCGCGAAACCCTGGCCTCGCTCGCCACCGACACGGGTGGAAGAACCTTTTACGACCTGAACGATTTCACCCCCGCTTTTGAAGAAGTGCAAAAAGAGAATTCCAGTTACTATTTGATTGGATATTCACCCACCAGCACCCGCTCGGATGGCCGCTTCAGGCACATTCGCGTGGAAGTGTCGCGCCCGGGGCTGAAGGTCCAGGCGCGGCCCGGCTACTTTGCTCCCAAGAATTTCCGGCAATGGACGCGCCAGGACAAAGATGTCCAGCTCCAGCAGGTGATGGATCTGGACGTGCCCTTCGTGGATCTCCCCTTCGCGGTCGATACTGCCTACTTCCGCCGGCCCGATAAGAAATACACAGTCGTCCTGGCCGCCAAAATTCCGGGCTCGCAGGTTTCATTCCTCAAGAAATCCGGCAAGCACGAGACCGAGTTTGACTTTGCCTGGAAGATCACCGACGCGCAGAACCATACCGCCGGGGGATTGCATGACACGCTGCCGGTGAAGATGACCGACGAAACCTTTGACGAAATCACCAGCGGCAACCTTCTCTACGAAGGTGAAATCACTCTGCCGCCGGGAAAATATAATTTGAAAGTCGTGGCCCGCGAAAATCAAGGGGGCAAGATCGGAACGTTCGAAACCTCTCTCGTCCTGCCCGATATTTCCGACCAGGGGCTGAGCCTGAGCTCGGTGGTGCTCTCGAACGAAGTGAAGCCCGCCAATCAGCTCCCACGGGCGCGATTCGATAGGGACAAGAACTCACCGCTCCAGGTGGGGAATCGCACCGTGCTGCCGAGCGTGACCCGCGTGTTTCGCACCAACCAGACCCTTTCGGTCTACTTGGAATCGTATGCCGGCAAGCCTCCGGCTCCCGCGACTGCGCAGAGCGCCGAGTCCGGGCCCGCTCCGCCGCCCTCCGTGGCGTTCGTTTTCCTCCGCCGAGGAAGGAAGTTTGCGGAAGCCGGGCCCTTCAATGGCAAAACCGAAAAGGGCTCCGCGCCAAAGGCCACGTACTTCGCGCAGATTCCCCTCGAGAAATTTCCGGTGGGGCGCTACACCGTGCAGGTGAACGTGCTCGATCCGGCGGCAGCGCGCGTGACCTTCACACGCCTGCCCATGGCCGTCGTCAAGCCGCCCCCACGCACTTCGCATGCCGGGGGCGGGTAAACAAACCCTTTCGGAAGCGTCCGCTCGGCGCACCTTCAATTGCTGGTTTTCTTCAGTAAGTCCTGGGCTAATTCCCGCCATACAACCAGTGGCCCAGGCCCAGAATCGAAGGAGAAGAAACAGGGACATTAACGACCAGGAGGTGGGGGACCCATGGGGAGAATTTTTGGCCTTGCGGTAAAGAGCTTGGTTCCGGCAGCAACATTTGTTCTGGCGGCGTCACTGGCGGGAGTGGCCCGCGCCGGAGATAATCAGCCGAAACTGAGCGGCCGATGGGAATTTAACAAAGACCAAAGCGACGATGCGCAGAAGAAGATTAGTGACGCGAGGCAGAACAGCCAGCGCGGCAGTAACAACAGTGGCGGTGGGTACCCCGGAGGCGGCGGTGGCTACCCCGGCGGAGGTGGTGGTGGTGGTGGCTATCCCGGTGGAGGGGGTGGATATCCTGGGGGTGGAGGCGGCTGGCCGGGAGGCGGGATGGGCTTGCCGGGACAACGAGGAGGCATGGGCCGCTCGGGAGGACAAGGCAATCGCGGGGGAAGCACCGTGAGCAGCGAGGATTGGGATCGGTTGGCCGAAAATCCAAGGTTCCTGCGGGTCGACCAAGGGTCTGACCAAGTGTTGGTCACTGACGACTCGGACCGCGCCCAAACCTTTCACCCGGATGGGAAAAAGCACGACGAAAAGGATGCGAACGGGAAAAAGGTTTCAACCAAAACCGAGTGGCAAGGCGCCGCACTGGTGGCCGAGACAAAATTAAGCCACTCCTCCAAGCTTACCCAAACATTCCGGTTGAGTGACGACGGCAAACAGCTTTACGTCACTTCACGCCTTGAGAACCCTTCCTTGCAAGGCGCCGTCAGCATTCAGCGCGTGTATGACCTGTTAGGCTCGAGCGCGCGGGAAGGCTCATCGCCGAAATAGGGTCAAGCCCAATCAAGGCACGACGCAGCACGAAGTCGTGACGGCCCGCACGAGTTGCCTCACGACCATGCCATCAGGAACCATTTTCGAGACGAAAACCGGCTGCTGTATGATCTCGCCGCGAAGCCCACGCTTGAATTTTGCCATGGTTGATGCTCCGACTCTATTTGGGCGGAATACGTTTGGGGCATCAGGCCGCTTGGGCCTTAGAATCAGCAGGAAGATCGAGTCTCATTTCGCATTCATCGCCGTCACGGCTCGTGGTGCTGAAGCCGAGTTTCCGGAATAGGCGGACAGCCCGGTAGTTCGAAAGCTCCGTGGTGAGGAAAACCTTGGTGAGCCCCATCGTGAACGCCCAAGCTATGGTCAACTCACTCAGCACTGTTCCCAGCCCTTCCTCTCGGTAGTCCTGAAGGACAAAAATCGTGAACTCGACCTCATCTTGGCGAATCGGGCAGAGGAGGCTGTGAGCAACAATCTTCTGGCCATCAAATGAGAGGAGTGCCTGAGAGCTATTCTGAAGCTGGTCCAACCAGCGGGTAATGCGCGGGACGTCCGAGGGAGGAAGTCCTTGTGCCACGCGCTTAGGTTCAAAGCTCGAGTACATTTCGACGAGCGTGGCAAAATCCTCGGAACCGTACGCCCGCACGGTGAGTGTCCGTCCCTTTCGGGTTTGGACCTCTGTGGGCTTAAATCCAGCTTGCGGGGCGCTCGTCATATACTCGAATCTACGTTGAGCACGCCGTCGGCCAAAGACCCTTGAATGAATTGCCATCCCCTTCCAACTGAAAGGAAAGGCTGTCGTTAACCCTTCCCCCGCGAAGCTGTGAAAAAATACTCAACCTCATCCCTCAAGTCGGGACCAAGGCGCAAAGGGTCGCAGAGAACAACTGCTTTGTTTTCTTTGCGCTTTCTAGAACTTTGTCCCGCCTCGCGGGATGAAATGCTTTTGCTCTTGGGGGGGATTATTTCACAGTTTCCACAGGCTGGGCTTAGAAGCGCACCAGCCCTCGTGTCTTAATGGGGCGCCAAAGGGTTGAGGGAAAACCCGCATAATTCAAGGCGAATCCGGCGGTGAGCTGGAGCCGCCGGTCATTCCCGTCCCGCCATGGCGGGAGGAATCCACCTTCCTATGGACTGACGTGGACCCCCGCTTACGTGGGGGTGACGCTCTCGCACCCCAACAAGGTGAAGCGGATCGCCGTGGACCCCTCCCGCGAGGCGGGACGGGGGTGACAACAACGGCGATTTTCATCTCGTTGGGTGGTCCCCAGGCCCATGTACACTTCAAATGACATCAGTACCAGCTTGAGCCGATGCGCGTCACAATGCTAAGCTCGACTGCATGGGTGAGGCAACGGCCAATCAGCCAGAAAGAGTCTCCGCGGTTGAACAATATCGCGCCTTGCTCGAGATATCTGAATCCATTGCCACACACCGGGACCTGCCTGCGCTCTTCCATGCCATTGCCCAGCGCCTTCATCGGCTTGTCAGCTTCGACTTTATCGGGTTGACACTCCCGGATGCGGATCGCCATACAGTGCGCCTCCACGTGCTGGAGAGTTCTCTTCCCACCGAGGTGAAGGAAGGCTTCGAATTCCCCATCGAGGAGGTTACCCAGGAAATAGTCTGGGAACAGCAGAAGGCGTTGGTGGTTGCCGACCTCGAATTCGAAACCCGTTTCCCCCGCAATGTGGAGTTGCTGCGCGGGGAAGGCATAAGGTCGTTTTGTTTGCTCCCTCTTACCACGGCTCAGCGGCGCGTGGGTGCGCTGGCCTTCGGGTCAGTAAAAAATGGGGCTTCCTACGGAGCCGACCTCGAATTCCTGCGGCACGTGGCTGCGCAAGTTGCGGTCGCCGTGGACAATGCACTGAACTTCCAGGACGCCCAGGTTTATCAGGAACAGCTTTCCCGGGAACGTGACCGCTTGCGGTTGCTCCTCGAAGTAAACAACGCCCTGGTGTCAAACCTCGACCTGCGCGAACTCCTCAAGGAGATCGCCGCCTGCTTGCGGAGAGTAATACGCCACGACTACACCGCCCTGGCTTTATATGACCCGGCCTCCCATGAGATGCGCCTTCGCGCATTGGATTTCCCCGAAGGTAAGGGACTGATCCAGGAGGAAATGGCCGTTCCCTTGGAAGGATCAGCCGGCGGCGAGGTGTTCACTACCCGTAAGCCCTTGCTGGTGGACGCGGCGAACGCCAACCGTTACCAATCCCCCATCGCTCGCTTGGCGCAGGCAGAGGGCCTTAAATGCTTTTGCATCCTCCCCTTATTTACATCAACTCGCGGCCTCGGAGTCTTGACCCTTGGCACCCTTGCCGAAGACTCATTCCAGCAGGAAGATATCGATCTCCTCGCCCAGGTATCCAACCAGATTGCCATTGCCGTCGAGAACGCGCTGGCCTACCGCGAGATCGCGGAACTAAAGAACAAGTTGGCGGAGGAAAAACTCTACCTGGAAGAGGAAATCCGGACCGAACACAACTTCGAAGAAGCGATTGGCGAAAGCGCGGCGCTGAAACGCACACTGAGTCAGGCGGAGACCGTTGCGCCCACCGACTCAACGGTCCTGATTCTGGGGGAGACAGGGACCGGCAAAGAGATGATCGCCCGTGCCATCCACGATCTGAGCCGGCGGCGAGAGGGCACCTTCGTCAAGATCAATTGCGCGGCGATCCCGACGGGCCTGCTGGAGAGCGAGCTTTTCGGCCACGAAAAAGGCGCCTTTACCGGCGCTATCGCACAGAAAATCGGCCGCTTCGAACTGGCTCACCACGGAACGCTGTTCCTCGACGAAGTCGGCGATATTCCTCTCGAACTTCAGCCCAAGCTCTTGCGCGTCTTGCAGGAAAGAGAGTTTGAGCGGCTGGGTGGAACCCGCACCACTCGGGTTGATGTTCGCGTGGTGGCTGCTACCAACCGCAACCTCGCCCAAATGGTCGAAGAGGACCTTTTTCGCCGCGACCTTTACTATCGCCTGAATGTTTTCCCCATCTTGATTCCACCCCTCCGCGAGCGCAGCGAAGACATCCCCTTGCTGGTGCGCTATTTCGTGCAGAAATACGCGCGTCTGATGGACCGCCGGATTGAAACCATCTCGGCTGAGGAAATGGACGCCCTCACGCGCTATCACTGGCCGGGTAATGTGCGGGAACTCGAAAACCTGATCGAGCGAGCCGTGATTCTTTCTCCCGGGCCCGAACTCCGTGTGCCCGTGGCTGAACTAAAACAGCCTTCCGAAGCTCCCGCAAACCTTACCTTGCAAGCGGCGGAGCGCGAGCATATGGTTCGAGTGCTGCGGGAGACAAACTGGGTGGTGGGCGGCCCTCGGGGCGCCGCCACTCGACTCGGATTGAAGCGAACCACGCTTCAATCTAAAATGCGGAAGCTCGGCATATCGCCGCGAGATCTTTAGCAGGATGCTGAAAAATCTTTGCAATCGCCATCATTCCGATACCGCAATTGCGGGAGAGGAATCTCGCCCCGGAAACAGAGGACTGGCGAGATTCCTCGCACCGGAATCCTGAACATGCTGACATGAGGATATTTGCCGCGGTTGATATCGGGTCCAACTCCGTGCGCATCAAGATGGCGCGAGTCATCCGCCACCGTCTTGAAACAATTCACGAGGACCGCGTGGTGACGCGTCTGGGCGAATCCGCTTTCCGTTTCGGAACCCTTTCGCCCGAAGCCATGGAAGACACCGTGAAAGTGCTCCGGCGCTTCTACCGCGATGTCCAGGATTTCGGCGTTGACCAAGTGCGCGTTGTGGCCACCAGCGCTCTCCGGGATGCGCCCAACTCGGCGGCGTTTAATGCCTGGGTGCATTCCGCAACCGGTTGGAAAGTGGAAACGATTTCCGGGCTGGAAGAGGGGCGTCTTATCCACTTAGGGGTTCTGGCAAATACCTCGCTGGGCGCCTCCCGTGTCCTCCTCATCGACCTCGGCGGGGGCAGTTGCGAGCTTACGCTCTCGGAAAAGGGGCACATCCGCGAGATGGTTAGCCTGCCTTTGGGTGCGGTGCGCCTGACTGAGGAATTCCTGCCTCACGATCCTCCCCGGCCCGTCGAGATTCAAAGGCTGCGCAAGGGTATTGCGGAGGAGCTCGACCGTGTCAGCAAACAGATCGCCGCAGCAAAGGTGAAGAACGTGTTGGCCACCTCGGGGACAGCCGCGGCAATTTCGGACGCGGCCCAAGCGGTCGAGCCCTTCGGCCCGAGGTTGAGGGCCGGGCAGATCTCACGCGCCGCGGTCGTAAGCTTTGCCGGACGCTTGGCCAAGCTGGACCTGAAGGGCCGCAATAAGGTGCCCGGAATCGGACCGCGCCGGGCGGAGATCATCGTGGCCGGCGCTTACGTCTTTGCGGAACTCATGGAGCGTTGCAACCTTCCCGGTTTTCGATATTCGCCCTTGGGGTTGCGGGACGGGCTGCTGGCCCAAATGCTGGCCGACCACGACCAAGCCACCGTTCCGCGCCGGCAAATCGAGGCTGAACGTGGTGACGCCATCCTTGCCATGTGCAAGCAGTACGGGGTAGACCTCAAAAGGGCGGAGGAAGTTCGACGCCTGGCAGGACAACTTTTCTCCCAACTGCGCCGGGTCCATGCGCTCCCGCCCGAGTACGAAGGCTGGCTCGTTGCCGCCGCCATGCTGCACGAGGTGGGCACCTTTATTAATCGGAGTGGACGCCACCGGCACACCTATTACCTGATCGCTAACTCGGAAATCTTCGGCTTCACGCTCGAACAACGCCACATCATCGCGGCCATCGCGCGCTATCTCGGGAAAACCCGCCCGAACCCGGTCGACACCCCTTTGAAAATCCTCAACAAGGAAGACGAAGAACTCGTCCCCAAGGCCGTGGTGCTCTTGCGCCTTGCCAAGGCGATGAGCCACGGAACCGATGGCAACGTTGTCAATGTGGCAGCGGAGGTCTATCGCGAGCACGTCATGCTGAAACTGACGGCCAAGGCTGATGCGGACCTGGAAGTCTGGATGCTTAGCAAGGAAAGGGCTTATTTCCGCGAGGTGTTTGGCCGCGAACTGGACATCGAGGTATTTTAGCCCGGCCCGAAACAAAGGGCTTGAAAGCGCGGCCAATGCCCTGTAGCCTTGTTTGTAAACCTATATAGAGCCCTGCCGCCTCGCGGCAGCGACTTCAGGGAGCCGAATATGCCAAAGCCAAAGGGCATCGTAATCAATGGGGTTCGATTCCGGCATGGAGAGGTGGACTGGGAAGACGCGCACGGTGCCAGTCGCGATAAGCTGCCTGACTTCGCAGCCATGCGTCAAGGCGGTCAGTATATCGGTTCAAAGATTACCTCCACCGGCCTCATTGCCAACATAGGAAAGTACCTTCTGGTGATTACCGAGAAAGATGAAATGCTGACGGAATTCGATTACACGTTGATTCCCCTACGCGCCAAGGTCCAGATCCGCTACAACTGAGCCACTCAACCAAAACCCTTTAACGCCGAGCTTGACAGTACTATTTTAAGCGGGTACAAGTTCTTCGAACCAGGGCCGAAGCGAAGCCCGTTTGGGCAGCAGGCCGGCTCTTCGCCCAGGGGGCCCGAGCATCGGTAGTGGGTCATTCGGTAGTGGTTCAAATTGATCTAGAGGCGGCTATACGCCGTCATTGGGCTCGCTGCTACAGGATCAAAATGACCCACTACCCGAGCTTCAATGAGGATTACAAAACTTAACATTCGTGTTAGTTTATTGCAACGGGCGTGCACGTTCGAGGCATCAAAGAACGGTGCAGGCAAGTGGTTGTTTGCCTAATAAGTCACTGCGGAGCGCAATCATGTGGTTTAAACGTCTGAGGCTTGCCCTTGGTCTCGCCTGCGTGTTGGCATGGCCAGCGTTCGCCGTTGGGCCTACGGGGACAATAGTCGGGACTGTCTCTGACCCCAGCGAGGCTGTTATTCCGAAAGTCCAGGTCACGGTTCGCAATCAGGGGACGAACGCTACCCGTGAAGTGCAGACCGACGGCGAAGGAGATTTCAGCGTTCCCCTGTTACCTCCGGGAGTGTACGAGGTCTCGGTTGAAAAAGGCGGTTTCCGGCGCAGTGTCTATAGCGGTGTCAATCTGAATGTTGACCAGACCGTGCGCGTTGATTTTATGCTACAAGTGGGCCAGTTGAGTGAACAGGTGATCGTCACCGAGTCTGTCCCCCTAGTGCAAACCGACACCTCGACTCTCGGCCAAGTCATCGAGCGCAAGCAAGTAAGTGAGTTGCCTTTGAACGAGCGCAATTTCCTCACTTTTGCGCTTCTCGTCCCAGGTGGGCAATTGCCTGTCGAAGGCTCTCAGAATTCCACCCAGGGCGGCGCCATCAGCGTCAACGGAGCGCGCGAGCAATCAAACGATTTTCTGCTCGACGGCGTGGACAACAACGATCTGTACATCAATCAATACAGCGTGCTTCCGTCGGTCGACGCCATTCAGGAATTCAAGGTGCAATGCAGCGATTACTCGGCCGAATTCGGGCGCAGCGGCGGCGCCCAAATCAATGTGGTGCTGAAGAGCGGCACGAATCAGTTTCACGGAAGCGGCTTTGAGTTCTTGCGTAACCGCCACATGGATGCAAAGAATTTCTTCGATCAGCCCGATTGCACACCTGATTCCATTTTGGGAACCTGTGCGCCCATCCCGCGCCTTGACCGGAACCAGTTTGGTGGGACGGTGGGCGGGCCTATCCAAAAAGATAAAACCTTTTTCTTTGCCTCCTACGAAGGACTGCGCCTGCGCCAGGCAACGACGCGGGAAGCCAACGTACCTTCGCAAACGGAACTCGCGGAGGCGACCGGCTTCTCGAATTTGTTGGGAATCGTCGGTTACCCTGAGAACCCCGCGGGCTTGGTCGCGCTCGGCCTCATTCCGGCGGCCAACGTCGCCACGCCGGACTTGACGGACTCTAATACCTACGTTGCCTCCCCGGTGATTCAGGACTCTGTCAACTTGCTGACCCTCAAGCTAGACCGCCAGACCGGTTCCAACAACACCTTTTCAGGCCACTATTCGATGTTCAATGAGAACCGCTTTAATCCTTACGATCCCGTCAATGCTTTCACAAGCCTGCCTGGGTACGGCAGCACCACCGTCAACCGAGCACGGAACGCCGGCTTCACCTGGACGCATGTCTTCAGCTCCCATTGGATCAACGAAGCACGCTTGGGCTATAACCGCCTAAGTGCCGCCGCTTTCCAACAGGACTATGGAACCAACTTCACGCAGCTACTGGGATTTCCGACCGTGTCCTCTAACCCTGTGGATTGGGGATACCCCAACGTGAACCTCTATGCCTTCGACGGCATCGGCGCGCCTGTGAACTACCCCGAAGTCCGCCACGACAATACCTATGAATTTGCGGATAACCTTGCTTGGAATACAGGACGCCATCAATTCAAGTTCGGAGCGGACATCCGCCGTTTTCAGTTGAATTCCTACCTCGACTTCCTTTCACGCGGTGATTGGTTCTTCAATGGCTACTTGGCGCAGGGCTTAGAGTCGGCCATAGGACAGTTGCCCTTGCCACCGACCATAACGAACGTCTGCCCGGGTGGGTTCACCGCCTGTCCGCAACAGGTCCTGTCCCTGGCCCAGCTCATGACCGGCGTTCCAGATTATGTTGTGACGGAAACGGGCAATACCGACAACGGACTGCGCACTACCGGCCTGGGAGCCTATGTGCAAGACGATATTCGCGTTTTGCCGCGATTCACCTTGAATGTCGGCCTGAGATGGGAGTTTAACAGCCCCCCCATCGAGATCCACAACCGGTTCAGTGTTCCTGACCTGAGCGCCAATTCTGCCACCTGCACGCCTCAACCCGACTGCGAGTTCATCCAGGCGGGCACTGACGGGATTCCGCGGGCCACCTACGGCAAGAATGTTCACGATTTCGCCCCACGCATAGGATTCGCGTGGCGGCCTTTGAAGACTGAGCGCTTTGTGGTCCGGTCTGCCTACGGCATCTTCTATGATGAGAACATTCTTAACCTCAACATTCTGCCGCGTTTCAACCCACCTTTTGTGGACATTTTCGCTTCAGTCAACTCGGGAACCAGTGTCATTCAGAACATCTTGAGCCAGCCGGGAATGCCGGAGCCCCAGGCCAATTTTGTTTCCCGAGACTTCCGCGACGCCTACATGCAGGACTGGAACGTTGACCTCCAGTACGAGGTGCAACCTAACTGGATGATTGACTTGGCTTACGTGGGCACCAAGGGCACTCATCTTCCCGCCACGCGCGACATGAATGAACTGAATCCTTTCACCCAGGCTACTCCCTACCCGCAATTCGGCTCGATTCTGGTGGTGGAGCCTCGTGCCAATAGTATCTACAACGCCTTGCAGTTCCGTTCCGAGAAGCGTGTAAGCCAGGGCTTGGCTTTCCTGGCTGCTTACACTTGGTCGAGATCGATCGACGACGATTCAGCGGTCTTCAGCGGAAGCGTCAGTTCGGGCGTGCCGCAGAATTCATATGATTTTCGCGCTGACCGGGGTCTTTCCGATTTCCAGGCCGAGCACCGCCTGGCGCTCAGCTATCTATATGACCTACCTCTAGGGGCTGGCCGGAAGTGGCTCAATAATCCCGGGCTCATAAACCGGGTATTCGGTTCCTGGCAAACGGCCGGAATTGCGACCATGCAGACCGGCAGCCCCTTTACGGTCAGCATGCCGGCCTCACAGGCTGGCACGTCTATCACCTCTTTTGGAGTCTCTGGCCGGCCGGACTTGGTGGGCGATCCAAACAAGGCTGGACCCGTGGCGGCAAACCCGGGTTGCTCGGCCCCAGCTCAAATTCACACGCCGAATATGTGGTTCAATCCTTGCGCATTTGCCCCGCCATCCATCCCTGGACCCAACGTCCCCGGAGCCTTTGGGACCGAGGGTCGGAACGTCTTAATTGGGCCGGGACTGAACAACCTCGACTTTTCAATGCTCAAAGAAATTCCGTTCCGCCACGAAGGCCGCCGGCTTCAGTTACGGTTTGAGTTCTTTAACCTATTCAATATTCCGCATTTCGATGTTCCTGGCCGCACCTTCGGGGAGTCGTCACTAGGCGTGGTGCAGTCGGCCAATGAGTACGGCAATAAGCCACCCCGACAGGTTCAGTTAGGACTGAAGTACGTCTTCTAAGAAGTTAACAGTCGACGGTCGACAGTTCCCAGTAAGAGCATCGGCAGCCGGCATACGACGTTGGAGGGGCACACCGTATGGATCGTTCAGAAGCCTGGAATCTTCTCTGTGAGTACACCAAGAATGAGAATTTGCGCAAGCACGCGCTGGCGGTGGAGGCGTGCGTTCGCGCTTATGCGCGGAAGCTTGGGGAGGACGAGGAGAAGTGGAGCGTTGTAGGCCTGATCCACGACTTCGATTACGAGGTGTATCCGAACGCCCCCGACCACCCGCTGAAAGGGAGCGAAATCCTGAAAGAGCAAGGTGTTTCAGAGGAAATACGCCGCGCCATTCTTGGCCACGCTGACTACACCGGAGTGCCCCGCGATACCCTGCTTGCCAAGGTCCTATTCGCATGCGACGAGTTGGCGGGTTTCATCACGGCCTGCGCCCTGGTGCGGCCGGACAGGATCGCCACCCTAGAGGCAAAATCCGTTCGCAAGAGGATGAAAGACAAAGCCTTCGCCCGCTCCGTAAGCCGCCAGGATATCATCAAGAGCGCCGAGGAGCTGGGTGCGCCCCTGGATGAACACATCACCTTCTGCATCGAAGCCATGCGCCGGATCGCGGACCAATTAGGCCTCACGCCTACTGCAACAGGGACCTCAATCAATGAAGCGTAGTTCCCCGGGCCTCCTGCTACGAGCCTGTTGTGCGAATAGCTCGATACGGCGCTCGGCTGTCAATTCCGCCTTTATGATGCATTATACTATCGCCTGAACTAATGGCTCGATACGGACTTCAGGGGGCGAGGTTTTTTCTGCCGATATTTCGGCGCGTGCCGAAATTACGGCATGCCTGCCTTCAGTGCGGAGCCAGCCAGGCCCGCATATTTCAATTAACTCATTTGTCTATAAACAGTTAGCGATAGCTAAAGTGAGGAGGACTTTGGTGGCATCCTTGCCTGTAACATCGGTTGGCGAGGTGAATCACCATCATGTTCCGAGTTACTACTAAAGAAGAACAACACGGCAGGGTCACTCTGAAGCTCGAGGGCAAGCTCGCAGGCCCGTGGGTGGATGAGTTCGAGCGTTGCTGGTGCTTAGCTGTTGAGAAGTGGAAGGACCTGGTTGTGGAACTCGAGGGCGTGACGTTCATCGATTCCAAAGGTAAGTGTCTACTGGCAAAGATTCACGGCCAGGGGGCAAAGTTGATCGGAGCCGGACTCATGACCAAGTCTATCATCGAAGAAATCGCGGGTTGTGGCGGGGAACAGAAGAAAGACGCGAATGGATCGCGTGGCTCCAAACACACCATCCTAAAGACTCTCGTCCTCCTGATCCTCCCCACTTTCCTCTGCTTTGGGAGCGCGCGGGGGCAAGACATTAACCCCCTGAAGCTGACGCTGAAAGAGGCAGTTCAGCTTGCGCTGAAGCAGAACCCTCAGGTGCAAATCGCCAACCTGAATCTGGCGCAGAGCGTACAGGATCGGAACATTGCGCGCGCCGGCCTCCTTCCGCAGGCTGATTTCGAGACCGTGGACAGAGCTGAGCGCTATAACATCTATGCGCTGTTTGGCAGCAAGTTCCCCGGGATTCCAGAGCACAGCGGCCCCTTTCAGTTTTTTCAGGCGGGCCCCAACTTTTCGGTCCCAGTGTTTGATCTCACCCTCTGGCGGCGTTGGCAGTCCGCGCACCAGGGTATTCGGGCAAGTGAAGCCCAGGAAATGGGTGTCCGTGAGCAGACCGCGCTGCTGGTGGTTTCACAATATCTGGGAGCCTTGCGCGCGGGTGCAGCGGTGGTGGCCGCACAGTCACGGGTCGATTTGGCGCAGGCCCTTTACGATCAGGCGTTCGACCTGCAAAAAAACGGGGTGGGCACGGGACTAGACACCCTGCGGGCCAACGTGGAGCTGCAAAACGAAAAACAGCGCCTCATCGAGGCGCAGACGCAGGAGGAGGTGGCCCTTTACGGATTGGTACGACTCCTCAACCTCGACCCGCACCAAAAGGTGGAGCTGGCTGACAAACCCAGCTTTTTTCAGACCCCGGAATTCGAGGCCAGCCAGAGCCTGGAACAGGCTCTCATAACTCGGCCGGAGATGAAAGCGTTGGAGGCGCGCGAGAGGATTACGGCGCTGGAGAAAAAGACGGCAAGCGAATCCCGGCTCCCCAGTATCAACTTCAACGGAAACTGGGCTTACCAGGGTCTTTCGTTGCCGAGTTCCATTCCCTCCTATACATTCCAAGTTTCTTTGGACGTGCCGATCTTCACCAGCGGCAGGATCCACGCCCAGATAGTAAGGTCGGACCTTGAGATCAAGAAAGTCGCACAGGAGAGAGCGGATTTACGCGACCAAATCGGTCTGGAGGTAAAGACCTCCGTTGTGCAACTCCAATCCGCGCGCCACGAGGTCGATGTCGCCAGCCTGGGTGTCAAGCTGGCTCAGGAAGAAGTGGCCCAGGCGCGTGACCGCTTCCAAGCTGGGGTTGCCAACAACATCGAAGTGATCACCGCGCAGGACGCGCTGGCGCGCGCCAACGACAATCAGATCGCAGCACTGTACGGCTATAACCAGTCACGCGCCGACCTGGCCCATGCCATCGGCCAAACCGAAGGCATTTACGCAAAGTGAGGTGGAAAGACCATGGAATCGAACGTCGCTGAACTCGAAAAAGAGACGAGCCGGGAGCCGTCAGTCCCGCCGCAGGAGCCGGAAAGACAAAACACGCCGAGTCGGTGGGCAGACCCGAAGTTTCGGCGGGCCTTCGTGTGGGCTCTGGCCGTGGTGGGCATTCTGATTATCACTCTAATCTGGTACTACCACAATCGGGTGAGCACGGACGACGCCGAGGTAGACGGGCACCTCGTTCCGATGGCTTGCAAGATCTATGGTGACATCGCCGAAGTGCGCGTGGATGACAACCAACTGGTCAAAGCCGGCCAGGTTCTGGTTCGCATCGATCCCCGCGATTACCAGGCGAGAGTGGACCAAGCCAAGGCTGCGCTGGCGCTCGCAGAAAGTCAGTCTCAGGCAGCTCAGGTGGGCGTGCCGCTGACCCAGGAAACGACGCAAAGTTATACCTCCTCAGCCGACGCGCAGTTAGCCAATGCGGAGGCGGAATACGATAGAGCCAAGACAACTTACGAAAAGGATTCCACCGCAGGGCTGGCTTTCGCGCGGGCCAATGTGGACGCGCGGCAAGCTGATAATGACCGCGCCCAGGCTGACCTTGGGCGCATGAAGCCCCTGGTGCAGAAGGAGGAAATCTCGCAGCAACAGTTCGATGCCTACCTGGCGGGCGCGCGTGTGGCTGAAAGCGAGTTAAGAGCGGCGAAGAACCAACTGACTGCCGCAGAAAGTGGGGCTGAAATCTCCAAGTCAGCGATGTTGGCAGCCAAGGCTAAAGTGGACCAGGCACGCGCCGGGGTCGAGCAGGCGCGGGCCAACCACAAACAGATTCCCATCAGGCAGGCCGATGCTGCTGCTGCGGTTGCTGGGGTCGCTCAGGCGAACGCCAACCTGGAAGCGGCCGAGCTGGAATTGAGCTACACCACCGTTGTTGCGCCTGTGGATAGCGTGGTGACCAAGAAGTCGGTCGAAGTCGGCCAGATCGTTCAGCCTGGCCAAAGCTTGCTGGTCTTGATTCCCCTTCAGGACATTTGGGTAACCGCTAACTTCAAGGAGACACAGTTGGCCAAAATCCGGTCGGGACAGAAGGTGGAAATCCATGTGGATATGTACGGCGAGACCTTCACTGGCCACGTGGATTCGATTGCAGGAGCTACGGGCGCAAGGCTCAGCCTTTTGCCGCCGGAAAACGCCACGGGCAATTTCGTCAAGGTGGTGCAGAGAATTCCGGTGAAGATTCTTGTCGACCCCGTTCCGCCGGACAAGGCCGTTCTCCGCCCCGGCATGAATGTGGACGCGACGATTATCACGAAATGAGGTGAACCATGTTCCGCGTAGTCACCGTGGCGAGGGAATACGGCAGCGGTGGTGGTTGCATTGCGCAACTGCTGGCAGACAGGCTGGATTGGAAGTTGCTGGATCGATGCCTGGTCGAGAAGATCGCGCAGGTCGCCAGGGTGGAACCCAAAGTGGCAGAGCAATACGATGAACGCCCCGATCCCTGGGTCAATCTCCTCGCTCGGGCGCTTTGGCAAGGGGGATCAACGCGGGGCACCATGACCGGCCCCATCCCCGAACTGTTTGATGCTGACACCATGGCCTCGCTGTCGCAACGCATGATTGAGGAAGCGGCGGACATTGGGAAATGCGTGATTGTTGGGCGCGCCAGCCAATGCATCCTCCAGAAGCGGGTCGATGTCTTTCATGTCTTCATCTACGCTCCCCGCGCCGAACGCCTGCGGCGGGTTCGAAGCCGGCATGCAAGCCGAGCGGAAAGTGAACTGGCCTTGGATGCGCGGGACCAGGAACGCGCGGCGCTCATCCGCCGCTATTTCAACCAGGACTGGTCCAACCGTCACCTGTATGACCTGATGATCTCCTCCAAGTTGGGGGAGGAAGTTGTGCTTTCCAGTATTCTGAGCGCCATGGGCGTTGGGCGCGACAGTCCTGCCGCAGCCCCGCCGGGAGATCGCTTCAAGGGCTGATCAGAACCCGTAGGTGGTGGGTGGGGGCGGGGTTTTCCCCACCTGCCATCCACCGCCTGTAGAGAATTGACCTTATGAGAAGTTTATTCGCCCGCGCCCGGCAAGGCGGGGTAACAAATCCCTGGGTGATCGCCCTGACGGTGATGCTGGCCACCTTCATGGAGGTGCTGGACACCAGCGTCGCCAATGTGGCCTTGCCGCACATCGCCGGCAACCTCTCGGCAGGCGTGGACGAGAGCACCTGGGTCCTAACCTCCTACCTCGTCTCCAACGCCATAGTGCTGCCGCTTACCGGCTGGCTCTCCTCGCTGTTCGGCCGCAAGCGTTTTTACATGACCTGCGTGGCCATCTTCACCATCAGCTCGTTCCTTTGCGGCCTGGCGCCGACGTTGCCCATGCTCGTGTTTTTCCGCATTCTGCAAGGGGCGGGCGGTGGGGCCCTTCAACCGATATCTCAAGCCATCCTGGTGGAGAGCTTTCCGAAACACAAGCAGGGCATGGCGATGGCCATTTACGGCATGGGCGTGGTGGTGGCCCCGATCCTTGGCCCCACGCTGGGTGGCTGGATCACGGACGATTACAGTTGGCGCTGGATATTCTTTATCAACATCCCGGTGGGCGTGCTTTCTCTGCTTCTCACCTACTTGCTGATTTTCGATCCTCCGTATCTGATCAGGAAGAACTTTCGGGAAATGAAGATTGATTACATGGGGCTGAGCCTGCTAACCGTGGGGCTGGGTTTTCTCCAGATTGTGCTGGATAAGGGCGAGCGGGAGGATTGGTTCGGCTCGAATTTCATCGTCGTGTGCACGGCGTTGGCGTTTGTCGGTTTGGTGGGAGCGATCCTGTGGGAACTTTACACCGATGATCCCGTGGTGGATTTGCGCATGCTCAAAGACCGGAACTTCGCCATCGCCACCTTCACCATGTTCATGCTGGGGTTCGTGCTTTACGGGACCACCGTGCTGCTGCCCCTGCTCTTGCAAACGCTTATGGGCTACACGGCTTTGCTGAGCGGACTGGTGCTTTCCCCGGGCAGCCTTGTGGTCTTGATCGCGCTGCCCATTGTGGGCCGCTTGACCCAAGTCATAGAGGCTCGATGGCTGGTGGCAATCGGACTCGCCATCACCGGCTTCTCGCTGCTGCACATGGCCCACCTCGACCTCGAGATGGATTTCCGCACCGCCGTTCTGGCCTGGACCTACTCACGCCTGGGCATGGCGTTTCTGTTTACCCCCATCAACGTCATGGCCTTTTACTTTATCCGGAAGGAGAAAATGAATAACGCCACGGGCCTCATCAACCTGGCGCGGAACATCGGCGGGAGCGTGGGAATTGCCAACGTCACCACCCTGCTCGCCCGCCGGGCCCAGGTGCATCAGTCCACCCTGGTCAGCCACCTGACCCCGCTCGATCCCGCTTACAGGGCTTCCCTGTCGGGCGCCAGCCACTTTCTCATGTCGCAAGGCTCGAACTCCGTGCAGGCCATGAACCAGGCGCATGGCCTGATCTATGGCAACCTGATCCGCCAGTCCAGCATGCTGGCTTATATCGACAGTTTCTGGCTTCTCGGCCTCACCTTTCTGGTCATGATCCCATTCATGTTTCTCATGAAGAAAATCAAACTCCAGGCAGCCCCCACCTCACCTGCACACTAGCGGATTGGTTTGCTGAAGGTATTTTCCCTACTCCGAAGAACTGGCAAGGGCTCTGATCTGTCCGCTGAAGGGGATCCGCGCGAATGCTTGAGGGTGAATCCACTCCTGTGTTAACGTGACGCTGTTTGGCATACTCTGAGCCCCGGAGGGGTGTCATAATGTGGCCCATGGAGCCAGCCATGGGATAGCATGAGTACACGACGGAGACAAGCCCCGGAGGGGCGACAGAAATGGCCCACCTTGCGTGGCAGACTGGCTACACGGCCTTTAGCGTCAGCCATTCCAACTTGGTGTCCGTCAAGAATTACATTGCCAATCAGGAAGCACACCATCGGAAGATGACTTTTCAAGAGGAGGTTCTAGCCTTCTTGAAGAAACATGAGATTGAATATGACCGGCGTTACGTCTTTGACTAAATCCAGCTCGATTGTTTCTGCCGCCCCTGCGGGGCTTGACCGAAAATGTCGAACCACCCGCCTCATCCCAGTGCTGGCGCACTGGGCCACATTCTTTCGCCGCATACGCGGCTTCGCCTCAGCTCCCAATATGTCGAACCAGGTATTTCAACTGGATGCCTGCGCGGCAAGGGAGTGTACAGAGGGTTTTTCCGCGGGGCGCCGCAAGGGATACAGGGCTGCCCATGCAGTCGCGATGGCCGCCCTGCTCGTCGCGCTTTCATCCGCGCTGCCCGGCGCGCCCGCGCTTTACGCTCAAACGGTAGGTCCCAACGATTCGTCGCCAGCCGCGAGCTCCGCAGAGGTTTCCCAGGTGGTTGATTCCGCTGCGAGCGCGGATGAGTCCCCGGCGAAGCCAGCCGCGGGCGATCCGGCGCCGAGCGATGGATGGCTAAACTCCTGGCTGCGCCGCGTGGCTGAGGCGCGCGCCGAACAGCCGCACACGGCGGCGCCGCTGGTGACCACGCACAATGAACTTGTGCAGCAATTCCGTTACGACGGTTACGTGCAGCAGGATCCAAACGGCACTTGGACGACAAACGCCGGTACCGGGAGGGGCATGGAGATTATTCCGAACACCCGCCTGGAGGTGGCGTTCGCTATGCCACCCTATCTGACGCATCAATCGAGCGTCCCTGATGGGTCCGGAGATTGGTCGTTTCTGATGAAGTTCCGTGCCTTCTCCGCCCCGGAGGGTAAGGGCGCATACTTCGTCGGCTTTGTCCTCAACGCTGCGTTCCCGACGGGCAATACGGCGAATAGCACGGGCCATGCTGTGTGGAGTCCCGCGGTGGCTTTCGGGAAGGGCTGGGGCAATTTTGACGTCCAGAACACATTCGGCGGGACGCTGCCGCAGACGGGCGCGGCTGTTTTGGGGCGGACGATCGTGCTGAACGACGTGGCTCAGTACCGGATCAAGCGAGTCATTTGGCCGATGCTGGAGGCGAATTCCACCTTTTGGTCCGGCGGGCACAATGCAGGCAAGAAACAGATGTTTCTGACGCCGGGGATTGTCTTCGGTTCGTTTCGAATAAAGGAGCGGCTGCGCATTGCGGTGGGCGCGGGAGAGCAGATCGCCGTCACGCAATTCCACACTTACAATCATCGATTCATTTTGTCGTTGCGACTACCGTTCGGGTGAGGAATCAGCGGCCCCCTGAATTGACCTCGATTGCGCGTCACTCGCCACCGCCAGCAAGCTCTCAGTAGTCAGTTCTCAGTAATCAGTTCTCAGTAATCAGTTCTCAGTAATCAGTTCTCAGTTTTCAGCTACTGGCTTTTGGCTTCTGACTTCTGATTTTCGATTGCTCGTCAATCGTCACTGATTTTAGACCGCGCCGGGGGCGACGCGCCGGATTTCGGAGACCTGGTCGAAATCGGAATCCACGCTGACCACGGTCTTTATTCCATTGCGTAACATCGTCCCCACATGGACGGCATCTCGCACGGACAGCCGTGGGTACTGGCGGATAAGCTCGCACGCCCCCACCACATCATCGCGCGTCACCGCCAAGAGGTCCGGAAACAGCGAAGTCAAATGCCCCGCCAGCTTCAGAGCGTCCTCTCGCCGCCCGCGTCGTGTGAGCACGCAAAGAATCTCCTGGACCACTTCGGAGTTGATGGTGGCATCGAGGGTGCCATCCGCGACGCGCCGCAGGACTTTAGCGCAGGCCTCTCGCAGAGGATGAGAGGCGCCGGCGGCGTACAAGAAGATGTTGGTATCAAGAAAGACCTGCATGGGCGGCCTCGATTTCCTTCTTTGCTTTCTTCCAGTCGATCTTCGGCAACTTGAGATCGAGGATAGCCTCGACGAGAGGTTTTCGGTCCGCTGGCGCCTTGAGATAGGATTCTCGCACCGCGCAGCGAATCAACTCCGCCACCGAAGTTTTCCTTCGCCGCGCCAGAGCGCGCAGTTGCTTGAACTCGTCCGGGTTCATCAAAAGCTGGGTGCGCCGAGTGGCCGCCATTTCTCACTCCGTAATGCTCATGCGTATGAGCATGAGTATGCCAGCAAACGGTGAGCTTGGGCAATTGTGTTGCAGCAAAGGAATGGGAAGAAATACCATAAGAGGAGGGCCGCAGACTTGTGGTGCGGTCTGCACGGCCCGCCAGTTCTCAGCAATCAGCTCTCAGTTTTCAGCTACTGCCTTCTGGGTCCTGCCTTCTGGCTTCTGATTTCGATTGCTCGTCACTCGCCACTTGTCACTCGTCACTGATTTTACAGCCTCTCGTCCGGTCCCGCTCCGGCTGGGCGTTCAGCCATCGCACACATCTCAAACAGCGGCACGGGTGCGCTGCCCGTTGATCAGTAGTGATCTAGAACTCGTCGAATGGTCCCAGTCCCTCAACCCCGTAAAGCATCTCGGCTTCCCAATTCACCGCGAGCCCGATAGTATTCAGACAATCCTCGAAGGTAACAAGAAGCTGAGCTTGAGCTGAAGGTTGTAAATAGGCAGGGGCTCCAGTGAGGAGATCCCGCGCCAGTCCTCGAACGAATGAAACCATGTCGTCCGGAGGAGTGCGCCCGGTGAAACTGAGTTGCTTGGCGAGCATCGCCTGTCGAGCTAGTTCGGCGAGGCGATGGGACTGATCTGACGTCGGCATAACGACAGGCAAAAGGCGGAGGTCCCCGATCTCCCATTTCTGTGTGTGTTTCACAAACTTCATTTTAAAAAAGCTGACCACATCCGAGTTTAACAGTGACAAGAAGGCGAGGGGATCGAAGACGTCATGCCTCGGTGTCAATCGCATGCTGTCAGCATCAAACACGCAGGGTTCCTGGTAGCGGGCCTTCATGGCGACGTGATTCGCGACAGCAGTCCAAGTCACGCCGGGCGTAAAGAAAAGCGAATGCCCTTGCCAACGTGCCGAGGAAGCAGTCGAAAGCCACTGGACAGATTCCGAAGACCAGTTGATAAAGAGCGGATCGTTGTCACTCCAGCGGTTGCCAGCCGGGTCGCCCTTTCGGTAAGGAACCCACTGGGCATGCCCGCTGAGGCCGTTATATATCGTCGCGATGCGTGGAGCGTCAGCGGGATCAGGGTAAAGCTCCCGCGAGTGCAAGCCGAGCGATGTCCTGGGAACAAGGGGGCGCCTGGGCCTCCCTGTGCTGTGCCTTTCGTTTTCGCGGCGCCACCATGCGTCCAGTTCTAAGCAGAGCTCGCAGAAAGCGGCATCTGGCAGATCGTCAGCCGCACGCAGGGAGTCTCGTCTGACCTTGCCGTTTTTCAGGGCTAAAGTTTCGTGTCGAATTTCTGTGAATCCGGTCTGGGATTGCTCCCAAAATTCGTCCAGATGAGCTTCTGACTGCCATAAGCCGAGTAGGGTCGATTTTCTGCGCGTCCATGTGTAGAGGAAGTCGTCGGGCGTTGCAACCAGCTCCGGTGATACAACTCGGTAGAGGTCAGTCCTCCCGAAGCCAAGAATTCTAGCCGCATCGAACTCTGCCTTGAGTTTTTCGACGCATGCTTCCCAAGCAGGGACATCCGCAGTTGGATTTTTGCTGTCTCCGCCTTCTCTCTTAAGTATATCTAAAAAAGCGCGCCTTACGTTTGGCTCGTTGAGCCAAAGGCGTGTCAGCCTTTCCCTCCGCGCTTGCACTACTCTGGCCTGCGGTGTCCCATCGAGGTATCCAAGGAAGCGGCCGTTGTTGCCGGTACGCATACCCTGCGCCCCTTCTGCAATCAAGCCAACCAACGTGACATCGCCGGGCTTCAGCGACGCCTGGTACCGTCGGATACTGTCTACGTTGTCGGAGAAGGCATTCGAGCTCTCAATCCGATCCCACCAATCCGTAATTAACTGCTTGACCGGTTCATTGAATCGCTGATAAAGCTCTATCGCGGCTGGCACTGGTTCGAAGAACGCCCGACGGACAGAACCCCGGTACAGTTTCGCGGGTACCTGATGCAATCGCAGACACCCCTTTGAAGTGTGGCGAAGGCCAAGTTCGTCGGCTCTTCCTTCGAGCTCGGAAATATCCAAACTCTCTAGCTCCTTATCTGGCTTACTCGAGTCAGTTTCGAAGCTAGCTTGCACGAAGATTAGTGTGTCCTCATCACCCATCGGACTCTTGCTTGCAACAAATAACGCAGCATCAACTGTGGCGTCGAAAGGTCTGCACTGCCCCAGGTGAGTCAGCCTGTTACCCTGAATCAACTCACGCATGGGTAACTTGCCTGTTAGAGTGAAAAAGGTGTCCGAGACTATGAAGCCAATCATGCCTCCGGGGCGGAGCAGAGCAAACCCAAGGTCAGCAAAGTGAACATAGAGATCTTCACTGGACCCAGCGCGGCGTCCTAAGGCAACGCGCCACTTCTCTTCGCTACTTGTGTGGGTCGAGACATACGGAGGGTTACCCAATATGGCGTCGAATCCACGGTTGCTCTCAGGTCGCAGCAAACCGTCAGGCAGATAGAAGACGTCCGGAAACTCTAGCTGCCAGTGGAAAGGCTGAAGCAATTTTTTCTTGTCTGAAAGGGTTTCCTTCAAGGATTCGCGAAGCTCTCGCAGGTGCGCCCTTTCGCTGGGAGTGAGCGCATTTGGGTCAAAGGCGGCAAGCGCGAGGGTGCGATAATCTAGATGATCTATTTGGAGATCGTCAAAGGCAGAAATCCAAGTATCGGCTACGGTGAGGAAAGGCTTCAACATTGCCCGGACTTTCTTCCACTGGGCCTCCTTCATCTTCACGATTTCCATTTCAGTGCTGGCCCGCATTTCGATGTCAACATTTTGCTTGATGACTTCCCGTATTGCCTCTGTCAGAGTCTCACCAATTTCAAAAACGGCCTTTTGGGCATTTTCTTCGGAA
>Ga0182011_10000668_pt1 | contig 29890 bp, 21 predicted proteins | sample 711E1DmetaG_FD_120481 | JGI IMG/M metagenome (GOLD analysis project Ga0182011, IMG submission 120481) | Permafrost microbial communities from Stordalen Mire, Sweden - 711E1D metaG | ecosystem: Environmental > Terrestrial > Soil > Wetlands > Permafrost | place: Sweden: Stordalen | collected...
GCGGGCCACTCCGGCTCCTTGGGGTGCCCGGGATCGGAGAGGTCGAGGATCGCGTCCATGCAGCGGATCGTGTCGGAGGGCTTGAGGACCGGGTCCTGCGGCCAGGGGAAGCCGTGCTGGCTCGTCCACTGCAGGTAGCCGATCCACACCGTCATCTGGGCGAGGTCGAAGGCGTACGGGTTGATCTCGATCCCGTAGAGCTGGCGCGGGTCCACGCGGGGGAAGTGGCTTCCCACTCCGCGCTCGTCGGCGAAGCGCAGTACCTCGCTCTCGAGGTCGAGGAGCTTCTGAAGGGTGACGTAGAGGAAGTTGCCGGAGCCGCACGCCGGGTCGAGCACCTTGACGCTGGCGAGACGGTCGAGGAAGTTGCGGACGAGGGTGTCGGCTTCGAGTTGTGCCTTTCGCAAAGCGGCCGCGGAGAGAGGCGGCGTCTTCTTGTCGCGGCGGGCCGTTTCCCCACCGATGTCGCCTGCCCCATCCCGGGCGGCCGCGAGGGCCGCCCCTACATTGGACTTCTGCTTCTTGCCCGTTGAAAGAACGTTCTCGACGAGAGCGCGAACGTCAGCCCACTCGCGGCGGAGGGGCTGCATGACGACGGGCTCGATGAGGGTTTCGATGTCCTCGCGGCTGGTGTAGTGGGCGCCGATCTGCGAGCGCTTGTCGGGGTCGAGCCCGCGCTCGAATAGGGTGCCGAAGATCGACGGCTCCACCGCACTCCAATCCAGGAGCGCCGCCTGGTAGATGCGCTCGACCTCGTCCTCGGTGAGCGTGATCGGCCCGGCGTTGTTGAAGAGGTTGCCGTTGAAGCGGCGGACGGTGTCGGCGCCGAAGTCGCCGCCGTTCGCCATGGCCGCGAAGAGGTCGTTGACGAGCTTGCCGAAGCGCGCGGGGTCGCGCCGCGACTTCTCGACCAGGCGGGAGAAGAGCTTCTCGGGGAGAAGGCCGACGTCCTCGGCGAACATGCAGAACACAAGGCGGTCGAGGAAGTGCGCGACCTCTTCGCCGGCGGAGCCCTTCTCGCGCAGGGCCTGGGCGATCTCGCCGATGCGGCGCGCCGCCTCCTCGGTGACCGCGCGGCTGGTGAGGCCGGGCTTGAGCTTGTCCGGATCGAAGAAGACGGCGTGCAGGATCTCGTGCGCGCGTGGCGTGCCCAGGTCCTCCAAGCGCACTTCGTGCACCCGGTTCGGCGTGTTGGTGAAGTTGGTGTGGACCACGATGCGGTCCATGTCGCAGACGACGAGCAGCGGCGGGTTCTCGAGCGACTCGCGATAGGTCAGGAGCTGGCCGTAGGCGGCGTCGAGGTCCTTGTGCTTCCCCTTGTACTCCCAGCCGAAGCAGCCCTTCTTCCAGACGTCGGCCCAGCCGTCCTCGCCACCGATCTTCTTGACGCCACGCTCGAAGCAGAACGACTCCCCTCTCGGGTCCGCCTTTGCAGGCGGATCCTGGCCGAGCAGCTCGCAGAGGTCGAGGAAGTGCTGCTGGGCCGCCGAGCGTTCAGTCAGTTCGGCGCGCCTCCACTTCGCGATGAACTCCTGTGCGTTCACGAAATGAGATTGTCGCACGAAAGACACGGGCCCGGAGTCCGCGAAGACAGGCAGAGGTGCCGGGGAGCAGAGGAGTGAGAGGCAAACCGCCGGTGTCTCGCTCCCCTGCCGCCCCACCCTCTCCCGTCGCCGGAGTGTTGGTAGCCGCGCCGCCGGAGAGACAGGGATCCTGGATCAGACCACCGGGCCAAATAGCAACTACACAAGAGACGTCGAGCAGCCAGCTCAAGCTGTGCAGGGCCGCGGCGGAATGCGTGTGGCCGCGCCGCCGCCGTTGGTTCGGTGCGAGGTTGCCACCGGATGGCGTAGGGGCGAGGCAGCACCTCGCCCCTACGAGGCTCAAGCCGCACGAGCCTGACGCCAAAGGCGAGACGCGGCTTTGCCGCGGCTCACCGGGGAGCACGGGGGGTCAAGAGCGGCCGGGCGGGCGGTGGAGCGGCCGCGGGACCCCCCGCCCGGATCGATGGTCCGACGCCGGCGGCGCCTCATGCGAAGATGAGGATACCGAACATCACGACCCACACTGCGGCGAGGAAGTGCCAGTACACCGCGCAATACGCGACCCCCGCATGCGCCGCGGCCGAGTACCGTCCGGCCCATGCGCGCGCCGTCACGACGGCGAGCGGGATCAGCCCTCCGACGACGTGGGCCGCGTGCAGGCCGGTGAGCATGTAGAAGGTGAAGCCGTAGAGGTTGGTCCTGGCGGTGAGGTTGGCTGCGACGAGCGCGAACCAGTTGAACGCCTGCGAGACGAGGAAGGCGGCGCCGAGCAACGTGGTAAGCAGCATGCCGGCCCGCAGGGCGCCCTGGCGGTTCGTTCTGGCTGCCCTTACGGCCGCCTGCATCGTGAAGCTCGAGATCGCGATGATGAGGGTGCTGATCCAGAGCGTGGACGGCAGCGCAGGCATTCCCGGCGGGGGCCATGCGGCCGCCCTCGAGCGGATCACGAGGTAACCGATGATCGACGAGACGAACAGCATCGACAGCGCGAGGATCAGCAGTTTCATGCCCAGCAAGCCGACCCCGAGCGGGGCCGGGGCGGCGCGGTCGTCGGTGCCCGGCGTGCCGGCGCTCATTTGACGAGTCCGGGCGCGTATCCGGGGATCATGTCGGGAGCGTAGGCATGGGTGTCGAGCAGTGCGAGCGAGACGAAGATCCCGACGAAGAGGAGCGCCGACACGAACACGATCGCGTTCATCGGGCGGTCGTAGCGCATGTGCATGAAGTAGAGCACGACGAGCGACGCCTTGACGGTCGCGATCAGCATCGCGACGCCGAGGTTGAAGCTCCCGATGTCCACGCCGGCCACGGCCACCGTGATCACGGTGAAGACGAGCAGCGCGAGCCACACGCCCGCCAGCACCTTGAACGGCACCACGTGCCCCACTGCGGCGTGGTCAACGGTTACCGGATGCGAAGAAGTCGGATCGCTCATCGGTGGCTCCTTGCATCGAGGTCAAAGGGAAAAGGGCAAAGGTCAAAGGGAAGACGAGAATCTCGAACACCGGATCTCGTCCCCGGTCCAGTCATTGCCGTGTATCTCGGATTCCTGTTCATTGCTGCCCTCTCGGCTTCTGCCGTTCCTGTTTCACGTCTTCCCTTTACCGTTTCCCCTTTTCCCTTTTCCGCCACTCATCGAATCAGATACAGGAGTGGGAAGAGATAGATCCAGATCAGGTCAACGAGGTGCCAGTAGAGCCCGGCGAGGTCCACCGGCGTGAAGTACCCGGGACCAAACTCGCCCCGCCGCGCCCGCAGTAGCACAAGCGTGAGAACCACCATGCCGGCGATCACGTGGACCCCATGCAGGCCGGTCATGAGGAAGTAGACCGCGAAGAACGTCTGAACGTTCTTGGGAGGCCCCAGCTCCTCCTCGCCAATCGCGCGCTGTCCGGGCTTGGCGAGCCCTCGCGGACCGACCGCCGCAGGCGGGATCAGCGAGCGCTCCTCCGCGTTGATCCCGGCTGGCGCCGATGATTGAGGAGCTGGTTTCTGGGTTGTGGCGGGATGCTCGAGCGTGGCGTGGAAGCGCCGGCCCCACAGCAGGCCCTCTTTCCACTTGTGCTCGTACTCGACGGCCTTGATCCCCAGGAAGCAGAATGCCAAGACGATCGTCGCAGCCAGCAGCCGCACGAGCGCTTTTGTCCGCCCGAGCTGCGCCGCACGCACGGCGAGCGCCATCGTGAAACTCGAGCAGATCAGCACAGCGGTGTTGATCGCGCCCAGCGTCTTGTCGAGGAACCTGTGCGCGTAGACGAAGATCTCGGGGTGGTTGGACCGGTACACCGCGTACGCGCAGAACAGGCCGCCGAACAGGAGGATCTCCGTCGCGAGGAAGATCCACATCCCCAGCTTGCCCGACTCGAACTGCTGCTCCGCCGTGTCGAAGTGATGCGCGAGGTGTCCTGTCTGCGCCCCGCTCATGGCATCCACGCCGGCGGTCTCATGCTGCTTCCCGTTCACGCGCACCGTCTTGGTTGTCATCGCGAGGCCCCCGGGCGAAGCGAGCGGACCGTGGCGATCTCGCCGGCGTCCGCGGGAGCATCAACGTGGCACCTTTGAGGGCAGGCCGGCATCGCGGTCATCCTGAGCGAACGCTGCGAGCGAAGGACCTTCCCGCGCCCGAGAGAGACCACGACCATCGCCACCCTGGGGAGATTCTTCGGCCGCTTCGCGACCTCAGAATGACACGCGCTGGCAGGCAACCCCCTGAACAATGACAACGATTCCTTCATGACGGGCGGAGATTGCGTGTCCGACATCGCGCCTCCCTACCCCGCCGCCGGCGCGTCGCCCGCCGCCCTCGGCACGAAGCCGCCGATCGTGCGATCGTAGCGCCAGGCTTCGACGTCGTAGGGGTCACCCGCCACCGGCGTGGTCGCGAAGTTGTCGTGCGGCGGAGGCGAGGTGGTGCGCCACTCCAGCGTCGCGCCGCCCCACGGGTTGGCCGGGGCCGGCCGGCCGCGGAACAGAGAGTGGATCAGGTTCGCGGCGACGATCACGAAGCCGATCCCGAGGATGTACGATCCGAGGGTCGAGAGCTGGTGGTACCGCTGGAACTCGGGCAGGTAGTGGTACGAGCGCCGCGGGGCGCCGTGGCTGCCCATCACGAACTGCGTGAAGAACGTGGTGTTGAATCCGACGAAGATGAGGAGCGCGGCGATGCGCCCCCACCGGTCGCTGTACATGCGGCCGAACATCTTCGGCCACCAGTAGTGCAGCCCGCCCAGAAACGCGATGACGGTGCCCCCGAACATCACGTAGTGGAAGTGCGCCACCACGAAGTACGTGTCGTGCAGGTGGACGTCCGTCGCCAGCGCGCCCAGGAACAGCCCCGTCAGGCCCCCGATGCCGAACAGGAAGAGGAAGGAGAGGACGTACACCATCGGGGTGGCGAGCCAGATCGAGCCCTTGTACATCGTGGCGATCCAGTTGAAGACCTTCACGGCCGACGGGATCGCCACCATGAAAGTGAGGGCGGAGAAGATCATGCTCGCGAGGTTCGACTGCCCGGCCACGAACATGTGGTGGCCCCACACGAGAAAGCTGATCACGGCGATGGCGATCGAGGAGAGTGCGATGAACGTGTACCCGAAGATGTGCTTGCGCGAGAACACGGACACCAGCTCGCTGATCACGCCCATTGCGGGCAGGATCATGATGTACACGGCCGGGTGCGAGTAGAACCAGAAGAAGTGCTGGAAGAGCACCGGGTCGCCCCCGAGCGCCGGATCGAAGATCCCCACCCCGAGGGCCCGCTCGGCGATCAGCAGCAGCAACGTGATCCCGAGCACCGGCGTGGCCATGATCTGGATGATCGCCGTCCCGTAGAGACCCCAGAGGAACAGAGGCATCTTGAACCAGCTCATCCCCGCCGGCCGCAGCTTGTGGATCGTCACCACGAAGTTGAGGCCGGTGAAGATCGAGGAGAAACCGAGCACGAAGACGCCCGCGACCATCATGATGACGCTGGTGTTGGTCGTCGTGCTGTACGGGGTGTAGAACGTCCAGCCGGTGTCGACGGCGCCTGTCGTCATCGAGACCAGCGCCATCACCGCCCCGGTGACCCACATGTAGTAGCTCGCCAGGTTCAGCCGCGGGAACGCGACGTCCTTGGCGCCGAGCATGAGCGGGAGCACGAAGTTCCCGAGCGCCGCCGGGATCCCGGGGATCACGAACAGGAAGATCATCACCGCGCCGTGCAGCGTGAACATCTGGTTGTACTGATCGGCGCTCATCATGGCGCTGTTCCCGGGCGTCAGGAGCTTCGTGCGCACCAGGAGCGCAAAGACCCCGCCCAGCAGGAACGACGACAGGATCGACACGAGGTACATCACGCCGATCCGCTTGTGGTCGAGCGTGAACAGCCAGGACTTCAGACCTCGCCCATGGGTGAGGTAGTTGTCCCCGCCCAGCGTGTTCCCCATCACCGGGTTGGCACCGGCGCCGTTGACCGCGTCGCTGCTCATCGTCGCTACCCTTCCTTCCGAAACCGGGCGAGGCATCGCCTGGCCCCTACTTCACCGTCTTGACGTACTCGATGATCGCAGTGATCTCCTGGTCCTTCAGCCGGCCCTGGAACGTCGGCATGACGGGCTGAAAACCGAGCACGATCTTGGCCTGCGGGTCGAGGATCGACTCGCGGATGTAGTCCTCGTCGGCGGTCACCGTCTTGCCTCCCTCGAGCGGCACGGGGTGCCCGAACAGCGCCCTGAACGTCGGCCCGGTTCCACCAGTGCCGTCAACTGAGTGGCACTGGGCGCACCCGCGCGTCCGGTAGAGCTTCTCCCCGGCCTCGGCCGGCGACATCGTCTTCAAGAAGTTGCTCGCCTCGTCGAGCCAGCGCTCGAACCCGCCGGGCTCGTGCACGACCACCTTGGCCCACATGTCCGAGTGGCCGGTGCCGCAGTACTGCGTGCAGTAGATCTGGTACTCACCGGGCTTGATCGCCCGGAACCACACCTTGACGTACCGCCCGGGCACGACGTCGCGCTTGAGGCGGAACGCCGGGATGTAGAACCCGTGGATCACGTCCTCCGACGTCATCACCAGCCGGACCGGCGTGTCGAGCGGAACGTGCAGATTCTCGTCCACGTGCCCGTTCGGATAGGTGAACAGCCACTTCCACTTCTGGCCGGTGACCAGGATCTCGTACGAGTTCGCCGGCGGCGTGTTGAGGTCGAGGTACACCTTGAACCCCCACGCGAAGATGAACACGACGATGGCGATCGGGATCAACGTCCACGTCAGCTCGAGCGCCGTGCTGTGGTGCGCGCTGTCTTCCGCGTCCTCCCGGCCGGGCCGGCGGCGGTACCGGACGACGAACGCCACCATGAGCGCCACGATCAAGACGAAGAAGAACACCGACACCCAGAAGATGAAGCTGAAGACCCGGTCCACCGGTTCGGCGCCGGCGGAGGCCTGCACCGGCATCCAGAAGGTGCCGTCGGTCTGGATCGCCGCCCAGCTGAACAGCCGGTCAAGAATGTCGTGTCCGAGGCTCAATGCGTCACTCCCCTGCCCGTCGCCGCCCCCGCAGCGTTCCGGGGGCCGAAGTTGATCGAAATGACGTTCCTATCAGTCAACGGCCGGAAACGTGCGTCTCCGGACGAATGCGCGTTCGGGGATGTGCGCCGCGCCGCCACGCCCCCACCAGCCACACTCCGACGACGAGCGCCGTCGCGGCCCCGCCGAGCCGCATGAGGTTGCTGGCGGCGACGACGTACCGGCCTGCGTTCGCGTCGTAGTGATAGCAGAACAGCAAAGCCTGGTCGGTCGTGGACCCGACCTTTCCCTCGCCGGCCTCGGTGAGGCCGAGCTTGAGCGTCCTCGACTCGAACACGACACCGTAGAGGACGCGGGCCACCCGCCCGTCCGGCGTCAGGAGGAAGATCCCGGCTGCGTGGGCGTACTGCTGGCGCTCTTCGTCGTACCGGTAGCCGAAACCCACCGCGCCGGTCAGCGCCTTGATGTTCGCTTCTTTCCCGGTGAGGAAGTGCCAGCCGGCCGCGGCGGCAGGCCTCCCGAACTCGGTGATGTAGCTCTCCTTCTTCAGCATCGCGAGCTTCGGGGTCTCGAGCGGGTCGAAGCTGACCGTCACGATCTCGAACTCCTTGCCGGGCGTCCAGGAGAGCTCCTTGAGGCCATCCACCATGCCGTTGAGGAGCAGCGTGCACAGCATCGGGCAGCGAAAGTAGTTGAGCGTGAGGATCACTGGCTTCTTGCCCGAGATGTACTGCGAGAGCTTGACCGGCCGGCCGTCCTCCGCGACGAACTCCAGGTCCAGGGGAACCCGCGCCCCGGGGTGCTCCGTGATCCCGACCCCCTCGAGTTGCTTGGGGAGCGGCTCCGCGCGCTGCGCCGCCGCGGGCAGCGCAAATCCTGCCGCCGCCAGCGCAAGCGCACCGATCATCCCGACCCGCACTCGTCTCATGGCCACGCTCCAGTGGACGGCTGACGCTCCCCTGCCGTCCGGTCCGGCTCGACCGGCGGTTGGGAGCGATCCATCCACTGCCAAGAAGGGCGGACGCGGGTCCGCAATTCCATTCACCTCTTCGCCCCAGCGGCAGGCGCGGTCGGCGAGGCCTTCTGGGTCGCGGCCGGCGGCTGCGCGGCCGGCCACGGCGACTTCCCGCCGTCGCGCACCACGAGATCCATCGCGCGGTCGATCGGGATCGCCACGACCCCTGTCTTCGCGTCGATGAAGCGGTACGAGTGCAGCGTCTCGAGCTGCTGCGCCCTGAGCTGCGAGAGCTCCTCCGGCGCCACGGCGACGACCTTCCGTACGTTCTCCCGCTCCTCCGCCCGGTAGAAGAACGCCTGGAGGAAGACGACGAGCGCGAAGAGCACGATCGCGAACACGACCCCGACCAGGGCCGTCAGGGTGGTGTTGGGTTCGCCGGTCTCTCGCACCATCTCCTCCGTCATCAGGCGTTCTCGAACGACAGCGACTCGGCCAGGCGCGGGTCGCGCTCCGGCACGAGCGACCGCCCCCGCACGACGAACGCGGCCGAGGCCACAAACAGACCCACGAGCCCGATGAACACCGTCACGTCCACCAGGTGGGGCACGGCATCCGATGGGCTCGCGGCCGGCATCACCAGCCAGTACAGGTCCACAAGGTGCATGACGAGCAGCCAGCCCGCCACGGCGGCGAGGACTGCGGGCCGCCGCTTGGGCGACCGCGACAGGAGGACCAGGAACGGCAGCAGGAAGTTCCCGAAGATCAGAATCAGCCCGACCCACCCCCACCCGTGGCTCTCCCTCGCGACGAACCAGTGCGTCTCCTCGGGGATGTTCGCGTACCACTGGAGCATCAACTGCGAGAACGCGATGTACGCCCAGAAGATCACGAACCCGAAGAGCAGTTTGCCGAGGTCGTGGTAGTGCTCCACCGTAACGGAGCCTCGCAGCAGGCCCGCTCGCTGCAGAAGGAACGCCGATACCGGCAGCAGCGCATACACGGCCACGGCGCCGCCGGCGAAGTAGTACACGCCGAAGATCGTGCTGGTCCAGCCGGGGTCGAGCGACATCAGCATGTCGAACGCCGCGAAGGTCAGCGTGGCGGCGAGCGCCAGCATCGCGGGCGGGCTCGCTCTCTTCATCCGGACCGAGAGCAAGGGCTCGCCGGACGCGTCCTGCTCGATCGACTTCCCCACGAAGAAACGGGCCACGACCGCCCAGACCGCGAGGTACACAACCCAGCGGGCGACGAAGAACGGCACGCTGAGATAGACGGCCTTCCCGTGGGTGAGATGACCGGCCGTCCCGTTGGCCCACGGGTAGAGCTCGCGTACTCCCGCCAGCAGGGGCAGCGCCAAGACTGCGAAGAACGGGAACGCTCCCGCGAACGCCTCCGCGATCCGGCGCACGACCACGCTCCACCCCGCGTTGGTGAGGTGGTGGAGGATGACGAAGTACAGCGAGCCGAGCGCCAGACTGAGCACATACGCGAACGCGACGAGGTAGGCGAAGAAGAACCTGTGCCACCCGCCGGGCGTCGCGGCGGCCAGCGCCACGCTCGCGACGAGCGCTGCCACCCCCACGAGCGCAGCCCTCCTCCAGAGCCGGTCTCCCAACGTCCCGAGGTGCCGTTGCTCCGAGAGGATCTCGCCGACCTGGTTCATGTCTTTCCCCTCATCGCAGCTGCCTCTGCAGCTCGGCCGGCACATCGGCGATGCCGGCATCCTGGCTGCGCTGGAGTGCTCGCACGTACGCGACGATCGCCCAGCGATCGGCCACCGGGACCTGGGCCGCGTACCCGGGCATATTCCGGATCCCGTTCGTGATGGTGTTGAAGAGCTGGCCGACCGGCCGGGACCGGATCAGGTCCGTGTGGTACGAGGACGGCGGCGTCCAGGTTCCCTCCTGGAGCGCATCGGCGCGCTTCGCGACCGGTCCATCGCCGTAGCCGGCGAGGCCGTGGCACGGCGAGCAGTAGATGTCGTAGCGTTCCTGGCCCCGACGCACGAGCCGATCCGTGACCTGCACCGGAAATGCCATCACCCAGCCCTCCGCGGTGCGGCCGGCCCAGAATGCCGCATCCTCGTGCAGCTCGCCGCGCGCTACCGTCCCAGGGACATCCGGCCGCATCGCGCGGCCGTCGGCGAACAACGGGTTGCCCGACTGGGTCTTGAATTTCGGCTGCTTTGCCATGTCCCGGATCAACTGGATCCTGGGCTGGCTCGACGTGGTGGCGCGAGCACGCGAGATGAGGGCCAGCGGCACCAGCGCGAGAGCGGCGAGCAGGACAAACGCGTACACGAGCCAGCGTGGCATCAGTCGTCCTCCAGCTCGTCGACCCGCACGGCGCCGAGGCCCTCGAGGAACGAGCGGGTCCTGGCGACGTCAAACCTCGGGTCGCCCGCTTCCACAGCGACGAAGAACCCGTCGGTAGTCGCGCGCGCTTGGAACGCGGCGTTGTGGAGCACAGGGTGGTACAGCTCCGGCAGCCGGTTGGCGACCACCAGGCCTACGAACGCCCCGATCGCGGCAAGGAGCACGGTGAGCTCGAACGTGACCGGGATTGCAACAGGCAGCCCGAAGTACGGTTTGCCGCTGACCAGGTATCGGTAGTCGAACGCGTTCGTCCACCACTGGAGCAGGAGTCCGGCGCACGCCCCAGTGACGCCGCCACCAAGAACGACCAGCGGCAGCCGGCTCGTCCGGATCCCCATCGCCTCATCGAGCCCATGGATGGGGAACGGAGCGAAGGCGTCGAACTTTACAAACCCGGCATCGCGCACCCTCTCCGCCGCCGCGAGCAGCGTGTCCACCGATTCGAACTCGGCCAGTAGGCCCCAGCACCGGGGGCCGGCGACCACGGCCACAGCGGTGGGCTCGCTCATGGCCTCGCGCCCTCCCTCCGGCGGTCGTGCTGGTGCGGGATCTCGCCCCAGTACTGGCCGTGACCGTGGTGCGGCCCGTGCTCCAGGCCCGCCGCCGGCATCACGCTCTTGACCTCGGCCATCGCGATCATCGGACCGTAGCGCAGGAACAGCAGGAACAGCGTCATGAAGAGGCCGAACGATCCGGCCAGGGTGCCGAGCTCCACCCAGGTCGGCCTGTAGTACCCCCAGCTCGAAGGCAGGGCGCCGCGGTGCAGCGACGTCACGATGATGACGAACCGCTCGAACCACATCCCTACGTTGATCAACACGGAGACGCCCACGAGCGTCCACGGCGTGGTGCGGACCTTCTTGAACCAGAACGCCTGCGGCGCGGCCACGTTGCAGCACATCATGATCCAGAACGCCCACGCGTACGGTCCCATCGCCCGGTTCGCGAGCACGAACTGCTCCAACGGGTTGCCGCTGTACCACGCCATGAAGAACTCGACCCCGTAGGAGTAGGCCACCATCAGGCCGGTGGCCAGGGTTATCTTGGCCATGTTCTCGAGGTGCCGGGTGGTGATGATCTCTTCGAGCCCGAAGAACGCCCGCACCGGCACGAGCAGGGTGATCACCATGGCGAAGCCGGAGAAGATCGCGCCCGCGACGAAGTACGGCGGGAAGATCGTCGAGTGCCACCCAGGCAACTGCGCCACCGCGAAGTCGAAACTCACCACCGAGTGCACCGAGAGCACGAGCGGCGCTGCGAGCGCCGCGAGCAGCAGATAGACTCGCTCGTACCGGTGCCAGTGCCGGCCCGAACCGCGCCACCCGAGGCTCAGGATCCCGTAGACGATCCGCCTGCCCCTGGTCGTGGCCCGGTCGCGCAGCGTGGCGAGGTCGGGGAGCATCCCCGTGAACCAGAACATCAGCGAGACCGTAAAGTACGTCGAAACGGCGAAGACGTCCCAGAGCAGAGGGCTCCTGAAGTTCGGCCAGACGGACATCTGGTTCGGGTACGGGAACAGCCAGTAGTCGAACCACGGCCGGCCGGTGTGGATCGCCGGGAAGATCCCGGCACAGATCACGGCGAAGATCGTCATCGCCTCGGCAAACCTGTTGATGCCGGTGCGCCACTTCTGCCTGAACAGGAACAGGATCGCCGAGATCAGCGTGCCCGCGTGGCCGATGCCGACCCAGAAGACGAAGTTGGTGATGTCGAAGCCCCAGCCGACGGGAATGTTGAGACCCCACACGCCGATGCCGGCGAGGAACAGATACCCCACCATCGCAACCAGAAGCGCCGTCAGCGCGCACGAGATCGTGAACGCGACGTACCAGGCGCGCGGCAGCCGCGGCCGCTCGACGATCGAGCACACCTTGTCGGTGACACTCGCGAAGTCGTTGCCTCCCAGCACGAGCGGAGCCCGCGCGCCGGGGGCTTCGATGGTGTTGTCGGGGAGGATGGGCACGGTGCTCATCACCCCTCCTCCACCTTCGACGACGGGTTGCGGAGCTTGGCAAGGTAGGTGGTCCGCGGTTTGGTGTTCAACTCGCCCAGGACGGGGTAGGAACGTCTGTCCTCCCGCAGCTTCGACACCCGGCTGGCAGCGTCCTTGAGGTCGCCGAATACGATCGCCTGCGTCGGGCAGGTCTGGGCGCACGCGGGCACGACGTCGCCGTCCTTGATCGGCCGGCGGTCGTTCTTCGCGGCGATTTTCACCGCCTCGATGCGCTGGACGCAGAAGCTGCACTTCTCCATCACGCCGCGGCCGCGCACCGTAACCTCGGGGTTGAATGCCATCTTCTCGGTCTCGGGCACGTTCTTGACGTAGTTGAAGAAGTTGAACCGCCGCACTTTGTACGGGCAGTTGTTCGAGCAGTAGCGCGTGCCGACGCAGCGGTTGTAGACCTGTTCGTTGAGACCCTCATCCGAGTGGATCGTGGCCGCGACCGGGCACACCTGCTCGCACGGCGCGTTCTCGCAGTGCTGGCACGCCATCGGCTGGAACGCCACCTTGGGCGTCTCGGGCTTGCCGGAGAAGTAGCGGTCGACGCGGATCCAGTGCATCTCGCGTCCGCGCAGCACCTGCTCCTTGCCCACGACGGCGATGTTGTTCTCGGCCTGGCAGGCGATCGTGCACGCGTTGCACCCGATGCACGCCGAGAGGTCGATGCTCATCGCCCACTGGTGCTCGCCGATGAGCTTGGGCGACTCGAACACCGGCAGCACGGGCCTCTCGTCCTTCTTCCTGACGAACTCGGGGTCGGCCACAAGCTCCGCGAGCGTCCCCTCGCGTACGAGATCGGCGATCCTCTGTCCGCGCGCCTCGTAGCCGACCTTGTCGATCGCCTGGTGGTCCTGGGTGCAGGCGAGCCCGTGCGTGCGGCCCGTCTTCTCGACCGTGACGCCGCCCGCGAAGTAGAGCGCATCCGGGGTCCGGAGGGCGTAGGCGTTGAAACCGACGCCGGTGCCGACTTTCCCCGCGGCGGTGCGGCCGTAGCCGAGCGGCAGCACGACCGTGTCGTCAGCCTGGCCCGGCATGACGTAGGCCACGATCTCGAGCGCGCGCTCTCCGCGCTTCACTCGGACCACATCGCCGTGCCTCACCCCCAGGGAGTCCGCGGTCTTCGGGCTCAGCAGCGCGGCGTTGTCCCAGGTGATCTTGGTGAGCGGGTCCGGCATCTCCTGCAGCCATGCGTTGTTCGCGAACCGCCCGTCGTGGACGCGCGCGTCGGGCACGAACACCGCGGTGATTCCCGACGCCGGCGCGGACGGCTGCTCCCACTCGGCGAGCGCCGCCTCCGCCAGGGCCCGGAGGCGCCCACCCGCCGGCGGGGTCGCGGCCGGAAGCGCGGCGACGCCCGCCGCCACGCCGTCGTGCAGCGTCCGCCGCCAGAACGCCTCGAACCCACCCGCCGGTGCTGCGGCCTTCAGCGTCTCCCGCGCGATCTCGTGCGCCGACGCCGCCTCGCCGACGAACACCGCGATCAGCTCGGCCGGCGTCCTGCCGTCGTACATCGCATCGATCAGCGGCTGCTGGACCGACCACGTGCCGTCCCATGCCAGCGCGTCGCCCCAGCTCTCGAGGGAGTGAGCGCGCGGGAGGTGCCAGCCGCACACGCGCGACGTCTCGTCGTCGAAAAGCCCGAGCCGAACGGAGACCGGGATCTTGGCGATCGCCGCGGAAACGCCCTCAGCGCCGGGCGCCGTGTATGCCGGGTTGCCGCCCAGCACCACCAGCGTGCGAATCTCGCCCCGGTCGGCGGCGACCGAGAACTGGAGGATTCCGCCTAGATGCGGCCCTCGGGAAGGATCGATGTCCTCGACGTAGCTCACCGTCGTCCCCTCGGCGCCCAGCGCGGCGTTCAGCGCGTGGGCGAGGAGGTGGATGCGCACCGGCTGGCGCGGGCCGGCGAGCACCAGGCACCGCCCGCGCGCGGCGTGCAAGTCTCGGGCCGCGGCAGCGGCGAAGCGCCCCGCGGCCGCGTCCTGCGGCGCGCCCGCTTCGACGCCGAGCACCGCGGACGCCAACAACCTGGCAGCTTCCTCGACACCGTGCGGCGTCAGCGCGGCGCGATGGTCGGCCGCGGCGCCGGTCAGAGACAGTACGCTCTCGGCGCACCAGAGCCGGTTCATCGTGCCGCCCTCGGCGCGGCGGCGCGACGCGAAGTCGCGGGCGTGGGCGACCGCCGCAGGGTGGTCGAAGAGCGGGTCGGCGTCGAGGCACACGACCACGTCAGCCTTGTCGAACCGGAGCTGAGGGTGGCACGGCGCGCCGAAGATCTCCCGTTCCGCCTCGCGCTCGTTGTCGCGCTCGACCGGCTCCCACTCAAACCACCTAGCCTGAGGGAACACCTCCGCAAAGCGCGTGCGCAGCCGCGTGAGGCTCGGCGACGAGCTGCCCTCCGAGAGCACGGCGAGGCCGGCCCCCTTCCTCGCCCTCAGCTCGGCGAAGTGAGGACCGGCGAACGCCGCAAATTCGTCCCAGCTCGACGCGAACACCTGACCGCCCTCGCGTCGCAGGACCTGTTTGCTCCGATCCGGATCGTAGAGTTCGAGGATACTCGCCTGGGCGAACGCGGTCGCCGCGCCCCGACTGATCGGGTGCAGCGGGTTCCCCTCGACCTTGACGGGCCGCCCGTCGAAGCTCGTCACCAGCAAGCCGATCGCGGCTCCGCCAAGGTCCATGGCAGTGGCGAACTGCTGCGGCGCGCCCGGAATGCGGCCTTCGGGCCCGCGCGCGAACGGGAGGATCGTCTCCTTCGGCCAGCGGCACGCCGCGAGGCCCGCGACGCCGAGCGAGGCACCCATCACCTTCAGGAAGGCGCGGCGCGTTTGCGGCGACAGCAGCTCCTCGGCGAGGCCGGGGAACTCCTTCTCGACCAGCGAACGGAACTCGGGCGTGTCCGCCAGCTCGTCGAGGCTCCGCCAGTACTCCTTACCCACGCTCTCCCCCCTCCCGAGCAAGACGGACCTTCGACTTCACCGTTTCCCTGACGCCCGGTGTTCCCACCAGCGCGACCCGAGTGAGGCGCAGCAGAGGGGCAGAGGGGCCGAGGAGCAGAGGAGCGAGAGACGAAACCGGCAGCGTCTCCGCTTTGCACCTCTGCACCTCTGCTCCTCTGCTCCTCTGCGTGCCTCTTCGGTCCACGGACCACGGACTACGGACCACGGTATTCCTCCAGCCCCGGTCCCCGGACCCCCGTTTCATCGGTGGCACGTCCAGCAGTCCGTCGATGGGTTGATATTGTTGGCCTGGCGCAACCGCCCTCCGTAGACCTCCGGGGCCTCCGGGGCCACCCAGTCCATTCGCGTAACCACCTCCGGCGGCCTCAAATGCCGCTCGGGGTTGCGGTGGCAGTCGAGGCACCACCCCATCGAGAGCCGCTCCACCTGAGTCACGACCTCCATCGTGTCGACGCGGCCGTGGCACTCGACGCATCCGACTCCGCGCCGCACGTGCGCCGAGTGGTTGAAGTAGACGTAGTCGGGCAGATCGTGGACCCGAACCCAGGGGACCGGAAGTCCGGTCGCGTAGCTCTCCCGCACCGGGATGAGCTTGGGGCTTTCGGCGCGGATCTTCGCGTGGCAGTTCATGCAGGTCTGGGTCGGCGGGACCGCCGCGTGCGCCGCGACCTCGACCGTCGTGTGGCAGTACCGACAGTCGATCCCGAGCTTGCCCGCGTGCAGCGCGTGGCTGTACGGAACCGGCTGCGGCGGCTGATATCCGACGGCGGTGGCTTGCGGCGATCCGCCCAAGGCAAGAAGCACGACGACGTACGCCGGCCCGAGCACCAGGAGGGCGCCCAGCACGGGCCTCAACGAATTCGTCCACTTGGGGAATTCGAACAACCCCTCACCCCCGCAGCGCATCATGAGACGTAATCTTAATCAGCGCTTCGAGACTCGTCAAGCTCCGCTCTCGGAGTAGGTGGGCCTGTACAGGGTAGAAAGCAGAGGGTAGAAATAGAGGGTAGCGGAGGAACGAGAAGCCCTTTTCGTTGTCCCGTCCTTCGTGTTCCTTCTTCCCTCTTCCGTCTTCCCTTTTCTCCCAGGCCAATCCGGCAGCACGGCGTTGGAATCGACTCAGAGCGCCCGTTCGACGGTCTCCACGGTCCATGCGGCGCCGTCGAACCTCACGGTTTCGCCGGGGATGCGTTCCAGCAGGGCCTGCGCGGCTTCGGAGCCGTGCGAGAGGATCCCCTTCTCCGGATCGGCCTCGTAGGACCCGAGGATTACGATGGCCCGGCGCTCGCCCGTCCGGAGCGGTTGCAGCCACACGCGCGTGCCGACCCTCACCCTGGAGGCGTCGACCGTGGCCGGGTCGATGATTCGGACCTTGGCGAGGTCGCCCTGCAGCTCGGACGCCCTGGCCGAGAGGAACTCCTGCCGCGCGCGCGCCGCGTGGTACTCGAAGTTCTCCGAAAGGTCGCCGTGCGCCCGGGCCTCCTGGATCGCCCGCAACGTCTCGGGGATCTGCTTCTCCAGAAGGTTCTTGAGCTCCGCCTGCAGCCTCACGACGGTTCCCGCGAGCGCGGGCACCACGTCGGGCTCGACGGTCTGGCGCAGTTCGGGGAACCGGGCGGTGACCGCTCGACGCAGCCAGTTCCGCTCGTCCGCGAGCTCCCCGGGGTGCTCGAGGATCTGCACGACACGGCGGGCCTGATCGACGGTGAGGCGTTCCTGGACGATTCGCCCGGCCAGGCCGCCGGCCGAGAGGATTTCTTTCAGCCGTGCGCGGAACGGACTGAACGCCCGCCGCTCCGCCAGCTCCACGAGGCGGACGAGGAGCGAGCCCGTGCGCCGCTCCTCGAGAAGCGGAAGCAGCTCGGCGCCTTCTTCCTCGCAAAGCCACACGAGCGCGGCCGGGTGCTTGGCCGGTTGCAGCAGCAGCTGGTCAACGAACGCCTGGAGCGTGTCAACCTGGCCGGCGCCCAGAAGAGCGCTCGCGATTCGAGAGAGCAGCTTCGTGCTGGTTTCGCGCTCGAGCCAACCGGAGAACAGCACCGGCCAGCCGTCCCCGTCGTGGCCGCGCACGAACTCGAGCACGGCCTCGCGCTGCTGCGCATCGCCGAGCGTGTCGAGCAGAGCGAGCGCGCCGGTCCTCGCGAGCACCTCGACGCGAGCCGCCTCGACCTCACCGGCAGGCGCGCCCAGCCGAGCGGCGAGCATGAGCGCCTCCCATGCGAGGTCTGCCTCGGCGACCGGCTCACGCCCGCGACGCAACATCTCGCCCGCCATGAAAGCGCCGACCTCGCGATTCCGGCCGCCGTGCCGGCGCGCCAACTCCACCTGCTGCGCCAGCGGGGCCGCGGCGAACTCGGCGCGTATCTCCTCCTCGGCGCCGCCACCCGAAGCCAACCGGTACTGCACTCGCGTCCCGCTGCCCGAGGCCAGGACCCTCGGGTTTTTCTTGGCCCGGTTCCACCAGCTCGTCCACTGGCTTTCATCGACAAGGCCGAACAGCGCGGCCTTGATGTCGGGCACACCCATCGGCTCGCCGAAGCTCTCGAGGATCGCCGCCAGCGCGCCCTGCGGGTCGCTTGCGACCTCGGCTGCGAGAGTGCCCCGCTCTTCGAGTCGACGCCGGAGGAAGTGGCCCGCCGGCAGGGGCGTCAAGTACTTCCCCGCCGCATCGATCGGCACCGGCACACGCCTCTCCTTCTCGAAGTCCAGGCGCAGCATCCCCAGCTGAGGGTTGGCTTCGACCACACGTCCCGGGCCCCGGCCCGCCATTGAGAAGACGCCGCCGAGGTCGTGCTCGAGCCACGTTTCCAGGGTTTCCAGAGTCTGAAGCGGCTTGCGGGCTCCCTTCAACGGGAAGTGATTCAGCAGTTTCTCAAGCGACGGTCGGCCAGGCCACTGGTGGCGCACGCACTCCTGAAGACCCGCGCGCCACTTTTCGCCGTCCCCGATGCCGAGCCGGATCATCTCGCAGAGGAAGATCTTCAGTCCCGCCCATGCGCCCTCGGAGCGAGCCTCGTCCGCCGCCACCTCCAGCAACGTGGCTGCCAGCGTCTTCTTCCCCGCCGCCCGGAGCCGCCGGAGCGCCTCGGCAAACGCCTCTCCGTCGCCGACGCCCTCCTCCAGCCGGGCAAGCCAGAACTCTTCCGTCTTTCCGGCGTCGCCACCGGCGACCACGAAATCCCACTCCTCAAGCCAGGGCGTCTCGCTCACGGTCGGTAACGATACCAGCTGTTCCCCCAGTTCGCGAAGCCCTTGCACTCAAGCGGCGAAAGGTGTGGCAGAATTTGGTGCCCCCTGCCGGGGCCCAAGGGGAGGTCCCCACCATGAAACATCGTCTCATAATCCTCGCGCTCGTTTCAGCTCTTGTTGTAGCAGCCGCACCGTCGCGCGCCGACGAGGGGATGTGGCTCCTAAGCCAGCTTCCCGAGCTTGCGCCCACGATGAAGGCGATGGGCCTTCAGCTCGACCCGAACGACATCTGGGACCCGAAGACCAACACCGGTTTCGCCTCCGCCACGCCCTGGCTCGGCGGCTGTTCCTCCTCGTTCGTCTCGCCCGAGGGCTTGATCATCACCAACCACCACTGCGCTTTCGGAGCGCTCCAGATGAACTCCAACCCCGAACACGACTACATCACAAACGGGTTCCTGGCCCGGTCGAGGGGCGAGGAGCTGGAGGCCAAGGGCCAGCGGGTGACGGTGTTCAGGGGATACGAAGACGTGACCGCGACCGTTCAGTCCGCAATCAAGGCGGTCGCGGAGCCCGAGGCCCGCACAAAGGCCATCGAGCAACGCGAGAAGCAGCTCGTCGCCGAGTGCGAGAAGACTGGCCTGCGCTGCCGCGTCGCCGAGATGTTCGGCGGGGCGAAGTACTACCTCTACAGGCAGCTCGAGCTGCGCGACGTGCGCCTCGTATACGCGCCGCCGCGGGCGATCGGCGAGTACGGCGGCGAGGTGGACAACTGGGTGTGGCCCCGTCACACCGGGGACTACTCGTTCCTGCGAGCCTACGTGGGCAAGGACGGCAAGCCGGCCGACTACTCCCCGGACAACGTCCCGTTCAAACCGGACCGCTTCCTGAAGATCGCGACCACGCCCCTCGCGGAAGGCGATTTCACGTTCATCCTCGGCTACCCCGGGCGCACGATGCGCTACCGCACCGCATCCTCCATCGCCGAGGACACGAATTTCTACTACCCGCAGAGGATCAAGCTCCTCAAGGAGCTCATCGCCCTCCTCGAGAATGAGAGCAAACGCGGCAAGGACATCGAGATCAAGCTGGCCTCGCAGCTCAAGGGCTACTACAACTCCTTCAAGAACAACGAGGGGATGCTGGAGGGCCTCACCAGGACCAACCTCGCCGGCCTCAAGCGCGCCGAGGAGGCGAAGCTCACCGAGTGGATCAACGCCGATGCCTCCCGCAAGACGAAGTACGGAGAGACCCTGCTTTCCCTGGACAAGATCACGACTTCCCGTGGCGAGATGCGCGATCGCGACCTGGTCCTCGGGTGGATGGCCATGCCCCGCTCCTACGGGCTCCTCGGCGCGGCCCTCACGATCGACCGATGGGGCGAGCAGAAGGCGAAGCCCGACATGGAGCGCGACCTGGGCTATCAGCCTCGCGACGAGGGCAGTCTGCGCCAACGTCTCGTCAACATGCAGCGCAACCTCGACCCCGAGACCGACCGGGCCATGCTCGGCTACCTCCTCAAGCGGGCCGCATCGCTTCCGGCGGGTCAACGCATCGGCGCGGTCGACGAGGCACTCGCCACCACCGGCAAGACCGGCGACGAGGGCGTCGCTGCCCTCCTCGACCGCGTCTTCGCCACCAAGCTCGACGACCAGAAGGTCCGCCTCGAGATGTTCGACAAGGACCACAAGGCGTTGCTCGCCGGCGGCGACCCGATGATCCTGTTCGCCGATGCCCTGCGGCGGGACACCAAGGCGATGGAAGAGGCCGGCAAAAGGTACGAGGGCGAGACCGTGCTGCTCATGCCGCGCTACCTCGAGGCCCTGAGCGCCTGGAAGGGCAAGCCCCTCTACCCGGATGCCAACTCGACTCTGCGCATGACCTACGCGACCGTGAAGGGCTACTCACCGCGCGACGCGGTCGTTTATAAGCCGTTCACTTCCCTCGCCGGGGTCGTCCAGAAGAACACCGGTGCGGAGCCGTTCGCATGCCCGCCGCGTCTGCTCGATGCGGCGAAGCTCGGCGTCGAGAAGTTCGGCCGCTGGGTCGATCCGAAGCTCCACGACGTGCCGGCGTGCTTCCTGACGACCAACGACATCACCGGGGGGAACTCCGGTTCGGCCATCTTGAGCGCGAAAGGCGAGCTGGTGGGCCTCGCGTTCGACGGCAACTACGAGGCGATCGACTCCGACTTCCAGTTCGACGCGGCGCTCGCCCGGACGATCGCTGTGGACATCCGATACGTCCTCTGGTGCATGGACTTCGTGGACAAGGCGCACGATTTGATGCGCGAGATGGGCGTGGAGCCCGTCAACAAGTAGCCGCCGACCCGACGGTGAGGGAAGAGCAGAGGAGCCGAGGAGCGGAGGGGCAGAGGAGAAAGCGGGTGCCTGTCCCTGCCGCTTACTCCTCTGCTCCCCAGCGCCCCTGCTCTTCCGCTGTTCGGAACAGCTAGTCCCGCAGCAACTCGCGCGGGTCGAGCGTCGGCACGACCCGCGCTGCAGCCAGGATGTCCGGGTGGAGGTAGCGGTCGGCGTCGAGCGGGGGCACGGCCGCTCGGAGCAGGGCGTGCGCCCGTTCCAGCGCGGGCGAGGAACGCAGCGGCCGCCGGAACTCTAACCCCTGCGCGGCTTCGAGGAGCTCGACGGCGAGAACGTCTCGCAGACACCCCACGATCCGCGCGAGCTTGCGCGCGGCCCACGTCCCCATCGAGACATGGTCCTCCCGCCCCGCCGAGGTCGGGATCGAGTCCACGCTGGCCGGGTGCGCCAGTGTTTTGCACTCGGAAACCAGGGCCGCCGCCGTCACCTGCGCCATCATGAACCCCGAGTTCAGACCGGAGGCGTCCACCAGGAACGCCGGCAGGTACGACTGCTCCGGCGTCACGAGGCGCGCCGACCGGCGCTCCGAAATCGAGGCGAGCGAGGTGAGCGCGATCGCCGCGTAGTCGAACGCGGCCGCCACCGGGGCGCCGTGGAAGTTCCCGCCGGAGACGACACGGCCGTCCGGCAGCACCATCGGGTTGTCGGTGGCGGCGTTGATCTCCACGGCGAGCTTCTCGCGCAGGTGGGCGAGGGCATCTCGCGCAGCACCGTGAACCTGCGGTGTGCAGCGTAGCGAGTAGGCGTCCTGCACCCGGTAGCACGTCTGATGCGCGTCGCGAATCTCCGACCCCTGCAGCAGCGCCCAGAGGTTGGCCGCGCTCTCGAGCTGGCCGGGGTGGCGGCGGGCCTCGTGGATCTCGGCGAGGTACGCCGTGTCGGTGCCCTCCATCGCGTCCACGGACATCGCGGCCACGACGTCAGCGGCCGCCGCGAGCTTCTCGGCATCGACGAGGGCGAGAGCCGCGACCGCAGACATGACCTGCGTGCCGTTGATCAGAGCGAGGCCTTCCTTTGGTGCGAGATCCAGGACCACCAGGCCGGCGCGCAGCAGCGCCTGGCTGGCTGGGACCCGGACCCCATCGAAGAACGCCTCCCCTTCTCCGATCAGCACCAGCGCGAGGTGGGCAAGCGGTGCGAGGTCCCCCGAGGCGCCGACCGAGCCCTGGCACGGCACGACCGGATGGACCCGGGCGTTCAACATCTCAATCAGGCGCTCGGCCACAACCGGCCGCGTGCCAGCGTACCCCCCGGCGAGGACGTTGGCCCGCAGCAGCAGCATCGCTCGCACAACGTCCTCCGGGAAAGGCTCTCCGACGCCGCACGCGTGCGAGCGGAGGAGGTTCTTCTGGAGCTGAGCGAGCTGCTCCTCTGGGATGTGGACGTCGGCGAGCCTGCCGAAACCCGTGTTGACGCCGTAGATCACCTCGCCGGCCGCGACGCAGGCTTCGATCCTGGCGCGGGTGTCGGTCATCCGGTCACGCGCAACCGGCGCCAAGTTCACATCGGCGCCGAGCCTCGCCACCGCCTCGACCTGCCCGAGCGTCAAGCTGCGACCGTCGAGAACGACCTCCTCCATGCCGCCTCCAGCGGCCGGAGGATAGCACCGGGAAGAAGCGGGAAAACGTCAAGGGCAAAACGTGAAAGGAAAGGCAATGGAAAGCAGCAGAGGAGCGGAGGAGCATGGGGGCAGAGGGACCCATAACAAAGCACCTCACCCGGGAGCCTACCCTCTGCTCCTCTGCTCCTCTGCTCCTCTGCTCCTCTGCTCCTCTGCTCCTCTGCTCCTCTGCTCCTCTGCTCCTCTGCAGTTCCTTGAGAAAATGCGCCCGTTCTGGTAAAAGGTGCAGTTCGCGCCGGGGCGCGCGGGGAGTTGAAATGCCGAACGTGGTGGTGGTCGGAGGACAGTGGGGCGACGAGGGCAAGGGCAAGGTCGTGGACCTCCTCTGCCCAGCGTTCGACCACGTTGTCCGCTTCAACGGCGGCAACAACGCCGGCCACACCGTCCGCTTCGCGGACCGGCACTTCGCCCTCCACTTGATCCCCTCGGGGATCCTGCAGCCCAACTGCCGGTGTCTCATCGGGCCCGGGGTCGTCATCGACCCGGCCGCGCTCCTTGACGAGGTGCGCCTGATCGAGGAGCAGGCGGTCTCGGTCCGCCCGCGGCTGCTCGTCTCGCCGCGCGCCCACATCGTGTTGCCCGGCCACCGCGCTCTGGATCAGGCGCGTGAGGCGAACCGAGGCGCCGGGAAGCTCGGGACGACCGGTCGGGGCATCGGACCGGCGTACGAGGCTCGTTCAAGGCGCACCGGAATCCGCATGGGCTTGGCTCGCAACCCCAGGCGGCTGCGTGAAGCGGTCGCTGCCGCAAGCGGAGAGCTGGCCGACATGCTGGCGGGCTTCCCGGATGCCAAGGTCCCCGCAACTGACGAGATCGACCGCACGGTCGAGGCCGCGCTCGCGCTCGCGCCCCTCCTGGCCGACGTGTCGCAGGCCCTGGCGGAAGCTCGGGAGAAGGGCGAATCGATCCTCTTCGAAGGCGCCCAGGGCACACTCCTCGATCTCGACCACGGCACTTACCCGTACGTAACTTCGTCCGGGTGCCTCGCCGGCTTCGCCGCGCCCGCGTGCGGCATGCCGGCGCGGGCGATCAACGGGGTCCTCGGGGTATTCAAGGCATACGCAACGCGCGTCGGCAGCGGGCCCTTCCCCACCGAACTCACCGACAACATCGGCGAGCACCTCCGCAGGCGCGGCAACGAGTTCGGGACGACCACCGGCCGGCCGCGCCGGACCGGCTGGTTCGATGCGGTGGCGGCACGCGCTGCCGTGCGGTGGAGTGGGATCGAGGCCGTCGCGCTCACCAAGCTCGACGTGCTCGACGAGGTCTCGGAGATCCGCATCGCGACCGCCTACACGATCGGTGGGCAGACGATTGAGCATTTCCCCGACGATGCAGAGGATGTCGCGGATGCCATGCCGGTCTACGAGGTGGTGCCAGGCTGGCAGGCCAACTCCTCCGGTGTCACCTCGTTCCGCAGACTTCCCGAGCTGGCACACCGCTACGTGGCCCGCCTCGAACAGTTGCTCGGGGTCCCCGCGGTGATGATCTCGACGGGACCGCGGCGCGAGGAGACGATCGTCCGCCACGTCAAGCCGCTCACCGCCTGGGCCGTCAGAATCTAGCGGCTAATCGAAGACCTTGCCGTTGACCCGAAGGCGCCGAAGGTAGAGCAGCTCGCACGAGCCGTCCCCGGAGTCCTCGCGCGAAAGCGATGATCTCCACGTGACGATCTCGCCGCCTTGGTGCCCCTCGATCCGGATCAGCTCGCCCGAAAGTTCGGCCACGTCCCCTTCGCCGAGGGCGCGCGCCGCGCGCTTCAGGTTGGGGTTCGCGGGGACGATGTGCGTATTGGAGGAGTTCCGGACCACCGTGGCCTTTGGGAACGGCTGTGCGCCGCTCCAGCGCCAGAAGTACCACCGGCCGCTCTGCGACCAATCCAACTTGCGCCACGCGTCGCCATCCGCAAGGTCTCCCCAGACCATCGCCACGTCGCACGGCGCCAGCCGTCCGTTCCAACCCCAGCCGTAGTTCTCGCGCGACACGACGATTCCCCTCAGAACGTAGCGGGCGAGCGGCGTCACGACGAAATCCCACCCGCCGTCGGAAAGGTGGAAAGGCTCGGGCGCGTCGATCGCGGTCTGCTCGGGGGGCTGCGAGACATCGATCGGCGTCGGGTCGTCGGCCGAAGGGCTCGGCCCGCACCCGAAAATCAGAAGGACGGCCGCAGCGGCCAGCACCGAGGAGACGGGCCTGCGAGACGCGGGGGGCATCGGGTGAGGATCATGCCATCCCTCGAGCGGCTCCGGCAAGGCACCGCCTTCACGGGATCTGCCTGTCAAGGATCTGCCTTGACGCCCGGAGCGCCCACCGTTACCCTCCAGCTGGGCCGTTAGCTCAGCTGGCAGAGCAGCGGGCTTTTAACCCGAAGGTCGTGGGTTCGATCCCCACACGGCCCAAGTAGAATCAAACATTTACAACAAGCGAAAGGTTCTCAATCGGTCCGGTTCCCCTTTGGTTCCCCCTCTTCTGAGCCTTTCGCCCGGAAGGCGCCCCGTACCGCTCTCGGTTCCCCCCCGCTCGCTCCTGCCGCCCCGCCCGCACGAGCGCCCGTCGCCGGTACGTCTCCCCTGCCCGGGGAGAGATCGCCAGTCCTGGGACCTCGCACCAAGGGGTCACGAAGTGACTTGTGGTAACCTCATGAAGAAGCGGGACATTGATTGGTTCCTCACTCGAGGGGAGCGGGATCATCACCACTGGAGGCAACCATGAAGACGCTGATCCGTGCTCTCCTTATTCTGCCGATCCCACTTCTTGTCGGCGTTCTTGACCTAGGCGCCCAAGACACCTGGATCAACCTGGTAAGCGACCCAGGGGACAACCTGGGTCAGGGGCAGACATACCATATAGTGCCACCTCCGGGAACGCTCAGCGTATACGCCCCGTTCCCGAACGTGATCGAAGTTGATTATAGCTACTACCTCGAAGAGTGGCAGTTCACGTTCACCGGCGCCGGCGGAGCTGTGCCGACCGTGGGTGTGTATCCAAACGCCCAGCGCTTCGCAGGTCCAAACTACCCCGGACTCGCCGTGGCGGCTGACAGTCGTGGCTGCAACACCTCCACGGGCAGCTTCGAGATCAAGCAGCTCGCCCGTGGGCCTGACGGCACCATTCTGTCGTTGTGGGCGACCCTCGAAGATCACTGCGAGGGGATGGCTCCCGCGCTCCGTGGCGAGATCAGGTTCAACACCGTCGCTGCAGAGGCGATCCCGACCCTCTCGAGCTACGGTGTGTTTGCCTTGTTGGTCGCGGTGGGGGTTCTCGGAGTGCTGCTGCTCTCTGGCTGGCGGATCCCGTAGGTTTTCTATGTGACGAGAACAAGGTCCCCCTCAGCCCCAACTCTCAGCCTGGAGCCGTTTCAGGGGGTCAGGTCAGGTTGACCTGCCCCCCAGAAACGAGTCCAGGCTCAGAGGCAGAGTTTGGGCCAATCGCAACGATCGAGGCAGCCGCACGCTTTACAGCCTCGGCGTCCCAACGTCTCGATGCGGACGAGTTACCTGGCCAGGATCTCTGTGACCGAGTCGTTGCCAAAGTTGGCGACCCAGATGTGGGTGCCGTCGAAGGCCACGCCCTCCGGCTCGCTGAACCCATAGGAGCCGCCGGAGAGCGTCCGCACCCAGCTCCCGTCTGACGCGTTGAGCTCCGTGACCGTGCTCCAATTCAAGTTGGTGACCCAGATGTGGGTGCCGTCGAAGGCCAGGCCCTCCGGCCCCCTGAGCCCATAGGAGAAGTCGGAGAGCGTCTGCACCCAGCTCCCGTCGCCGGCATTGAGCTCGGTGACCGAATTCCCTAGGTAATTGGCGACCCAGATGTGGGTGCCGTCGAAGGCCACGCCCTGCGGCAGGCTGAACCCGTAGGAGCCTCCGGAGAGCGTCCGCACCCAGCTCCCGTCCGAGGCGTCGAGCTCGGTGACCGAGCCCCCGGTTGCGTTGGTGACCCAGATGTGTGTACCGTCGAAGGCCACGGCGAATGGCTCGTTGAACGCGTACGAGCCGCCGGAGAGGGTCCGCACCCAGCTCCCGTCCGAGGCGCTGAGCTCGGTGACCGAGTTACCGTTGAAGTTGGTGACCCAGATGTGGGTGCCGTCGAAGGTCACGCCCCACGGGCGAGTGAATCCGTAGGAGCTGCTGGAGAGCGTCCGCACCCAGCTCCCGTCCGCGGCGTTGATCTCGGTGACCGAGTTTCCCTCGTTGGTGACCCAGATGTGGGTGCCGTCGAAGGCCACGCCCTCCGGCCCGCTGAGCCCATAGGAGCCGCCGGAGAACGTCTGCACCCAGCTCCCGTCGCCGGCGTTGAGCTCGGTGACCGAGTTGTTGCCAAGGTTGGCGACCCAGATATGTGTGCCGTCGAAGGCCACGCCCAGCGGCGCGCTAAACCCGTAGGAGCCACCCGAGTACGGCCCGTCCCACCAGTGGAGTTCCCCGACCCACGCGAGGTTGGGCGTGGCGGCACCGCCGGCGGTGCCGAGCTGGCCCGTCGAGTCGATCACCACGGGAAGGGCGTCACTGCCCGCCGTCACACCATGGATGCCGGCAATGAACGCGCGGGCTTGGTTGGAATCGCCGAGCCGGATCGTGTTGCCCTCCCCGGGTTCGCCACTGTTGCCGATGTCGATGTTGTAGGAGCCGGTCGTAACCTGGTATCCGGCGGCAAGCCCGAGTGCGATGTTGTTATTTCCAGAAGTGTTACGTGACAAGCCAGCTGTGCCGATCGCCGTGTTGCCGCCGCCCGAGGTGTCAGCGGTCAGGGCCTGGACGCCGATCGCCGTGTTGCCGCCGCCCGAGGTGTCAGCGGTGAGAGCAGAGGTGCCTACCGCCGTGTTGGCGCAGGCGCCGTTGAGACCCCCGACCAGCGTGAAGTTGCCGGCCTGCTGACCGACGAACGTGTTCTGCCCGCAGGTGAAGCCACCGGGGAGGCCGGTGTACTCGTGGATGAAGGGACTGCCGCCAAAGTTGATGACGCCAGCGGCACTTGAGGCGGTGTTCGGCAGGTTGAGATTTCCATTGACGCCGATGTTGGCCACGCCGTCGTTTGTGAGCACGCTGGTGGCCATCCACCCGGAGCCGGTGTAGAACAGCGTCTGTCCCGCGTTGGCCTGTGGGAGCCCGGCGCCGGAGGTGAAGCACCCCCAGAGTGTCCCATTCCACGCCGGAATCTGCCCGTTCGTGCACCCCTGCGGCAAGGTGTACCCCGCGAGCAGGCTGAACTGGTGATTCGCGAGGTTGAGGCCTGTGCCTGCGGTGTAGGGAGGGGTGTCGATCATGATCGTGCCGCCGGTTTCTCCCCCTCCCGCGGGCGTGGTGGTCACGGTGATGGTCTGGCTCCCCGCCAGCGTGACGTTGCCGGTGAGCGCGTTGAGGGCCGTGACGGCCGTGGACGGACTCACCAGCAGGCTGTCGGCCAGGGCCATGTCGAAACCGGCGGCGTTCTCGCTGATCCGGCTCGTCCGCATGCCGTACGCGAGGAGTGAGCCGCCCCCGGCGGTGACCTCGACCTTGAGCAGGCCGCTCGGGAGCGAGAACGGCAGCGCGGAGAGGTCGCTCACGCTGTGTTCCAGCGCACCGTGCGGCGGGAGATCGTAGCGGCGGCTCGCGATGACTGCGCCGCGATCGTTCTTGAGGCTGACGGTGAACGTCACCGCCTGACCGGCGGTCTCCACCGCGGCGAAGCGGTAGTCTTGACTCGAGGTCTCGGCGACACCCAGGAGGTTGGTGTTCTGTCCGCCGGCGATGGCAAACGACGCCGGCATCCCCTCGAACCCCGCACCAGCGCCCGTCGCTCCGGTGCTCCCCGACTCGTCGGCATCCGCATGGATTGCGACGAGCACCTCGGTCGTCGAGATGAGGCGGAGCACGCCGTCGGCCGTGGTGAGCCCAAAGAGCGAGCCGAGCGGATCGGCAACGGTGTGCGCCTCGCCCGCTCCCAGCACGAGCTTGGTCGTAGCGGTCGGGTTGGTCGTGGCGCCGTCGGTGTAGAGCTGCACGGTGATGAGCGCGTTGGCGGTCATCGACTGGTTGGTGAGCCACAGCGTCACCTGTGCCCCGGACGTCCCCGGGGAGACCGTACGGTCGTAGCCGACCAGGGGCACGACGACGTCGGTGCCGGCGAAACCGGCGAGCAACGGGCTCGCCACGAGGACGGTCGCTGCGATGAAACCCGACAGTGCTCTCGATCTCATGGCTCTCCTCCGGGCCCTCGCATGACCACACCGAGGCGCCTGCTTGTGATTGTATATGCATGCCTCTTTCACGCCCTGTACCGCGACCGATGTGACGCATTCGCACGGTTGCGTCAGGGCACGCGGCACCCAAGCCGTATGGCCGAGGCTTGGCAGTGGCAAGAATGGCGGAAGACCGCCGCGATGCGAGCACCGCTCGCTCTCGGGCTCGATGGGCTCTCAACGGGAAGGGCCGACCAGGCGGGCATAGCGAACACTCCGCCGGCGGAACAACGCTCCACGCATCGCCTGGAGGACACAACCTCGCTTGTGACCGCCCCGAGCCACCAGGGGCTCCTGCGCAATCCCGTCCGGAAGGTCACGCCCCTCCTGGACGATCCCATGGCCAGCCATGGTCTCAGCATCGCCCCAGCGCTCCTTCGGGGTGAGACAGGTCGCGGCGAAGATCTTCGAACCACTACGGGCCGCATTCCAGGCGCGGCGCCGAGGTGGCGACGATCTGCTACACGCTCTCCGAGAGGGCAAAGCTCGCCGGCGTCGATTCCCACCGCGACGTGCTCGAGGCGACGCGGCGCGCGATCGCCGCGCCAGGTGCTGCCACACTCCCCGAAGACCTGACCGGATCCGATTCGGCTCAGATTCCCAGTCATTCGCCCCATGGGTACCGTGTATGACGATCTCACAAACATGGCCTAGAATATCGGTGCGTTGTCAACGGGAGGGATGGGCGGGCCGAGAGCGCCACGGGCCTTCGTCGGCGGGACATCATGAGATCGTCACATGGGTACCGCGTATCACGATCTCACGAACATGGCCTGGAATATCGGTGCGTTGCCAACGGGAGGGATGGGCGGGCCGAGAGCGCCACGGGCCTTCGTCGACGGGACATCATGAGATCGTCATACACGGTACCCGTCCCGATCTGCTTGCAAGCACCGAAGGCGCGAGGGCGCCGCGGGTGTATGCTCCCTCCCAGGAACGAGGAGGCACCAATGGGCACAATGTTTGGACTCGGCGGCGGGCTCGTCGCTCTCATGGTTGCGGTGTTCGTGGCTATTCTGGCCATTCTCTGGATCATGCTGCCCTTCGCCGTCTTTGGGATCCGGAAGAGGGTGGACGCTTCGACCGCCTTGCAAGAGCAGCTCCTCCACGAGCTCAAAATGGCCAATTACCTCAC
>Ga0182011_10000671_pt1 | contig 29843 bp, 27 predicted proteins | sample 711E1DmetaG_FD_120481 | JGI IMG/M metagenome (GOLD analysis project Ga0182011, IMG submission 120481) | Permafrost microbial communities from Stordalen Mire, Sweden - 711E1D metaG | ecosystem: Environmental > Terrestrial > Soil > Wetlands > Permafrost | place: Sweden: Stordalen | collected...
CCCGAAACCCTTTATCTGGCACAAAACCGCCGACCAGATCCTCGATTCCGTTGCCAGGTTTTGTAAACGAATTAACGACTCAGGACACTAGCGGCTAGAAGCTGTATTCTGCCCCTGTGACTTCGTACGCTTTCGCCCAATCCGTGGAGATCGTGACCACGGTGCTGGCCGTGGCCGGAATGGGCTATTTTCTGGCGGCTCTGGTTGCGGCCTGGGCCTATCTTGCCGCCCGCCGCGCCCCGCTCCAGGCCTTCGCGCCCGGCGTCAGCATTCTCAAGTCTCTCAAGGGACTCGATCCCGGCATGATCGACGCCTTCCGCAGCCACTGCCGCCAGAGCTACGCGGGCGAGTTCGAGCTGATTTTCGGGGTATCCTCGCTCGCCGACCCCGCTGTCGAAGCCGTCGAGGAGCTTCAGCGCGAGTTTCCAGAACGGAGCATCCGGCTCATCGAGTGCCCCGAGCGGCTGGGGACCAACGGCAAGGTCGGCACACTGGTCCAGCTCATTCCCCACGCGCGGCACAATTATCTGCTCATCAACGACTCCGACATCACCGTCTTGCCGCGCTACCTGGAGCGGGTGATGGGCTGCTTTGCGCCTGTAGCGGTTCCCTCAGTGGCTCCCTCCGGGGCTAAATCCCCTGCCGATTCTGTTGGCTTAATGCGGGGGGTGAAATTCCACCCCAGCGAGCAGAAATCGCTCGCCGGGGACCCCGGCAACCCCCCGCCTCCCTCCGAAGCAAGTTCTTCGGCGCAAGAGGTTGGCCTGGTAACGGCGCTCTATCGCGGCCGCGCGCACGGCACACTGGCGTCGCGGCTTGAGGCGCTGGGCATCGCCACGGAGTTTCAGCCGAGTGTCTTGCTCTCCAGGATCGTCGAGGGCGGGCTTCGGTATGGCCTTGGCTCTACGCTGGCGGTGAGCCGCGAGGCTCTCGACCGGATCGGCGGCCTGGAGCCGCTGGTGAACCACCTGGCCGACGATTACGAACTGGGCGTACGCGTCTCCCAGGCCGGCTACCGCGTTGCGCTGAGTCCCGAAGTAGTCGAAACCGCCATTCCCGCATACAGTTGGCGCGGTTTCGCCGATCATCAGTTGCGCTGGGCGCGCACCGTCCGCGACGCACGGCCCTGGGGCTACGCCGGGCTGATCGTTACCCACGGCCTGGTTTGGGCTGTGGTCAATGTGGTGGCCAGCGGCCTGAGCCCGCTGAGCCTGGCTCTACTGGGGTTGAGCTTTCTGCTGCGGCTGGCGCTGGCCATGACGGTGGGCGCAGGAGTGCTGGGCGACCATGCAGTGCTTCCCAGCCTATGGCTGCTGCCGCTGCGCGACCTGGCAGCGATGGGCGTATGGGTGGCAGGCTTCGCCGGCAATACCGTCGTCTGGCGCGGGCAGCGATTCCTGCTCAAAGATGGGAAGCTGTATCCGGCGGAGCATCCGGAGTGAACGACGATGGCGCTACCCCGCACGAGCCGCAAAAGCAAAGACGCGCCAAGGGCGGGGCACCCATGCGGCAAGGCAGGGACATCTACTGACTCCGGTCAGCCGACCGTCGGGAGGCCAGCCAGGGCCATCGCAATCTCCTCTGCGGGATAGTCATAGTTCTCCAGCTTTCCGGCCTGGTAGGCGATGTAGGATTGCATGTCGAAGTGGCCATGGCCGCTCAAGACAAAGAGAATGGTCTTCGGCTTACCCTCCGCTTTGGCTTGGAGGGCCTCGCGGATGACTCCCGCGATGGCGTGGTTGGCCTCGGGCGCGGGAATGATGCCTTCGGCGCGGGCAAATTGTATGCCGGAGGCGAAGGCGTCCAGTTGCTGCACCGATGTGGCTTCGATCAATCCCAGATCCATCACGTGCGAGACCAGCGGCGCCATGCCGTGGTAGCGCAGACCGCCCGCATGAATCCCCGGAGGCATGAAGGCGCTGCCCAACGTGTTCATCTTGACCAGCGGAGTCAGATGGGCGGTATCGCCAAAGTCGTAGGTGAACGGGCCCTTGGTGAGGCTGGGGCAGGCCGAGGGTTCCACGGCCACCACGCGCGCCCGGCTCTGGCCCTTGATCTTGCGGCCCAGGTAGGGCATCACCAGGCCGGCAAAGTTCGATCCGCCGCCCGTGCAACCGAGAATCACATCGGGCTCGTCGCCGGCCAGGGCCATCTGTTCGATGGTCTCCAGTCCGATCACGGTCTGGTGCAGGAGCACGTGGTTCAGCACGCTGCCCAGCGCGTACTTGGTGCCGGGGTCCTTGGCGGCCACCTCCACAGCCTCCGAGATGGCAATTCCCAGGGAGCCGTTGGAGCCGGGATGGGCGGCGAGAATGGCGCGGCCCGACTCGGTCTCCATGCTGGGGCTGGCGGTGACCGTTGCTCCGAAGGTTTCCATCATGGCGCGGCGGTAGGGCTTCTGGTCATAACTGACCCGCACCATGTAGACCTTGCACTCCAGGCCGAAGAAGGCGCAGGCCATGGAGAGCGCCGAGCCCCACTGACCGGCCCCGGTCTCCGTGGAGAGGCGCTTGGTGCCATCTTGCTTGTTGTAGTAGGCCTGGGCGACGGCGGTGTTGGGTTTGTGGGAGCCGGCCGGGCTCACGCCCTCGTATTTGTAGTAGATCCGTGCCGGCGTATCCAGGGCCTTCTCCAGGCGGCGGGCGCGATAAAGCGGCGCGGGACGCCACTGCGCGTAGACCTGACGGACCTCGCCGGGAATCTCAATCTCCCGCTCCGTGCTCACTTCCTGGAGGATCAGGCTCATGGGAAAGAGCGGCGCCAGATCCTCCGGTCCAAGGGGTTTCAGCGTACCGGGATGCAACGGGGGCGCCATCGGCTTGGGGAGATCGGCAGCGATGTTGTACCAGGCCTCGGGAATGCGGCTCTGCGGGAGGTTGTATTGGATGGTGTCCATGGCGGAAATTCTAACAGCGCCGAGGGGCCGATGGCCGTGACGGCGCGCGAAGAGCAAGAATGGGTTTTCAGGCGCCGCCCTGGCGCCTAACGTTTCTCCGACGCAAGGTACAACGCCACGCCGCCCAGCAGCGCCAGCGTTGCCAGCACAGGGATCAGCGCCAGCAGGCTCCATCCGGAGTTGAAGAGCGCGGAGGGCCACAGAACCTCCAGATGAAGCCCGTGCGCCAGCGGAAGCCCTTCCAGCCAGGTCAATCCCGGAAGGCCGGGCCGCAGTTGAGAGACCATGAATCCCGCCGCGAGGACCAACAGGATGGCCAAGGCGAAGAGTTGCGAGCCGAGCAGCGGCCTGCCTACATGTTCGATTGCGGCATTGCGGCGGCGGAGTTGGGCGCGCCACCAAAGCGCTCCTGGCGAAGTGACGATCATCGCGCCTGCTTCATCAGCCCGCGCTCTTTGGAAGGTCTCGGTCACCAGCACCAGGTCGCCGCAAGCGCGGCAGGCACTGATATGGGCGCGCAACTCGGGAGCGCAGGCCTGGGGCCATTGGCCGCGCGACAGCAGTTCCGCCACTTCCTTCTCATGTGAGCAGGATCTGAGGGTCATCGCTCTCCGCCTTTCGGATTCTGCTCCCGAAGCAGATGGGCCATCTTGCGCCGCGCCCTGAAGAGCAGCAGCCGGATACTGGCGCGAGCCAGGCCCGTGACCTCGGCGATCTCCTTGTGGGAGTAGCCTTCGGCGTGGGCCAGCCAGAGCAGTTGCCGATCTCGCGGACGCATCCGGGCCAGCGCCGGCTTCAGCATGGCCTGTGAGTCGGCCTGAGCCGAGTTGACGGAGGCGGCCAGAAACTCCTCTGCAATCTCCTCGATGGATGCAGACAGGGGACGCCGCCAATGATCGCGCAGCAGGTTGGTGGCAATACGAAAGAGGTAGCGGCGGCCAGCTACCTCGCCCTCGCAGCGATGCAACCCCGGCCGCGACGCGCTCAGATATCGCAGATAGCTCTCCTGCATCAGGTCATCTGCCAGCGCGGGATCTCCAGATACCCGCGCCAGATAGGCCCACAGGGAACGAGCCGAACGCTCGTAGAATCCGGCGAACGCGTCGCTATCCATAGGAGAATCGGCCGTCTGCGGCGCGTCGCCGGCGAAGGTGCTCGGAATGACAGATTCCCAGGGCATCGAAGGAGGCTTCCTCTTGGGGTTCACGACCCTTCCAACTCACTGCCGATCCTGCGGATGGAAGGGCGAGCCGGGCCGGGTGGGCGATGCGGAGTCTTCAGGCATCAGTCCCAGCCGAGCGGCCAAGACCCAGGTAACCCCCGCGGAGATGATAAATCCCAGTCCGGGCATCAACGCCAATGTACCCAGCACCAGCATGGGATTGTTCATCTCAGTGCCAATGTTCCGGAGAAGGAAAAAGCCCGCGCCCAGAAGAACCAGCACGATGCCGATCTGCAGCGGGGTCAGCACCCGGGCCACCGCGTTGGGTACGCGCTGCTCCGCCTCAAAGTTCACCGGGATGGGCGCAGCCTCCAGAAAGCGCTTGCCAGCCTCGGTGTCCATGTAAAGCGCCAGCTCCTGGTTGGAGCTGAACTTGTCGATCAGCTTGCCATGCACCTCGCTTTGCAGCTTGAAGATGCGGCTCCAGCGGCGATTCTCAAGCAGAACACGGATCAGCCAGATGAGAGCGCCTAGGAGGCAGGCAAAGCCGATGAAGGGCGGCATCTCCCCCACTAGCCGGTGCATGGCGGATTCTGCCTGGTAAGGCTGGTAGGCCGACTGGCTCAGCTCCGGCCACACGGCGCGCTGCAGGGCCTGGTCGCGCCGTCCGCCTTGCCCGTCCGAATGGGTGAAGAGGTAAAACTCGGGGTTGCGCGCGATCTCCGGGTGGGCGGCAATGAATTGCGCCAACTGCGGATTGTTGCGGCTCACATACTCCTGATTGGCCAGCAGCGAAGGGTCGTGGGCCACGACGGTGGTCAATGTCGGGCTCATGCGCAATAGCTTGATGAGCTCTTCCTGGGTGGTGGCAAAGTCTTTTTCTGAGACCACCGGCGCGGTTGCCGCCGTTGCCGGGGTTGCTGCGGGCCGCGTTGACGCCGCGGGCTTGGTTTGCGCTGCGGCTGACATTACAAGCAGAACGGCAGACGCCGCGACGGAACGAAGAATCCAAGGCAGGATGCGGCTATGGTTGCTCATTTCGAGTTCCTCTCACTGGAAGAAGGCATTCAGCTCCTTCCGAATAGACAACGGATGAGAGGGGCAGATGGTTAACAGGAGCCGCATCGTTGATTGCCGATGGAGGTTCAGGCTAAGATGGCAGCGAATCCCGCAACTTCGAGGGCCGGCCTGGATTAAGCGGATGAAAGCACACTTCTCCTTCGGCAAGAGCGGCATTGAGGCATCAATCCCGGATGGCTTTGAGTGCCAGACGGTCCTGAGCCGCTCCGCCTCCGCGCTGACGGATGAGGCGGCGGCGCTGGAGCGGGCGCTGGATCACCCCATCGGCTGCGAGCCGCTCACCGCGCTGGCCGCCGGCAAGTGTTCCGCCGCCCTCTCCGTCTGCGACATCACCCGGCCGGCGCCGAACTCGATTACCCTGCCGCCGCTGCTGCGACGGTTACACCAGGCGGGGATTCCGGTCGATGGCATCACCATCCTGATCGCAGCGGGGCTGCACCGGGCGGCGACACGCGAAGAGATCGACCGCATCGTTGGGCCGGAGATCGCGGCGGCCTATCGCGTGGTGAATCACGATGCCCGGGACCTGGCGCGGCATCGTTGGCTGGGCGCGACGGGCCGGGGAACGCCGGTGCATATCGACGAACGGTTCATGGCCGCCGATCTGCACATCACTCTCGGCTTTGTCGAGCCGCACATGATGCTGGGCTTTTCCGGCGGTCGAAAGCTGGTGGCGCCGGGGCTGGCGGCGCGGGAGACGATCCAGGCGATTCACGCGCCGCGCTTCATCCGCGAGCCGCTGGCGAAGGAAGGGTCGATTGCCGGCAATCCCCTGCACCAAGAGTTGATGGAGATCGCCGTCATGGCGCGGCACGATTTCATCCTGGATGTGACGCTGACGCGGGAGCGGAAAATATCGGGAGTCTTCGCGGGCCATCCGGTGATGGCGCACGCCGCCGCCGTGGAGTTCCTGGAACGAACCTCTCTGGAAACACTATCGGGATTGGCGGACGCAGCCATCACCAGCGGGGCCGGCTACCCGCTGGACCTGACCTTTTACCAAACCATCAAGGGCTTCATGGCGGCGCAACATATCGTCAAGCCAGGCGGCAGGATACTCGTACTAGGCGAGTGCGCCGAGGGGATCGGATCGCCGGAGTTTACACGGCAGCTCGCAAATTATCGCGGGCACCGGAGTTATCTCGATGAACTTCTCCGATCCGAGGTCGAGATCGACCAGTGGCAGCTCGAAAAGCTCGCACTCGCAGGTCTGAAGCATGAGTTGCTCTTCTACACGCCGCGCGTTGCAAGGACGCAGATGGGAAGCCTGGGCGCGAGGGCCTTCGACGATTTGAGCGAAGCCATCGCCGCAGTGCTCGACGGACTGCCGGCCGGCGCGCGGGTTGCACTGATGCCCGAGGGCCCGTATACCTATGCGCGCGCGTCGGTTTCGTAAGCCAGGACCGCGTCCGCGATGAGAGCCGCCTCGACCGCGGGGCGTACGGCGTGAACGCGGACGATGGAAGCTCCATGGAGGATGGCGGCTGTGAGCGCGGCGAGGCTGGCGGTTTCGCGGGCCTCGACCGGCGCGTCGCCTCCGGCAAACAAGGGCGCCAGGGTCCGGCCCAGGAAGGATTTGCGGCTCACACCGGCCAACAGCGGGCGGCCCAGCGAAAGCAACTCGGAGTGGCGGGCCAGAAGCGCGTAGTTCTCGCCGTAGCGCTTGCCGAAGCCGTAGCCGGGGTCGAGGACGATCGCCTCGGGCGGAATGCCTGCCTTCGCTGCCGCCGCCAAACTCGCCGATAAACCGGCGCGCACCGCGGCCAGCAACGCATCGGGTCCGAGTTGCGGCTGATCGCGCCACTCTTCCGGGCGGCCTCGGGTGTGCATCAGCACCGCGCCGGCCTTGAAAGCGGCGCAGGCGGCGGCCATCTCAGGGTCCCAGGAAAATCCACTTACATCATTCACAATCTCAGCGCCTGCCGCGAGGGCTGCCCGCGCGGTTGCGGCTTTGTAGGTGTCCACGGAGACGATCGCCTGAGGCCGCTCGCGCAGAATCCCTTCCAGCACCGGCAGCAGCCGCGCCTGCTCCTCGCCGGCGCTCACATCCGGGGTCCCCAACGACAGGTTATCGTCGTTGGGGTGGACATCCGGGGTCCCCAACGACAGGTTATCGTCGTTGGGGTGGACGGCCTGGACTGCTCCCCCCGCGCGCGAACCGGGCCGTGTGCTCTCCGCGCCCAGGTCGATGAGGTGCGCCCCCTCGTCGAGCAGCGCAAGCGCGTGTGCGACGGCGGCTCGCGGATCGAAGAACCGCCCTCCGTCGCTGAACGAGTCCGGCGTGACGTTGACCACGCCCATGACGAGCGTACGGCGGCCCAGCTCCAGGGTGCGAGTGCGGAGGCGCCAGGGGCTGAGGCTGCGAGTCAAGGATAGCCCTGGGTTGTGAATGGCTGGAGCCTCCTGGCGCTCTGGGTCCATTGTGCCAGAAGCTCCGGCATTCCGGAGCCTTCTCCACGCGCAGCTCCTGGGCTGTTCACCGCGCCCAGTGCGCGCTGTGCCGCGGGTCGTTTTTCTACTGGATGCCGAGGTCGGCGAGCACCTTGGGCTTGGCTTCGTCCACGGCCAGCAGATTGTGGCAGGCCGCGCAGTCCTGGGTGATGCTCTTTCCGTCCTTGGCCGCGTGGTCGCCGTCGTGGCAGCGGAAGCAGCCCGGATAGCTCATGTGGCCGATGTGGTTGGGGTGCGTGCCCCAGGTCACCTTCATCAAGGGAAAGACGTTCTGGCCGTAGAGGACCGTCAGTTGCTCGCCCGCTTGCTTCACCAGCTCTGCCTTGGCGGCCAGCACCTGGGGATAATAGGCGCGATAGAAGGCCGCAAGCTGCTGGGGAATCTTCGCGCGCGCCTCGGCCTCGGAGACGTATGTGGCCTTCAGCAGCTCCAGGCCCTCCTTGTGCGCCCAGGGAAGCTCCGGACTCACCGCGCCCTCGGCCATGGCCCGGTTGAGCGCGTCTTCGGCGGTGAGAAAGGTGTGCGCCGCGCGATTGTGGCAGTCGATGCAATCCATGACTCGCCGCTCTCCCTGTGGCACGCCTCCGCCTGCCGCGGCCGTGGCAAAGACGGTCTCCGAGCCGTCGGCGTTCCGCTTCCGCACCCAGGGGATGCTGGTCCGGGTGGGGTCGGTGGCGACGTACTCGATATGGCCCAGGTGCACACCGTGAATTCCGGTCAGATGCGAGAGCGAATCCTGTCCGCCCAGGTGCAGCACCACCACGGTCTGGGTTTCGGTGTTCTTCTCGTCGTCGGCAAAGGTGGATTTGACGAGCAGCTTTTCGCCGATAAATTTGGCCGGGGTGTGGCAACCCTCGCAAATCACGCGCGCCGGGCGCAGATTCGTGACCGGCGATGGAATCGGCCTGGGATAGTCGGGAATGTACCGGGGAGCGATGGCCGCGAAGGGATGAAAGGTCACTTCAATCAACTGCTTGGTGCCGTTCACCTTGGCCTTCAAGGCAGAGGCCACTCCGCTGCCGACATGGCAATCGACGCAGGCTACGTGGGAGTGCGCGGAGATTTTGTAGGCCGTGTACTCCGGGTGCATCACGTGGCAGGACTGGCCGCAGAACTGCGGCGAATCCATGTAAGCCGCGCCGCGATAACTGGCCATGGAGACGATCAGCAGGTTGGCGATGGTGGCCACCAGCACGATGTCCACGCCGTGACGGAAGATACGGTCGTTGAAATCGACCTTGGGAAACTCGGCTGGAATCTCGCCGGCTTTGAGCAGTTTTCCGCGCCGGACAAAGATGCCTACCGGAATGAGCGCCAGTCCGGCGACAAACAAGGCCGGCAAGAGCAGGAAGAAGATGATTCCGAGGTAGGGATTCTCGTTGGGCCGGCCGAATAGCTCGACCAGCCAATAGCCGATCATGGTCACGCCGGAGGCGCTGGTTATGGCTCCGCCGGCCAGGCTGATGGGGTTGTTGCCGAAAAACAGCGCCGGCCGCACCCAGTTTTCACGGAATTTTTGAAGAATGGACAACTTGTTCCCCCACGCTCAAACTGACGGCCCGCCAATCAGAGCGAAGCCACGATTGCTGCGCCTGGAGCGGTTCTCCAATTTACGTGCACTGCACGGCAGTGTGCAAGGTGTCGATTTCTGAAGGAAATCGACACAAAAGAGCTTTGGCTACGGATAGACCGATCGTGGGTTCGCTCTAGGCGGGCCTCATTGTGCTTCCGGTTGGATTGTATGGCCTACTGCAACTCGCGATAGAACGCCACCGCAGCCTTGATCTGCGCGTCGGTGAGTCCCGCGACCGGCTTCATCTTGCCCTTGCCGTTCTTGACGGCGGAAATCATCTGCTCCACCGTAAGCGATTTGATAGCAGGGTCGGTGTTGGGCTTGATGCCCATCGCCTTGGCCATCCCCGCGCTGGGTGTGCCGGCGGCGCCATGGCAGATCGCGCATTTGGCTTTGTAGGACGCTTCGCCCGAGGATTGGGCGAAGCCCACGGCGCCGGCCAGGGAGAGTGCCGCGGCCAGCACCACGAGGGATCGAAATCTCATTGTCATTCAAGACTCCTTGTTTTCTTCCACGGCCAGTGTGCGCGGTAGCGAACCTGCCAATGGGGTTGTACTTCCTGCTGAAACCCGGCGGCACGCATAAGCCGCCAGGGTTCGATCGAGATGGCCGGCAATCGCCGCCTCGCTTACGTTGGCGCAGCCCCGAGAACTCGGGAGCCGCGCTTGCTTTCTTACTTGATGAGCGAACGGAAGTAGGCCACCGACTCCTTGATCTCGGCATCGGTCAGCTTGTCCTTGTAGGGCTGCATCTTGCCCATGCCGTTCTTTACGGCGGCAACCATCTCCGCCTGGGAGAATTTCTTCACCGAGGGGTCGGTTGCCGGCTTTACTTTGAGAGCCTTGCCAATCGACGTGTCGGCCATGCCGGCGGCGCCATGACAGTTGAGACACTTGGCTTTGTAGACCGCTTCCCCCGGGGACTGGGCGAAGCCCACGGCGCCGGCCAGCGAAACCGCCACGGCCAGCGCCACCTGAAATCGAAGGCTCTTTCTCATGAACAAGACTCCTGAATGATTCCCACGGCCAGTTTACGCGCGAGCGGAAACTGTTGAGCGGAATTATCTCAAAAGAGCCCCTCCTTGCGCCTTTCAGGCTGGACGGTGCACATTGCGGGAACGGGGAAGCCGCGTCATTGCGTAACAAAGGGCGGACCGGCGAGACTCCCTGTCCACTCCGCCCGCCATGGTCAGAAAGCGTACTTCACGCCCAGGGTCAGGATGTCGCCGTGGGTATTGCGCGACGGCAGGGGACCCACCCGGCCTTGCTCGCTGTATCCGTCGTGGGTCCAGTTGCCGTGCCACGCCCACTGCGGGGCAATCCTCACTTCCAGGTCGGTATAGGGTGTTACATACTTCGATTGCAGCGCCCCCGGAACCATCAACGGGTTCAGCATCTCCGCCTGGCCGTTTACGTCATTCAGCCTCATGCCCCCATTGAGACGCCAATATTTCGAGGGCGCATAGTTGATCGCCCCGGAGATGAAGTTAGATGGTGCGTGGTAGTAGCCGGTGCCCAGGAACAGGGTGGTTGCGCCCTCGGGGTTGGCGGTGGACTTGACGCAGGTTCCGCTGTTGGCGGCGCCGGATGGAAGCGGAGCATTGGCGTTGGCCGTGAAGATGTAGCAGAGGTCGGTCTCCGAGAGGACGTCGTCATGCGCGAAGTTGAAGTCCACGCTCAAGCCTTCCATGGGAACGATCGAGGCGGCGAAGCTGACGTCGTGATTGTGCTCGACGTGATTGACCTGAGGGTCATCGTTTTTGGCCGAGTAGTCGTTGCCGGAGACGGAAAAATTGATCCACTTGGCCGGCTTGACCATGGCGCGCGCCCGCAGCTGATAGGCCTTGTCCGGGGCAAGGCGGGTGAAGGTATTGCTGGAAGGCAGGGCCAGCGGAGTGCTGGGCTCGCCGAGAACCGCGGTTCCGCTGGAGTACTTCGAATCCATCGAATCGTAGTTGATGTTGATCCGGACCATGCGGGATGGCTGGATGACCGCGCCCAGAATCGCCCCGTTTTCGTGCCAGGTCAGATTGGTTGCATGAGGGTCGTCGATTACGCGATTCTTGTAGCGCCAGCCGCCTGAAATCTTGATTTGTGGCGTAACGGCCGCCGTCGCCAGGATGGTGTTCTGCGCCACCTTCTGATTCAGGAAGCCGGAGCCCGTGGAGGATGCGCTCGTAACGGCAATCGAAGGATCGGCGAGAGACGTCAGCATCGAGGTGGTCGGAACCGCCGGCGTCGATCCCACGGCCGCTGCCCCCGCGCTCCCTGTCCAGGTTCGCGTCAGGGCGGTCTGGGATCCATTTGTCCGTGTATTCCAGAAGCTGAAGGCGTCGGAGATGGAGAGACTCTTGTTCAGTTCGGCGACTATGCCGAAGTCGCCGCTGGAGTTGATCCGCTTGTTAAGGGCGAATTGGCCGTTGGCGCCGTTTCCGGTTTCGAGGGTCTGGCGCCGGTTGCTGCTCAGTCCATTGAAAAGCAGTGCGAAGCTGTTAATGGTGCTGGTGTCTCCGCTGTACAGCAGACGGCCGTTGAAGGAAGCCTTATTCATGTAGTGGGAGCTGAAGCGCAACTGCTCGGTGGGCAAGTGGGTCCGGGTAGGCGCGCTCTGGCTTTGCTGAATGGTCCCGGTGCAGTAAGGGTTCAAAATGCCGCTCGACGACAGATTCGGCCCCAGAGTCGATACAGGCTTTGCGGTCGCGCTGCCGCAGGTGGTGACGCCGCCCAGAACCTCAACGCCCAGCGAGGCCAGCGTTCCGTTGGAGAGCGGGAACAACTGCGCCGTGGCGGCGGGGGAGTTCAGCCCCGGCATGCGGAAGCTCGAATCGCCTTTGTTGAAGATGAAGAACTGGTCGTAGCTGAGGGTGGTGAGCCTGGCCAGCTTCGCGTCTACGCCGGCCGTGTAGGTGTCGCTCCCGTTGCGAACCCAATTGAGAACCTGCACGTCGCCGGCGTTATGGACGGTGGAGTACGTTGGCCCCTCGTTGGTGCCGTGATCGAATGCGGCGCGGAAGCTGACGCGGGAGAGCGGCAACAGCGTCAGGCTGGTGTCGGCGTTGCGCCGCACGGTGTTGAACATATGCAGCGAGTCCGGCTCGGGGACCAGCACCGGCGCCGTCGCGGTATAGGTCGTCAGCAGGGAGTTGGCCAGCAGGTTGTAATCGAAGTACTCGCGGTTGCGGCGGAAGCTGCCGGAAAAATCGTAAAGCCGGCCCTTGGAGATCTTCAGGCGCGTCACGTCGATCGGATCGCCGCCGTAGCCGGTGCTGTAGCTGCTCAGCGTGTCGAAGAACGGGGTCTTGGACGGTTCCACCGAGTGCAGTTCCAGCGACTGGCCCAGAACGCGCGCCCCGCTTCCCTGGTTGACCAGCGTATCCCACATGGCCGAGCTGCCGGCGGTGCTGGTGATGCGTCCGCCCACTTCGATGGACTGATGCACATGATAGCCGTGCGAGATATGCTCGGCCGGCGAGGCATCCGGTTTCGTTTCCGAGAGCGGTTCCCGCGCGGGTTTGGCGGCAACCGGCTGGCTTTGCCCAAATCCAGCCGCTGCTCCGGCCGCAATCCACGTGGCCGCAATGACAAGGGCGCGCAACCGGGAGATCGTAAACCTGGCCGGCGAACCCCCCGGCGACATCCGGGAATTTGCCTCTCTTGTCATTGCTCGCCTCCTTCTGCTAGTTCGGATTGAAGAACACGTTGCTGACGTTCGAGCCGTGAATGGCGGTGTGGCAGATCACGCACGACTGATATTGCGCTGCCTGGTTGTGCGACGGGCCGGTGGGAGTGAACGAGGTGAAGTTGGCCGACGGGGAGTGGCATTGCAGGCAGATCGTGTTCACGTTGGCGCGATTCAGCAGGCGCGGATTCGGCCCTCCGTGCGGAGTGTGGCAGGCGGTGCAGCCCTCGGCCTTGACGGCCGCGTGCTCATAGACGAACGGGCCGGCCTTTTCCGTGTGGCACTTGACGCACACCGCGTCCTGCTGAGCGGCGCTCTTCAGGTTCTTCTTCTCGAAGCTCCCGTGCGGATCGTGGCAGTCGGTGCACTTCACCAGCCCCTCGTTCACTTTGTGATTGAAAGGCATGGAGAAGAGCGGCTTGATATCGGTATGGCACTGGAAGCAGAGCGTGGGCTGGGGAGCCTTGAGGAGAGATTCTTCCTTGCTTGCGTGGATGTCGTGGCAGCCGACGCAGCTTACGTTGCCCTCGCCATGGGGTGAGCGGTCGTAGTTGGGGTGTTCGCTCTGGTGGCACCCCAGGCACATGGCATCCACTTCCTTGACGGTAGCTTTGGCCGGGTTGAATATTTTGGCAGCCTCGCCGCCCGCCTCAACGTGCGCGCGCCCCGCGCCGTGGCAACCCTCGCACGTGACGCCGGTCTTGCCATGCGTCTCGGCCAGCTTGCGGTGCGCATTGGAGGCGAAGTTAGCCGCCACTTCCTCGTGGCACATAGCGCAGGCTTCGGTGCCCACGAAGTCAGCGGGAGCGGCTTCCTTGGCTTGAGCGCCGGCCGGTTTCGCGCCGGAGGCCGGTGCCCCCGGAGCGGCAGCGCAGATCATTCCCGCCCCCAGCGTCAACATCAAACAAGCTCGCAGCCCCAGCCTCTTCCCCGGAACCGCACCTTTCAGCGTTTGCGTTTGAGGCCCATCTACCCGCATGAATCAATCCGCCTTATGTGAACTCATTGCCTCTTCCAGAAACAGTTTTACCAGCATCTGGCGGCCCAGGGCAGCATTTTCCCCTCGAGAGGGCCGGGGCCCCCGGCAGATTCGCTGGTACACACCGCCGCGGAAGGAGCTCTTGGTGCGGAGCATCCCTTCATCCGCTGCATCCTATCGTTTCATTTTGCACTAAAACTGTGATGTACGTCACATTCAATGGCGAGACATTCCCGAATTTGAATTTCCTCGCAGAGCGTGATGTGCCTCGCCGTCACCCTGTTTTCTTCGACCGTGCAGGCGCAACCCCACCGCTCCGGCATGCACATGGCCACTTTCCCTGGAGGCGGGATCGGCCAATGCGGGAACAATTCCTCCCGCAGGAGAGCAGCTTCCAGGGTAACTGGCTGTTCAAAACTGCACATTCTTCTCTAAAGAGCGGTAACCAGGGGCGTTCCGCACCATACACTCGTGAAAAAGGGACAACCGTGCAATCCGGTTTGATCCTCAAGGGAAGAGCTTGCGGCCGTGGGAAAGCCCTATAGACGTGAGGCCCATCACATCCACCCCGGTCACCGCTCCGGCAAACTCGGATCAAGAAGAGCTTTTATCGGAGGCTCATCACATCTCCCCGGTTCGAGCTCTTGCTGTGCTTTACGGGGCTCGGTAAACGGCAGGAGAATAAGCACCCATCGGCGCCGGACAGGGCAATACCATGACGGAGACAGTGACCACGGCAGGGACGCAGACGCGGCCGCGACACATGACCCGGCAGATTCCGGTCGGATGCGCGGCCTGCTCCAATCGCCGCCCCGGCTGGTTCTGTTCGCTGGGCAGCGCCGTTCTGGCCGATCTGGAGCTGGTCACCGGCAACATCACCCTGCCCGCGCAGGCTTCGCTCTTTACCCAGGGCGAGGATGCGCGCTGCCTCTATTTAATCTGCGGCGGCTATCTCAAGCTGACCGCCGGCAACCAGCAGGACCGCCAGATGATCGTCCGCGTGGCCGGCCCCGGCTCCATGCTCGGCCTCTATGCGGTTCTCTCCCACGGCGTCTATGAGGTCTCCGCCGAGTCGCTGACCAGCGCCCAGCTCCGCCCTGTCGAGCGGGAACGATTCCTCGGCTTCCTGCGCAGCCACAAGGAGGCGCAGATGCGCGCGGTGCAGTGCATCTGCCAGGAGTACCGCTTCGCCCTGCAGGACGCCTGCCGCATCGCGCTGGCCGAGACTGTGGCCGCCCGCCTGGCGCGCCTCCTCCTCGAACTGGCGCATCAGATTGGCGAGCACCTGGAAGGCGGCGGTTACCGCTTCCCGCTGCTGCTGACCCACGAGGAGATGGCCTCCATGGCCTGCACCACACGCGAAACCGTCACTCGCACCCTGGGCCAGTTCCGCAGGGATAACTGGATCTCCATCGAAGACTCCCTCGTTACCATTCACCAGCCGGAGCGGCTGGAGACGCTGCTCTAGGTGTAGGGCCTAACGCAGAATTCGATTTTTTACGCTTCCGCCTGGCCGGCTTGGCGAGTCCAAGAGCTATCATCGAAGGATAGGGATCGGAGAACACGGGCCGGATATCGCGTTTCGGCTGCATTCGGGAGTAGGTATCGATCCCCGATCTCCGGCCCCCGATCTCTGAAGTGGGAGTTCATGGTGCGTATGACCCGTTTTCCGGCTTGTTTCCTTGCCCTACTGCTCTCCTGCTGCACTGCTGTTGCCCAGAACCCGGCTCCCGTCTCAGCTCCAGTCCAGCCCAACGTCACGTCAGCCGAAAGCCCGGAAGTTCGCGAGTTCCAAAAGATTGAGGACGCCTGGTCAACGGCCGTCAACCAGCGCGACCAGTACGCGCTGGAATTGGTGTTATCTCCTTTATTCGTAGATGTTTCCGCCAGCGGTGACATTACCACCCGCAACCAGCAACTCGCCCAGGTGATTACCGGCGAGGATAAAACCCTCCATTATGACCAGCGCGTGATCGCCGTGCGCCTGCTCGGCGACATCGCCGTCGCCAACGGCACGTATGCGATGCGCCACAAGGTCAATTCCGCCCAGGTGGACGAGAAGGGCGTTTTCACTCACGTCTTCGAGCGGCTGCGCGGCGGCTGGGTGTGCATCAACTCCCAGCGCACCGCTCTGCGCGAGGACTCGAACGCCAAGCCCAAGAAGCCCTCCAATGCCGAGCTTCCCTTCCATATTCCGCTGTTTTCCAGGGGCGAAAAGAACAACTAAAGCCTGTTCATGCGAGCCGGATGGCAGCGACCGGAGCTACTCCGTGCCCGCGGTCCCGAACTCCCCTCCGCCGCTGACGAAGAGCTTCTCCGCACGGCCGCGCAATACGCGGTAAAGGGCGAACTGGCGCTGGGTTGCGCCGCGCAACTCGAAGAGCAGTTCGCCGCGGTTGTCGGCCATGGCGTCCACGGCGTCCACCAGCCTCATGCGCGGTGTTTCGTCCAGATGGGCGCCGTCGGTGACGCTTTTGAGCAGCACCAGCGCGTTGCCGTATAAATCCGGCTGCGCCACCAGGGTCACGAACTTCATCTGCGCCCTGGGAGCGTCGGTATGCGCCGTCAGCACCAGCGTGGCCCCGGAGCCGTAGGCCAGCTCGAAGACGCGGAACTGCTCGTCGATGAGAGGAGCGGGCGCTGGAGGCGGGAGTGGCATGGGCTTGGCGTTCTTCCGCGCCGCAGTTCGCCTGGGCGCAGGGGATGGCGGCGGCGCTGCAGGAGCCTTCAGGCCCAATGCGGCGCGGGCCACCTCTTCCAACTCCGATTTCATCTTGGTTTCATCGTCCGGGTTGGCCCAGGAATAGCTCCACGGGTGCTCGGGACGGGATTTGGAGTCGGAGACGGCGACCGCCTGTTGCATCTCCGGCGGCAGACCCATGAGGCTGGGAATCACGTTCAGATTGTTTCCGTTGGACTTGCCTCGCATGAGCCGGGGCCGGTCGGGATCGGTGACGCCGGGAAGAGAATTCACATGGCCGATGTCTTCCGGCTGCTTCTTCTTGCTCTTTTTCAGCACGGGCCGGTCGGGATCGTCCGGCGAGGCTCCGGCGGTTCCCGAATCGCTCCCGGCGCTGTCGCTGGTGGTTTTCTTGTGCAGCGTAGGCCGGTCGGGATCGGGGGAAGGCGCCGGCGCGGCTGAGCCTGTTCCAGAACCTCCACTGCCGCCGGAGCCGCCGCTGCCCGTCCCTCCAGCGGGCGCATCGCCGGCGTGATGCTTGCGGTGCAGGACCGGGGTGTCGCTTTGCGCATCGTCGTCAATCTTGATGCGCGCCAGCTCCTGCGGAGACGGTTTGGAAGGCGCGGCGGGCATCGGCTTCCACGCCCCATAGCCTACCCAGGAGCCCTGTTCCTGCCCGGTGTTCTTGATGTCGAAGAGGCCCACCGGCTTGCCGCCCTGTTGGAGTTCGTATTCGACCTCGCCGGCCAGGGCCAGCGGCTCGGGCCGGGCCAGATAGATGCCGCCGTCCTGGAGTTGGCCTCCATCCAGCACGGCCACGGGGACCAGGCGGCTGGCTTTGGCTTTGCCCGCATCGCCGGTCCACTCGAGGACGGCGATAGATCGAAGCTCGGGCGTCTCCTTGCTGGATTTCGCCACTTGTCCAGGATATTGGGACCATGCCGGCAGGGCGGGCAGCAGCACTGTGGCGGCCAGGAGAGCTGCACTGGCGAAGAAAGTGTAAACTTCTGCCCAGCGCGAGGACATCTGTCGTCTGCCTCGGAAATAATCGAACCTGATGGCCACCTCTGGCCCTCCAATCACCATACGAGGATCTTCCCCATGGAACTCAACAAGAAAGTCGCCGATTTTACCTTGCAAACCGACGAAGACAAGACCGTGAGCCTCTCCGATTACGCCGGCAAGCCGGTCGTACTCTTCTTTTATCCCAGGGCGGACACTCCTGGCTGCACCATCGAGGCCTGCGGCTTCCGCGACACCTTCAAAAAACTCCAGGCGGCCGGCGCCGTGGTGCTGGGCATCAGCCGCGATACGCCCAAAGACCAGGCCAAATTCCGCGCCAAATACAGCCTGCCCTACACACTCCTTGCCGATGTAGACGAGAAAGTATGCAAACAGTTTGGCGTACTGAAGGAAAAGAACATGTACGGGAAGAAAGTCTGGGGCATCGAGCGGACCACGTTCGTGATTGGCCCAGACCAGACGCTTCTGCACGTCTTTCCCAAGGTTACGCCTGAGGGCCACGCCGAAGAGGTGCTGGCCTTGATTGAAGAATGGAAGAAAGCGCACAAGTAGTCCGCCGGAGTGTCGCGCGGATGCCGGGCCATCTGCTGCCGCGCGGCTTCTTTGAGGCGTCGCCGGAGCAGGTGGCGCCGCGCCTGCTGGGCAAGTTGCTGGCGCATCGGACGGATGGCGGGCTGCTGGCCGGGCGCATTGTGGAGGCGGAGGCCTACCTGGGCCCGCACAGCGACCCGCCCGATCCGGCCGCCCACTCCTTTCGCGGCCCCACGCCTCGCAACCGCATCCTCTTTGGCCCTGCCGGGCACGCCTATGTGTACACAATCTATGGCCGGTACTTCTGCATGAACGTGAGTTGCGAGACCGAGGGACGGGCCGGATGCGTTCTGCTGCGGGCGCTGGAGCCGGTGGCTGGACCAGACAGTGCAGACCTTGCCCAAATGGCCCGCAATCGGAACATTGCGCACGATGCGCCAGCCAGACAGTTTGCCTCGGGCCCCAGCCGGCTCTGTCAGGCGCTCGGGCTCACCCGCTCGGCCCACAACGGCCTCGACCTGCTCGACGCCGCCTCGCCGCTTCAGGTGCGCGACGACGGCTATCCGGCCTGCGAGGTGCTGGTCACGGCCCGCATCGGCATTCACGAGGCGGTGGACTGGCCTCTGCGCTTTCTCCTGGCGGGGCACAAGTGCGTCTCCGGCCCCAGAAATCCGGCCGGAAAACGCGCCGTTCTTCGGTAGAATTTCATTGACCGGCTCCACTACATCGATCTGCGAGGAAACTCCCGCTTGAAGCCTTCTTCCCTTTCCCTCTCCGCTGCCGCCCTGCTGACCGCGGCTGTCTTTGCCGCCGCCACGGTTGCCCAGGCGCCGCAAGCCGCTCCACCCTCGCCCGGCAGCCCGCCGCCGCGTGTTCATCCCGCGCCGACAAATCTCAAGGTTCTGCCGAAAAACCTAACCGGCGAAGAGGTCCACGAGATCATGGAGCAATGGGAGGGCTCGCTGGGCGCGCACTGCGACACCTGCCACGTCGCGGACCCCAAAAACCTCGCGCCCAACGGCCGCCCCCGGCTCAACTTCGCCGACGACACCAAAAAAGAGAAGACGATCGCCCGGACGATGTACAGGATGACCGAAGAGATCAACACCAGCTACGTCGCAACGATCGAGAGCTCAGGCGCGCCGGTCACCTGCGGCACCTGCCATCGCGGCCATCTGGGCCCCCAGCCGTTTGTGATCCCGAGCGATGACGGTCCGCGTCCGCCACAAGGAGCGCTACCCGCGGGAACAAAGCCGCCGCCGAAATAGAGGTTCGAGTTGCTGTGCCCCGAGTCAGAAATTCGTTTTACCAAGTTGAGGCCCGGAACCGCAGGTCCTTCGACTGCGTTTGGCGCAATTTACGCGCCAATCTCCGCTCAGGATGACAGTTCATTTTTGATGCGAACTTCAGACTCAGGACACTACGGCTTCCAGATAAACGTGGCCACGGCGCCTGCCGGCAGCGTGGTCGCCGTCGTTTTTCCATGGAAGCGAATGCGGAGGTTCTGGCTGGCGGTCCCGGCGTTCAATGTGTAGAGCACGACCGCGCCGTTGGGATTGAGGAAGGCGACATCCTTCAACTGCGTCCCTGCAGGCTCATCCGATGCGATGCGCAGCGCGCCGGGGAGCAGGAACTTGCTGGCCTGGCCGAGGACGTAGTAGTCCAGCTCGGGCTTCACGGTGGCTTTCTGCGGGTCGGAGTCGTCGATGGTCAGCAGTCCCCGGCAGGTGTCGCAGCCGCCCACGTGGGGGCCGTGATTCTGGTCGGTGGCCAGAGCCCACAGCACGTAACTCTTCGACCAGTTGCGCAAGACGGCGATCAGCTCGGCGGCCTCCTCGGCCAGAATGTTGCCCTTGCCGCCGTAGCCCTTCTGCCAGGTCCCGCCGCTGGACTCGGTCACCCATTGGTCTTTCTGCGGGAACTCCTCATGGTTTTTGTTCATCACGGCGGGGTCGCCGCCGTAATGGTGCCAGGCGGTTCCTGCGGCCACGGCGTTGGCCTTGGGGTCCTTCAACACCGTCTCCGGATAGTCGGGGCGGTCCCAGTTGTGGTCGTAGACCATGAGTTTTGAATTGAGATGGGCAGCGGCCAACGCCGGCCCCATGTTGTTGGCCAGGAAAGCCGCTTGATCGCTGGCCGGCATCGACATTCCGCTGTAGGTGGGTGGGGCATAGAGCGGTTCGTTCTGCACGCTCAAGGCATAAACCGGTACGCCGGCGGCCTGATAGCCCTCGATGGATTTCACCAGATAAAGGGCAAAGGCGGCGTAAGCCTCCGGGCGCAGGGTCGAGGGAACTTTGCCGTCCGCGCTCGATCCCAGCATCGAGCCCGAGGTTTTCATCCAGCCGGGCGGACTCCACGGCGTGAGCATCACGTGGATCGCCGGGTTGAGGGCCATGGCTTTTTTGAGCAGCGGGAGGATGTACTCCTGGTCGTGTGCGAGAGAGTAGTGGTCGAGGTTCAGGTCGGCTGCGCCGGCGGGCGTGGCGCAGGCCTCGATGGTCTGCTGGCAAAGATCGTCGTACGAGTAGAAGGCGACCGCCAGGTCGGAGGAGCCGATGGGCTGGCGCAGAAAACTCAGCGCGATCCCCTCCTTGCGGCTGAAGAGCGACTTGAATGCCGCATCGGTCTGCGCCGGGGTGAGCTTTTTGGCAAAGAGCCAGGCGGCAGCGTCGGTGAGCGAGGCGCCGAAGCCGTCGATCTCCTGGAAGCGCTGCGCGTCGTCCACGGTGATCGTTGGGAGGATGGCCTCCGGAGCGGCTTTGGCGGCGAAGTGCAGCGTCTGGCGTTGCGAAAGGGTTTCGAGCAGTTCCGGGGTGGTCTGGTAGACGGAGACGGATTGTGCTCCGGCCCCGGCGGCGGCAAAAGCGGCCAGTGCAAGACAAGCGGCAAAGATCGGAATGCGCGGCATGGAGCCTCCTGCAAATGAATGATGAATCGTAGTGCATTTCGGGGAGCTTGCGAAAGGCCATTCGGCCAGAGAGAGGGGTGCAATTCCCGGATTGGCGAGCAATCGCCCGGAAACAGGCGAACGCCGCATTCAACGGATGCTACCGGTCAAATCCTCAGGTTCCGGCGGTAGAGCAGGCGACTCCGAGCGATCGTTGTTCCAGTGCGACACGGGAGTGGTATTCTGGCACGTCGTCGGAGAGCAACGAGGAGGATGAGTTGAGAAAAGGCATCATATTGGCGATCGGTGGATTGGCGTTCGTAGCAGGGTGCGGAAACCAGGGGGAGAAGGCTTCCAGCGTTCCCGTCACGCCGAAATGGAAGGGGGCTGCCTACCATCTCGCGTTTGAGACGCAGGCAGCAAAACCGAAGCCGGCGGGCGTTGCCATTCCGGCCATCCGGTACACGGCGAATCCCGACGCGCTGGAGAAACGAGCCGTCCTCGTGGTGCGATTCGACGCTTCGGCAGCTACGAAACAGGGGCCGATCTCGAACCAGATGATTATGGCCCCGGTCGATATCGCCGGCACGGAGGGCGCGCTTCCCGCGGACTATTTGGATGCGGCAGATCAGGACCTGTCGAGGTTTCTTGGGTCTTACTGCGTTCAGGGGAAGATCAAGATCTCCGTGGCGCTTGCCTGGTCGTCGCTCTCACGCCAGGCCGGAGAGGCCGAAGTAGACGCGAAGCGCCTCTCCGACTGGACGCCGATCGAGGTTGTGTTCAAGAACCCCCATCCGCACTGCTAGGCCGGATCATGCGCCACCGGCTCGCAGAAAATCTCCGCTCTTGCCGCCGGATTTGGCTACGAGTTGAATGCTGCGGATGACGGTGGCTTTATCCAGGGCCTTGGTCATGTCATAGACGGTGAGGGCGGCGACGGCTGCTGCGGTGAGCGCCTCCATCTCGACGCCGGTGGGACCAACGGTAGCGACGGTGGCCGTGATCTGCACGCCGCCTGCGACGATCTCCACCCGCACGTCCACGTGAGTCAGAGCGAGCGGATGGCACATGGGAATCAGCTCGGAGGTGCGCTTGGCCGCCTGGATGCCGGCGAAGCGCGCCACCTCAAGAGGGTTGCCTTTGGGGTTGGCGGGCAGAGCGGCGAGAACCTCCGAGGAAAGCTCGACGAAGGCAGAGGCGGTGGCGGTGCGGCGAGTGGGCTGCTTGGCGCTTACATCCACCATGACGGCCTGGCCGGATGAGTCGAAGTGCGAGAGTTCGGACACTGAAATCTCCTCAGAAAAGCAGGATGCGGACGATTGCGCCCTTTCCCAGGCGATGGGCTTCCTCGGGCACGACGAAAAAGCAGTTTGCACGGGCCAGGGCGGCCAGATCGCCTGAGCCTTGGCTGGGGAGAAGCGCGACCTCCGGCAACTGGCCGGCCGTTGCGCCAAAGTCGCAGTGTGCGGGTAGAAAGCGCGTGAGGCCCGGTTTTCCGTGCTTGCCGGCCGCCCTGGCCAGCCGCGCCAGGGCGAACCGCGTCCCGTGCTCCAGGCTGCCTGCCAACGCAGCCAGCACCGGCGCTGCGAAGAGCAGAAAAGTGACGGCGGAGGAAACCGGATTGCCGGGCAGCCCGAAGAAGCACTTCGTGCCGTGCTCGTTTTGGTTGACGCCTACACGGCTCCTGGGCAACTCGCCGAAGACCAGCGGCTTGCCGGGCTGGATGCGAACGCCGGTGAAGTGGAAGCGGGCTCCGGCGCGGGCCAGGGCCGGCTCGACCAGATCGAATTTGCCCGCCGAAACTCCGCCTGAGATGAGCAGCAGGTCGGCCTCCGCGGCCTGGGCGAGCGCGGCGTCGAGGGCTTGGGCATTGTCGGCGGCAGCGGGCAGAAGCCAGGGCTCGCCGCCTGCCGCGGCCACCATCGCGGCCAGCATGGGGCCGTTGGAGTTGCGAATCTGGCCCGGTGCCGGCGAGGATTCCACGGAAACGAGTTCATCGCCTGTGGCAAGGATGGCCACGCAGGGCCGGAGAAAAACATCGAGAGCAGCGCAGCCGCAGGCAGCGGCCAGTGCAATCTGTGCCGGCTTGAGCAAAGTTCCGGCGGGCAGCAGCGAGTCTCCTTTGCGCGCCTGAGCGCCCTGGGCCACGATATTCTCGCCCGGCGTTACTTTGCGGGAGGGGAGCAGCCGGAGCTGGCCTTCGATAACCTCGACGTGTTCAAGCATCACAACGGCATCGGCGCCTGCGGGAACCGGAGCGCCGGTCATGATCTCCCAGGCGGCGCCCGGCGGCAACGGCCCGGATGGAACCTCGCCGGCATGGGTGAACCCGGCAAGGTTGAGCCGTTTATCTGCGGAGGCCTCAACGGCGCGGCAGGCAAAACCGTCTCGCGTGGAGCGGGCGAAGGGAGGCTGATCGCAATCGGCAACGAGAGGCCGGGCGAGAACCCGGCCAGCCGCTTGTCCTAGTTCTACGCACTCCGCCGAGCGCCGCGACCGGCCCAGTTGCGCGGCGCAAGCGGCGACCAGCGCCGCGGCTTCGTCGTAGCTGGGCAGTGCGGAGCTCATGGAATGGATTGTAGAGGGTTATCAGGGCCGGAGAACATCAGGCGGTTTTGAAGCACTGAAACTCCAAGGGCGTCCGTCGCGGCGGACGCCCTTGGAGAGACCAAGCAGAAGGATCGACTACTTCTTAACGGGCTTGGGAGCCTTGTAACTGGAGTCGATTTTTTGCCCAGCTTGTTGCAGAATGCCCTTCACATCAGCGGCATAGATGCCGGTAGGGGCCAGTTGCAGGTACATCTGGTACGCATCCACGCAATCTTGAGGCAGAACAATCCGATTCGTCTTGGGGTCGATGGTGGACTTGCCGATCAGTCCCTGGCCCTTGAGATAGTAGAGAATCGGCTGGGTGGGATCGACGGCGATGGCTTTGTCCGCCGCGGCTATCTGGGCATCCGCGTTGTTGGTCTGGAAGAAGATGACAGCCTCGTTCTTGAGGTAGAAACCCGCCTGCGGAGGATTGGCCTTGGCGGCTGCGTCATAGGCCGCGGTAGCCTCGGGAACCTTGCCGGTGCGCGCATAGATTTCGCCCAATCCGCTGTCTGCCAGCCCCTGAACGGCCGGATTCGGCTTTTTGGAATCAGTCTCCAGCGCGAGGGCCTTCTTGTAGGTCGCTTCCGCTTCGTCGTACTTCTTCAAGCCAACCTGAGCCTGACCCATCTGAGCCCACAAAACGGAGGCATCCGGCTTGGCGGCGGTGTCCTTGAGCATCAGGGCCTCGACTTCGCTGTACTTCGCGGCCTTGATCTCCGCCTCTTTCGCGTCGATATCCGCCTTGGAAGCTGTGGCGCCGAGGGTCTGCAGCGCCGTTGCATGCGCGCCGTCGGCATCCTTGATGTCCTGGGCCACAAGCCTCAAGTCCGCGTTGAGGTTCTTGATGACCTCGTTGGCCTTCATGGCTTCCGAGTTGTGTTTCTTGATCTCTTCCAACTGCTTCTTCTGATCGGCAGGCAGCTTGTCGACGAATTCCTTGCGAGACATGTCGATGTCTTGCAGCACTTCCTGGCCGACCACGATCTTGATGCCGTCGAAGGAGTCGACCACCTTGTCGGGAGGCGTATCCACCTGACGGAATACCACGGTATAGGTTCCGGGGGCTGCATCGCCCGCATAGTCGCCGGTCGAGGAGATCTGGAAGGTGTACTTGGAGGTGTGGCCCAGGTCGGTCGAGAGGCTGACCGTGCCGCTGGTCTGGCTAGCCCCGGTCGGATTGGTCACGTGGCCGTGAATCTTCCCCGTGGGCGCCGCGGGCGTTTGTGCAAGCACGGGCAAGAGGGCAAATGCCAGCAGGCCCAGCCAAAGCGAAATGGTGCGTTTCATCTTCTTCTCCTTGGGAGCGGCGCGAACGGGTCAGCCCGCGGGCTCGAAAAAGTAATCATTGCCGGCTCACAGATGGGGTTGCGCCAATGGCGTTACCCACGTGAGCGCACCTGGCAGCCGAACGCCAGGCGGCATAAATCTCGTGTATCCCCAATGGCTCCGGTAGCCGGTTGCATCCGCTCCCTGGAGAGCTGTCACGGCGCAGAACCCGTCTAGCAGGTTGATTCCGATGGCAGAATCCAAGTTAAATCCAATCGCGCCTTCAACACAAGTGCGCGATGGATTGCGCGATCCAGTTCACCTTTCAATGGTAGTGGCCGGGAAGAGGGTCCGGTGTGGCCTGTGTCACACAATAGAATGAGGCATGGCCACCACGATTCGCGCCGCAACCCCGGCGGACGTCCCTCAGATTCTCGCTTTCATTCGCGCCCTTGCCGCCTACGAACGCGCGCCGGACTCAGTGACGGCGACCGAAGTGGACCTGAGGCGGGACGGTTTTGGCCCCAACCCCTTCTATTCCTGCCTGATAGCCGAGCACGACGGCCAGCCTGCCGGCTTTGCCCTTTACTTTTTCAACTATTCCACCTGGGTGGGCCGGCCGGGGCTTTATCTCGAGGACATCTTCGTCGAGCCGGAGTTTCGCGGCCTGGGGATCGGCAAGGCGCTGCTGAAACGGGTGGCGGCCATTGCGCAAGAAAAGGATTGCCGGCGCTTGCAGTGGGCGGTGCTGGACTGGAACACGCCGGCGATCGAGTTTTATCGCGCCATGGGGGCCGAGTTTCTGGACGAATGGCGCACCGTGCGGGTAAGCGGCGAAGCTCTCAAGCGCTTGTCCGTGGGGTGGTTGTCCGGAGACGAAGGACAGCAGCCATGAACGTGCGGCGCGATGGTTGCGAGGGCGAGCTTCCCAGTGCATTCTCCGAGCCGAAGCCGGCTGCCCCACCGCGGGTGGTACGAGTAGTTGGCGGCGGGCTGGCCGGTCCCGAGGCCGCGCTGACCGCGGCGCGGCTGGGCTGCGCGGTGGAGCTCTATGAGATGCGCGCCGTGGTGGACGGAAGGCCGCGCCTGACCCCGGCCCATCAGACGACCGACTTCGGCGAACTGGTCTGCTCCAATTCGTTGAAGAGCGAGTCGCCCAATACGGCGCCCTGGTTGCTCAAGCAGGAGATGCGGCGTGCTGGGTCGGCTTTGCTGAGGATTGCCGACGAGACCGCCGTCCCCGCAGGCCACGCCCTGGCCGTGGACCGCGTCGAGTTTTCGCGGCGGATCGGCGAGGCCATTGCCGCCCAACCGCTGATTCGGGTGATTCGCGAAGAGGTCAAGCAACTGGACCCCGCGGATGGTTTGACGATCCTGGCCACCGGCCCGCTGACCTCCGATGCTTTGAGTGCGGAGATCGAGCGCATCACCGGATCCGGCCACCTGGCCTTCTACGATTCCATTTCGCCAATTGTGGATGCCGAATCGATCGACATGGAGCGGGTCTACATGGCCGCGCGCTGGGATAAAGGCACCGCCGACTACATCAACTGCCCCATGGACCGCGCGGAGTACGACCGTTTTCTGGATGCGCTGCTGGCCGCCGAGGCCGCGGAAACCAGGGAGTGGGAAACCGCCGACTACTTCGAGGGCTGCCTGCCTATCGAGGTGCTGGCACGGCGCGGGCGCGATACCTTGCGATTTGGGCCGATGAAGCCCGTGGGCCTGCGCGATCCGCGCACCGGCAAAACGCCCTGGGCCGTGGTGCAGTTGCGCAAGGAGAACCTGCGCGCCGACAGCTACAACCTGGTGGGTTTCCAGAATCATTTGAAATTTGGCGAACAGGCCCGCGTACTGCGCCTGATTCCGGGCCTGGAAAACGCGCGCTTCCTGCGTTACGGACAGATTCATCGCAACACCTATATCCAGGCGCCCGCTCTGCTGGACGAAACCCTACGGCTCAAAAAAGCCCCGGGGCTCTTCTTTGCGGGGCAGCTCTCCGGCGTCGAAGGGTACACGGAATCCATCGCTACCGGCCTCTTGGCGGGGATTTATGCGGCTTCACTGGCTCGCGGAGAAGAACCGGCGCCCGCGCCGCGCGCCTCCGCTCTCGGCTCACTGGTTCACTACATCGTGCATGCCGGCGTGAAGGACTTTCAACCCGCCAACATCACCTTCGACCTGCTGGAACCGCTGGAAGAAGAGCTGCGCAAGAAAGTCCGCGACAAGAAGGAACGGCACCGTTTGCAGTGTGAGAGCGCGCTGGCGGCCTTCGATGCCTGGTGGAGCGCGATGCCGCACCCGGCCGTGGAACTTCGCATATGAAATTTGCGTACTTCCGTGATAAGCTGTGCCATCCACGGAAAGGTCTCGTATGCGCGCAATCTCCGCTGCTGACTCCGTTTCGCTTGCCATTCATCGCACCAGGGAGTTCCTCTTCCGTCCCTTCAGTTGGGGAACCTATCTGAAGCTTGGCCTGGTCGCCATCATCACGGAAGGTGCTGGGCGCAATTTCCGTTCCTCGTCGCATGGCGGTCATCCGTCAGGACATGGACCAATCATCAATTCCCCCTTCCACCTGGCGCCGGAATGGGTCGCGGCGATTGTGGCGGCCGTGCTGGTCGCGATTCTCTTGTCGATGGTGATCTTCTACCTGATCACGCGGCTGCGCTTTGCCTTCTTTCATTGCCTGATCCACAACTCGAAGGAGATTCGGCCCGGCTGGCGGCTCTATCGGTCGCAGGCGATGCGCTTCTTCTGGATGAACGTGGCGGTAGGATTCGGCTTTCTGCTGCTGGTGGTGCTGGTCGCGCTTCCCTTCGTAGCCGGGTTCTTGAGGCTCTTTCATGCGATTCCGCCTGGCGGTCATCCCGATCTCGGATTGTTGCTCTCTCTCGTTTTGCCCCTGATTCCGATCATCCTGCTGCTGGCGCTGGCCGGCATTTTGACTGACGTGATCTTGCGCGATTGGATGCTGCCGCATTACGCGCTGGATGACGCAACGGCCAGCGAAGCCTGGGCCAGTGTCTGGGATCGCATCCTGGACGAGAAGAGGCAGTTTGCTGTTTATGCGCTGCTGCGCGTGGCGCTGCCAATCGTCGCGATGGCCGGTTTGTTCATCGCGCTCATCATTCCGGGGCTCATCGTGGCGGGTTCCTTTGCGGCATTTGAGTACGGTATTCACTCGGCCTTCGCCGATGCGACGGGCGCAGCCGCGGTGGTCGGCATTCTGATCCAGGGCTTCTTCGGCCTGGTTGCATTCGGCTTCGCGTTGCTGTTCAGCATCTGCCTGGGAGGGCCTTTGAGCACGGGGATACGGGAGTATGCGCTGGTATTCTACGGCGGCCGTTACCGGGCGCTGGGAGAGATTCTGTACCCGCCGCCGCCGGCATTCCATCCTGAGACTGGAATTTAGATACGCTTCGCAGGAACCTTTCCGGTCCCGTCCGTGTCCAAGAGAAGGTGGGGTGCACCTCAGGCAGAGCCGTCGGTAGCGTGTACCCTAAAGGCCGGAGCATTTCCTGATGCGTTGGATTACCCTTCTATTTTTTTCGGTGGCGCTGGTCGCTAGCTCGACCGCAGCCCAGGCACAGCCCACGCCGGCCAAGGCTCCGGCTCCGCAGGGCGCTACGCACCTGATGCTTCCGCCTGTGCCCAAAGCGCTTCTGCCGGAGTCCTTTGCCGGATGGGTCTCCGCGGACGCGCCTGAGCAGTTGACCGGCGCGGCCCAGGCGGACCAGGCCAACGCCGCCGCTCTCACGGAGTACGACTTTACCGATGGCGCGCAGGCCAACTACAAACGCGGCGGCGAAACGCTCAGCCTGCGCGCGCTGCGCTTTCACGACGCCAGCGGAGCCTACGGCGCCTATTCCTTCTACCGCCAGAATGGCTGGCCAAAGGAGGAGATCGGCACGGGGGCCGCGTCGAACCACAACCGGGTGCTCTTCTGGGTGGGGAATACGGTAGTGGATGCGAAGTTTTCGCGCATCGGCCCCATGTCGGGCGCGGAGCTGCGCGAGCTGGCCGGGCAGTTGCCGGTCCCCGACGGAAGCAAGGCGCTGTCGCCTCCGGTGCTGGACGATCTGCCCAAGGCCTCGATGGACGGGCAAACGACGCACTATGCCGTTGGACCGGCGGGCTATGCGGGATCGGGCGGTGTGCTGCCGCCGGAGATTGTCGGCTTCGATCGAGGCGCGGAGGCCGTGACCGCAAATTACACGCTGCGCTCCGGGCCGGCTACGCTCACCATCATCGATTACCCCACGCCGCAGATGGCCGCGGCGCAGGAGACGCGGATTCGCGCCTACCTGAAGGCGGGCAGCCAGACCCGGCCGCCCTGGCCCAAGCCGCTCCAGGACTCCGACCTCGTTTCGCTTGAGGCGCGCCGCAGCGGGCCGCTGGTGGCTCTGGTGAGCGGCGACGCCACCCCCGACGAGAGTCACAAGTTGTTGGCCATGGTTCACTTCGAGAGCGACCTCACGTCGATTCCTCAGCCGACGGTCCCGGAGGCGGCAAGGATCGGCCAGTTGCTGCTCGGGATCACCGTGCTGGTGTTATTAGGGATCGGCTCCGCCATTCTGCTGGGATTCTTCCTGGGCGGAGGGCGGGCTCTCTACCGCATCGCGCGCGGAAAACCGGTCTCCTCGGTCTACGAAGAGGAGTTTATCCGTCTCAATTTGCGGGAAGAATGGGCGGAATCTTTACCGGCTATTGACAGGCAGCATCCGAAGGGTTAATGCGGCCTCTCAACCTGTGAAAAACAGGCTATAACCCTATGAAACACGGTAAAAAGCCGGGAATATGCGGGGTTCGTCAGGCGAAGAGGCGTCGAAAGGCCGGGCTGCTTCGTTCCAGGATATTTATTTGCAACTAGCTGAATATGAACGATTTATTTCTTCTCCGATTTCTTCTTGACACTCCCTTTCCCCGTCCCTACTATGCAGCCAGAAAGTTCTGATGGTTTTGCCTCCGTTGGAACTATTCTCCCTGAGGAGAGAGCTGCCCCGTTGCCGGGCGGCTCTTTCCGTTTTTGGCCCAAC
>Ga0182011_10000672_pt1 | contig 29823 bp, 19 predicted proteins | sample 711E1DmetaG_FD_120481 | JGI IMG/M metagenome (GOLD analysis project Ga0182011, IMG submission 120481) | Permafrost microbial communities from Stordalen Mire, Sweden - 711E1D metaG | ecosystem: Environmental > Terrestrial > Soil > Wetlands > Permafrost | place: Sweden: Stordalen | collected...
AGGGCCTGCACGCACGCGCTGAACTCAAACTCCCCGAAACAGCGGTCGACCTCGCGCGTGGTGGCCAGGAGGCGGTCGAGAATGGCGTGGTCGTCCGCATCGAATCGGGCGGGCTCCAGGCGCTGGAGGATGGCGGCGACCGAGGAGTTGTCGCCTGCCTCGCCGCTCATCTGGCGGAACCGGCAGGCGTTCCAGAGCTTGTTGCAGAAGTTTTTTCCAAACTCGATGCGTTCCTCGGCGAACCGGATATCCTGCCCCTGGGGCGCGATCGAGACGATACCGAACCGCAGTCCATCGGCTCCGTACTTCTCGATCAGGTCGAGCGGATCCGGGGAGTTGCCGAGCGACTTCGACATCTTGCGGCCGAGCTGGTCGCGGATGATGCCTGTGAAATAGACGTTCCGGAACGGGATGCGTCGCGCCAGCGACTCGCCGGGCCGGACGAATTCCAGCCCCGCCATGATCATGCGCGCCACCCAGAAAAAGATGATGTCGGGGGCGGTGACGAGTGTTGACGTCGGATAGAAGAAATCAAAACCGGCCCGGTCCATCGCCACGGGGTCCGGCCAGCCGAGGGTGGCGAACGGCCAAAGCCAGGATGACGCCCACGTGTCGAGCACATCGTCCTCCTGCTCCCAGTTCTCCGGGTCAGCCGGCCCGTTGAGGGAGACATGGACTTTCGCCGGATCGCGGAGATCGGTTTCGGTGAGTTTCTCGCGGTCAAGACCCTTGCGGTACCAGACCGGGATGCGGTGTCCCCACCAGAGCTGGCGGCTGATGCACCAGTCCTGGATGTTGCCGAGCCAGTGCAGGTAGACCTTGGTCCAGCGTTCAGGATAAAACCGGATGTGACCTTCGCTGACCGCCTGCCGGGCCTCCTCGACGCGCGGATAGCGCAGCCACCACTGCATGGTCAGTCGTGGCTCAATCGGCACGTCCGCACGCTCCGAATAACCGACGTTATTCTCATACGGCTCCTCCTTGACCAGGGCACCGGCGGCTTTGAGCATTTCGGCGGCTCTCTTGCGGCCGACGAACCGGTCGAGTCCCGCGAGTTCGGACCCGGCGAGATCGTTCAGCGTGCCATCGCCATTGAGCACCTCGCGCGCGGACAAATGGTGGCGCTGGCCGACCTCGAAGTCGGCCTTATCGTGCGCCGGAGTGATCTTCAGGGCACCCGTGCCAAACTCGCGATCCACCGCGGCGTCGGCGATGATGGGAATACGCTCGCGCACGAGCGGGCGCCACACGTGCAGTCCCACGAGGTCCCGGTAGCGCTCGTCCGCCGGGTGCACGGCCAGCGCCGTGTCGCCCGGAATCGTCTCCGGGCGGGTGGTCACCACCTCGACAAACCGGCCCGGTCGCTCCACCACCTCGTAGCGGACGCGGTAGAGCAGGCCGTGGACCGGCTTCATGATCACCTCTTCGTCGGACAAGGCCGTGAGCGACACGGGGCACCAGTTCACCATGCGCCGGCCCCGGTAGATGTGGCCGCGACGGAACAGTTCGACGAACACGTGGAGAACGCGCCGCGAGTACTCGGGGTCCATCGTGAACGCCGTGCGGTCCCAGTCGCAGGAGGCCCCCAGGCGGCGCAATTGTTCGAGAATGATGTCGCCCTTCTGCTGCCGCCACTCCCAGACCTTCTGCAGGAATTTCTCCCGGCCCAGGTCGCGCCGGTGGAGTTTCTGCTTGCGCAGTTCGCGTTCCACCACCGTCTGCGTCGCGATCCCGGCATGATCGGTGCCGGGGACCCACACCGCGGCCTGACCTTCGAGTCGGGCCCGCCGAACGAGGATGTCCTGCAGCGTGTTGTTGAGCACGTGCCCCATCGTGAGAACGCCGGTCACGTTGGGCGGCGGAATGACGATGCTGTAGGGTTCGCGGCCCGGGGTGGCGCGCCCGGTGAAGCAGCCATGCGCCTGCCAGGCGGCATACCATTTTTTCTCCACGTCGCGCGGGTCGTAGCTTTTGTTGATCTCGGGCATGGGGCGATCGGGTCGAACCGGCGAGCTAAGAAGCTGGGCGATGGCGCCGCAAGCGATTATTCCCGAATGGGCCTAGGCTGGCGGCAATCCGCTTGCCGCCCGAATCGCCGACCGATACGGAATTGTGCAGATGCCAGCTTCGCCCCGGTTCTCCGTCGAGCCGGCGGCGCAACCCCCCGAAATTCCACCCTACCATGCACCCGACCCTCCGCACCCGTTCCGCTTTACTGGTCGCCGCCCTGTTCCTCGCCGGCTGCTTCGGCGGGAAGTTCGATGATTCCGACGCCCTGTTTTCCACCGACCCCACGGTGGATGCCGCCACCGCGCGCAAGGTGATCGACTGTCTGCTCGATCATGCTCCGCGCATCCGCCAGGAGAAGGAGGCGATTGTTGCGACGACGAAGGCAAAAACCAAATTGATCGTCCGCGTGGAGAACGCTCCGGACCCCAAGCATCCGGCGATGGATCCGGACGCGGCTTACCACCGGAATTACTACTGGCTCTACGTGGGCTACCACCAGGAGAAAGGCATCTACAAATACTACCGGTATCTGGTGCACCAGGACCTTGGGAGCGTGCTCTTCTACGACGACGCGACGGACAAATTCACTCCGGTCACACCGTAGCTGCCTGCGGCCCGCGGGCCGGGAAGGCTCGCCCCGCTCATGCTTACCACCGAGTGGGCACAGCGATTTCCTGATTTGCGCGGCGCGATGTTTGCTGCTCATTAGTCCGTTCCGATGTTTGGCCGCATCCACAAACACGCCCGCGACCGCCTCAACTTCCAAGGAGAAGTCCCGAAAGCGCAACGGCTTGCTGCCTGCAAGACCTTCCTGCGGCTGGAGAACGCCATGATCCGCATGCATCACGATGCCGGGGAACCGGGCCTGAAGATCGTCCACGCCCGCGCCGCGATGATCGATGAGATGCTGCCTCCCTTGTTCGATTATGCGCTCGAATCGTACCGCCGTGCCCACGGCGAGGTGGCGATACCGGTCTGCCTCGTCGCCCTGGGTGGATACGGTCGGCACGAACTAAGCCCGTTGAGCGACATCGACGTGATGTTTCTCTTTCCCTCCAAGGTGAAGCCCGCCGCCGTCAAGCCGTTGCAGGAACACCTCGTCAACGAGATCCTCTATCTGCTGTGGGACTGCGACCTGAAAGTCGGCCACTCCACCCGGACGATCGACGACGTTTTTGTCGAGGCGCGCAAGGACATCCAGACGATGACCTCGCTGCTCGAATCCCATCTGGTCGCTGGCCAGGCCTCGCTCTACGAGACTTTCGCCAAAGCCTACCGCAATTTTGCCACCACCGAGGATCCGAAGGGCTACATCGCCTCCCGCCTGGTCGATCAGGCGACGCGCCGCGCGAAATACGGCGACACTCCGTTCCTGCAGGAACCCGACATCAAGAACGGCGTGGGCGGCCTGCGCGACTACCAGAACGCCCTGTGGATGGCGCGAGTGAAACTTGGCATCGAGCGCATGGAGGAGCTGCAGACGCTGCATTACCTCCGGCGCAAGGAGCTCGCCGATTTCCTGCGCGCCTACAACTTCCTGCTGCGCGTGCGCAATGAGCTGCACTTCACCAGCCGCCACCCGACCGACCTCCTCAACCTTGAGGTGCAGGCGCCGATCGCGCACCGCCTCGGCTACCATCAGCAGGACATCCTCCAGCGCGTGGAGGACTTCATGCAGGATTACTACCGCAGCGCTCAGGCCATTTACCGCATCTCCAAGATTGTGGAAAACCGCCTGGCGCTGGGCATCAAGGAGTCCGGCTCCTCGCTCCTTTCCTTCCGCGAGATCCTGCGCTTGCGCCGGTTCGAGCGCACCAAGGAGATTGACGGTTTCATCCTGCGCGGTCGCGAACTGGCCGCCGGCGCGCCGACGGTTTTCCATGACGACCCGGTCCGCCTCATCCGGGTCTTCCGCCACTGCCAGCAACTCGGCGCCCTGCCCGACTTCCAACTCACCGCCCTGATTCGCGAGTCGCTGCCGCTGCTCACCCGCCGTGTGCTCGAATCGCCCGACGCCAACATCAGCTTCCGCTCGATTCTCGAAGAGGCCGGATCGGTCTTCCCCACGCTGCAACTCATGCACGAACTCGGGGTGCTGGGTCGGTTCATCCCGGCGTTTGACCGGCTTACCTGCCTGGTCCAGCACGAATTCTACCACCGGTACACCGCCGACATCCATACGCTGAACGCCATCCGGGAACTTGATCGCATCTTCACGGAAGCCGAGCCCATCACGCTCAAATACCGCGCGGAACTGCATCAAACCTCCGACCCCACCCTGCTCTACGTCACCCTGCTGCTCCACGACATCGGCAAGGCGGCCGGCATCAAAAACCACAGTGAAAGTGGCGTGCGGCTGGCGGGCCCGGTGCTGGAGCGCCTGCAATTCGATCCCAAAAGCCGCGAGCTCGTCGCCTTCGTGATCAAAAACCATCTCATCATGGCACGATTCTGGCAGCGGTACAACCTGGATGAACCGCAGTCAGCCATCGCCTTTGCGGAATTGGTTGGCGACGCCGAAAAGCTTCGCTATCTCTACGCCCACACGTTTTGCGACGCCCGCGGCACCGCGGCTTCGCTCTGGAACGGCTACAAGGACACTCTCCACACCACCCTCTTTCGCGTCACCCTGGAACGCCTCCTGCTCGGCGACGCGGTTGAACAACGCAACCTCGAGCGCAAGCAAATGATCCACAAAGAACTGATTACGAAACAGATTCCAGGCATCAGCCCCGAGGAGATCGACGCCCACTTCAACCTCCTCCCGGAACGTTATTTCCTGCACACGGAGCCCGGCGAAATCGCCTTGCACATCCAGATGGTCAACCGGTTGCTCAAATCCATCAATGAGGCCGACTCGGTCAGTTCGCTCCGGCCCATCGTGGAGTGGAAAGACGACCTCAACCGCAGCCTGACGGTCGTCAACGTGGTGACGTGGGACCGCGCCGGCCTGTTTTACCGCCTCGCCGGCGGTTTCAGTGTGGCCGGACTGAACATTCTCGGCGCCAAGGTCATTTCACGCTCCGATCACATCGCCATCGACACGTTTTATGTCGTCGAACCTGGTCGCGGCGTGGTGCAGAGCCAGCGGGCGATGGAGACATTTGCCCGGACAGTGGAGGCCGCGTTGATCCAGAACCGCGACCTCTATCCCGAGATCGTGGCCCAGGCGAACCGCATTGCTGCGAGCCGCTACACCACGGAAAGCACCGCGTTGCACTCCTCGTTCCCGCCCACCGTCGAAGTCTACCACGAGCTCGCGATGCAGCGCACGATCATCGACATCCAGGCGCACGACCAGATCGGCCTGCTGTACCGCCTCGCCCGCGTCATCTACGACCACGGCTTCGACATCACGTTTGCCCGGATCAACACCGAGCGGGGCGTCGCCCTCGACACCTTCTATATCGAGGACGCCAACCACCAACCGGTCGAGGATACCAGCCGACTTCAAGCGCTGCGCGACGCGCTGGCCCAGATCATCGCGCCTGCCCCCGCCCCAGGCTGACGGAGAATCGATCGAAGCGGGCCGCGCTGCCCGCCCCTCATGATTCCGACGGTCGCCACCCCGCCGCGGATGAGCCGCCGGTCTTCGATTCCCTGAATCCAGGGTGGAAATCCCCGCGCCCATCCGCAAACTGCCCGCCGTGGATCGTATCCCCTCAGCCGCCGCGGCCCCTGCCGGACCGGACCGACCGGACGAACGGCCTTCGCCGGATCGGACGGGGCCGGAGGCGGCGGCCGCCGGGACCATTGGTCGACCGGCGGATGATGACCAAATCCGGCTGGTCCTTTACCGGATCGCTTCGCTGATCGGACGGACCGACGATCCCCGTTGCGCGCTGGAGGCCATTCTCGCCGAGCTGATCTCATTTTTCCGCGCGCCCAGCGGTTCCATCGCCCTGCTGAACCCGGACTCCGGCCGGCTCGAACTCGAGATCCAGCATGGGCTGCCGCCCGAGCGGGGTGACCTCGCGCTTCGTCCCGGGCAGGGGGTCACCGGCTGGGTGGCCTTCCACGGGCGGCCCCAGCTGGTGCCGGATGTTACCATCGATCCGCGCTACATTGCATTGCGGCCGGATGTGCGGTGCGAGATGGCGGCGCCGATGGAAGCGCAGGGCCAGGTGATCGGCGTGATCAACCTCGACAGCGACCGGCGGGACGGATTCACCGCCGCCGATCTCGCGCTGCTTGTGCGCCTGACGGCCGAGGCCACCACTGTGGTCCAGCATCTCTGGCAGCTTCACCATCTGCAGGGCAAGGCACGCCAGTTGGAGGCCCTGATCACGATCGGCCAGTCGCTCGTCTCCAAGCTCGAGGAGCAGGAATTGTTCGACACCGTGACCCGCGAAGCGCGGCAAATCATGAACGTCCGGGCGTGCGCGCTTTACCTGCACGACACGGCGCTGGCCACGGTGCGGCTGGCGTCGATCTCCGGCGTGGACGCTCCGCGCGCCGCGACCGGCACGGCCGACTCGGGACCAGCCGGCCCTGACGACCTCCCGCTTGACCACTGCCTGACCGCGGCCGTCCTGCACACCCGCCGGCAACTCGAGTTCCACAACCTTGGGAGCCCGGAGTATGGCGATCTCATCGATCTGCCGCGCGGGGATTCCCTTGATTCGCTGCTTGCGGCGCCGCTGCTGTACGAAGGCGAGGCCATCGGCGTGCTCGGAGTGTTCACCGACCGGCCCCACCGTTTCAACGATGATGAGAAACGGCTCCTCGGTGCCCTCGCCAGCCTCGGCGCCGTCGCCATCCAAAATTCCCGGCTCTACGCCCGCGTTTTCGAAAGCGAAGACGCCCTGCGCAAAAATGACCGGCTGACCACCCTCGGGCTGCTCGCGGCCGAAATCGCCCACGAGATCCGCAATCCGCTCACGGTCATCAAGCTCCTCTACGGGTACCTCAACCTTCAGTTTCCCGAGGAGGACCCCCGCCGGAAGGACACCCAGGTCATCAGTGAAAAACTCGACCAGTTGGAGGCGATCGTTTCCCGCGTGCTCAATTTCGCCAAGGCACCCGCCAGCCTCCACTCGCGTTGGTCGGTGGCGGAGATCATCGGCGACACCATCGTCCTCATCCGCCTCAAGCTCGCGCAGGGCAAGATCCACCTCCACTTCAATCCCCCGGCCCCACCCCTGATCGTCGATGGGCACAAGGGGCAGCTCCAGCAGGTGATGCTCAACCTGCTCCTCAACGCGATGCAGGTCATGCCCGACGGCGGCGAAATCACCATCCACTGCGCCGCCGAAGACCGCGGCGGCCTGCCGGTCGCCGTGATCGACCTGACGGACACCGGGCATGGCATCCCCGCGGAAATCCGCGACCGCATCTTCGACTCCTTCCTCACCGGCCGTCCCGATGGCACCGGCCTGGGGCTCGCCATCGTCAAACGCATCCTGCGCAGTCATCATGGGGACATCGCCGTGCTCGCGACCGGTCCACACGGCACCACGATGCGCGTCACGCTGCCCCTGGCCCGGCCGTAACGGCCGCCCAGCCTCAAGGCGACTTGGGCTGCAGCCGGAGGTCGACCATCAGGTCCGCGGCGATCTTTTCGAGGTCGGCGCGCAATGCGGCCATGTTGGCCGGCGGCGGCACCATCACGGTCGCCCAAGCCTGAAACAAATTGCCGCCCCCCATCGGGGCGCTCACGCACTCCGAGGACAATTCCTCGACGTTGACACCATGCGCAGCGAGCACCGCCGACACCTGGCGCAGGATGCCCGGACGGTCCTGTCCGACCAATTCGAGTGTGGCGCTGGAGCCGGCGGCGGCCGGGGCCGCCTCGCGCTCGGCGTGGACGATCACGCTCAAGCCCTCCGCTTCGAGACCGCGCAACGCCCGTCCCAGCTCGTCGGCCTGCTCCGCCGGCACCTCCACGCGCAGAATCCCGGCGAACTGTCCGCCCAGGTGGCACATCCGGCTCTCCAGCCAGTTGCCGCGGTGGTCAGCGACTCGCGCCGCGACCAGTTGCACCAAACCGGGGCGGTCGGCCCCGATGACCGTCATGACCAGAGTCGTAAACATGGGAAGATTGCCGCGGCCTCCGCGTCGCGCTCGGCCGTCACTCGTCGAGCTCGACGTTCCAGTAGGCGAGATCTAGGAAGTCCTTCCACATCTCGCAATGATGGTTGCCCAGCACCAGGGAAATGACCGGCCGCCATTTCGGCCGCACCGGCTTGCGGATCAGGCGCAGGCCGGCCTCATGCGGCAGACGGTTGGCCTTGCGCGTATTGCAGCTGACGCAGGAGCACACGATGTTCTCCCACGTGGTGCGGCCGCCGTAGTGCCGCGGAATGACGTGGTCGAGATTCAGCTCCTCGCGGGTGAAATGCCGGCCGCAGTACTGGCAGTGGTTGCGGTCGCGTTCAAAGACGTTGTTGCGGGTTAGCTTCAACTCCTTGCAGGGCAACTTGTCGAAGAAAGTGAGCAGAATCACCCGCGGCAGGCGGATCGTGGTCCGCACCGTGTGGACGGCCTCCACCTCGGACAGCGGCGGGTTGTGCCGTGAAAAATCGATCCAATCCAGCATCGAAAACACCTTGAAGTCGTCTTCGTAATGATGGACCACGCTGGCATGCCCGCGCGCCAGCAGCCCGAAGGCCCGGCGCGCGCCGATCACGTTCACCGCCTGCCACAGACGGTTGAGCACCAAGACCGGTTGTTCGAGGGCAGCCTCCATGACGGAGACTGGAGCTAGCGGTGCCCGCGCAGAGTGTCAAGCAGCGCACCCGACGGGTCGTGTCCTAATCTGCCTCGTCATCGGGAGTCCGGCGGCGCGGACGTGGCGACCGAACTGGATGGATTGCTTCGTCGCCGGCATTCGCGGCTCCTTGCCATGACAAATCAGAACACCGCCGCCCAATGGTTCGCCGCATTCCCGCTTGAACATTTCGCGACGCGGTCTTGCCTTGCCCCACCGTGCCGTCGGCCGATTCCAATTTCGTCCACCTCCACGTCCACACCGACTACAGCCTGCTGGACGGCGCGTGCCGCATCGACCGCCTGATGGACCGCGCCGCCCAGCTCGGCATGAAGGCGCTCGCGGTAACGGACCACGGGAATCTCTTCGGGGCGATCGAGTTCTACACCCAGGCCCGGGAGCACGGCCTCAAGCCGTTGATCGGCTGCGAGATTTACCTCACCGAGGGCTCGCGCCTCGAACGCACCGGCCGCAGCGAGGAGGGCAAGTCGATCTTTCACCTCGGCCTGATCGCGCGCAATCTCACCGGCTACCAGAACCTGCTCAAGCTCGTCTCCGACGCCCATCTGCGCGGATTCTATTACCGGCCGCGCGCCGATTTCGAGACGCTCGCCCGCTATTCGGACGGCCTCATCGGCTTCTCCGGCTGCCTCGCCGCACTGGTTCCGCAGCGCCTGCTCCAGGGTCGCTTCGAAGATGCCCGCCGGGCCACCGGGCGCTTTGTCGACATCTTCGGCCGCGACAACTTTCTGGTGGAACTCCAGGACCATGGCCTGCCGCCCCAACGCCAGATCGCGCCGGACCTCCTCAAATTGGCGCGCGAATTCAACCTCAAGGTCGTTTGCACGAACGACGTCCATTACGTCCGCGCCGAGGACGCCGGCCCGCACGACGCCCTGCTCTGCATCCAGACCGGCGCAAAAATCGCCGATGCCGACCGCATGCGGTTCGACACCCAGCAGTTCTACCTGAAATCGCGGACGGAGATGGCGGTTCTTTTCACCGAGGTGCCAGAGGCGGTGAACAACACCCAACTCGTCGCCGAGATGTGCGACCTCGCCATCCCGTTTCCCAAGGGGCCGGAACGGTATCCCCGCTACCCGCTGCCGCCCGAGGTGAAGGTCGATCGCGCCGGCTACCTCAAGCAGTTGTCGATCGAGGGGCTCCGCCGCCGGTACGGAATCGATTACGACACCCGGTCGTACCGCGCCGGCCCGGCGGACCGGCCCGCGTCCCTGCACTCCGCCGAAGAACTGTGCGACCGGATCGACTACGAGCTGTCGATCATCAACCAGACTCTCTACACCGACTACTTTCTCGTCGTCTGGGATTTCATCCACTGGGCGAAGGAACACGGCATTCCCGTGGGCCCCGGCCGCGGCTCGGGCGCCGGCAGCCTCGTCGCCTTCGTTCTCGGCATCACGAACCTGGACCCGCTCCGGTTCAAGCTGCTCTTCGAACGCTTCCTCAACCCCGAGCGCGTTTCGCCGCCGGATTTCGACATCGATTTCTGCATGCGCCGGCGCGGCGAGGTCATCGACTACGTGCGCCGGAAGTACGGCAACGACTGCGTGGCCAACATCATCACCTACGGCACGCTCGGCGCCAAGATGGTCATCCGCGACGTGGCCCGCGTCCACAACCTGCCGTACGCCGAGGCGGACCGCCTGGCGAAGATGATCCCGGACGCACTGAACATCACCTTGGAGGACGCCATCGCCCGGTCGGCCGAGCTGCGCGTCGAGCTCGAGCGCAATCCGGTCGCGCAGCAGATCATCGGACAGGCCCGGGTGCTGGAGGGCATGGTGCGCAACACCGGCAAGCACGCCGCCGGCATCCTCATCACCGACACGCCGCTTGAGGAGTACGCGCCGCTCACCCTGCAGGAGGGCGACGTCACCGTGCAGTACGACATGAACGCGGTGGCCAAGCTCGGCCTGCTCAAGATGGATTTCCTCGGCCTCAAGACACTCACCGTCATCGCCGACGCGGTCGACCACATCCGCCGCACCGCGGACCCTGCGTTCGACATCGAGCGGATCCCGCTCGACGACCCAAGGACGTTCGCCTTGCTCAACTCCGGCCGCACCACCGGCGTGTTCCAGCTGGAATCCAGCGGCATGCAGGCGCTCTGCCGGCAGCTGCAGGTCTCCACCATCGACGAGATCATCGCGCTCATCGCCCTCTACCGGCCCGGTCCGATGGAATGGATCCCCGCCTACATCAAGGGCAAGATGGACCCCAGCACGGTCCGGTTCCCGCATCCGCTGCTCGAGGAGGTCTGCCACGAAACCTACGGCGTGATGGTCTACCAGGAACAGGTGATGGAGGCGGCCAAGATCATCGCCGGCTACACCCTCGGCGGCGCCGACATGTTGCGCCGCGCCATGGGCAAGAAGGACCCGGAGGCGATGGCGCGGGAACGCGACAAGTTCGTCGCCGGAGCGAAGCGCCTCCACCAAATCGACGAGGACACGTCGAACGCGATCTTCGACATCCTCAATAAATTCGCTGGCTACGGTTTCAACAAATCCCATTCAGCGGCCTACGCCATCATCAGCTACCAGACGGCCTTCCTGAAAGCCAACTACCCGGTGCAGTTCATGGCCGCCGTGCTTGGCTCCGAGCTGGGCAACGCCGACAAGGTCTCGCACTTCATCGACGAGGCGTTCGCCATGGGCCTCCCGGTGCTCGGTCCCGACGTCAACGAATCCCGGGAGAGCTTCACGCCGGTATTCAGATCCGTTCCGGGTGCAGAGTTCGGGGTTCCGGGTTCGAATGCCGCAACCCTGAACCCAAAACCCGAAACGCCCAACCCAGCGGCAGGAGCCGCCGCCATCCGCTTCGGGCTGGCGGGCATCAAGGGCGTGGGCGAGGCCGCGGCACAGAAGATGATCAGCGAGCGCGAAGCCGGCGGTCCCTATCGGGATTTTCCGGATTTCCTGGTGCGCAGTGACAGCCGTGCGATCAACAAACGGGTGCTCGAGTGCCTCGTGCTCACTGGCGCCTTCGACGCGACCGGGGCCACCCGTGAGGATCTGTTCGACCAGATTGACGCCTCGCTCAGCGTCCTCTCGGAGCTGCAGCGCCGGTACCCAGCGCTGCGCCGCGAGCAGCCCAACGCGGCACCGGGCGCCCCGCCCGCGAGCGAAAACATGTTCTTCGACCTCGCGCTGCCGCAAGCGCCCATGCCGGAACGGGACGCCCTGGCCGCCGAATTCGCGGACCTGCTTCGGGTCACGGTGACGCGCCGGAATGGAATCGGGGCGGCCCCGGCGGCCGGCGGCGCCCACGACCAGCATTCGTTCCTCGATTTCGTCGGTCCGGGAACGTCCGCCCAATCGGACCCAACGGCCCGGGCCGCCGAAACCGCCAAACCGGAAACGCGCCTGCTGACCCCAACCACGAAGCTGCAGTTCGAGAAGGAGCTGCTCGGCTTCTACATTTCCGGCCACCCGATGAACGCCTATGCCGGGCTGGCCGAGGCCCTCAACACGGTCCCGTCTGAGCAACTCCTCGATCTGCCCGATCGCAGCGAGTTCCGCCTGTGCGGGATCGCCACCGCCATCACGAAGAAACTTTCGCGCCGGGACAACCGCCCGTGGGCCGCGTTCACGCTCGCCACGAAGACCGCGTCGCTGCCGATGAATCTGTTCTCCGACGCCTACGAGGAGTATGCCAAGAACCTCGTGGCCGAGACCCCGGTGCTGGTTCAGGGGACCCTCCTGGCCGGCCAGGACGGCGCCCGCCTCAACGTCCGGGAGTGCTATCCGCTCGACCCGATGGTGATCCAACTGGTCAAGAAGATCACGTGGCTCCTCCATCCCGAGCATCCCGAAACCTCCGCTTTCCTTCGCGCCCTCCGCACCGCGGTCGACGCCGCCTACGGCGACACGCGCCTCGAGTTCGCGTTGGTCGGCGCGGGGCGCGTCGCGGCCGTGGCCGAGGCGTCCTCGGGTCTCGGCTGGAAACTCACTGCGGGGGCGTTCCAGAAGCTCCGGGCCCATCCAGCCGTCGCCGGCACTTTCGTCGAGGCGCGCCGCCTGCAACTCAAGGAGACGCGCCGCTGGGCCCGGCGCGGCTGAGGCGGAAACAGGCGGTCGAGGTAGGGCGCGTTTTCCGTAACGCGCCGTTAATCAGCGTCGCCTCGCTCGGCGGCTTAGGGAAAACCCGCAAATGCGTCGGCGTTCATCCGGGGTGGTCTCGGGGCCACGGCATGATCGCCGCCGGCGCGCGGACGGGGCCGGTCAGGCGGGATCCTGGTTGATGAAGACCAGGTTTTCGTCCCGCAGGGAAAGGGCGAAATTGTATTGGCTGATCGCCCGGAACACCGACTTGCTGCAGCCTGGCTTCATGAAATCGTGGATTTCGATGTAGAGCGCTCGGGTCCGCGGAAGCCAGGTTTCATAGCCGGTCTCGAACACTTCCCTCTCCGCCCCTTCGATGTCGATCTTCAGCAAATCGATGGCCTCCCATTGCATCTCGCGCAACAGGGTGGCCATCGAGATCGCCGACACGCGGCCGGCCCCGGCCTCAGCTGCTTCGTGGACCACGAACGAATTGTGACTGTGGTAGGGATCGGCGAGGTCCAACGAACCGTCCCGGCACCACAGGCCCATGCAGAAGTGGCGCATTTGGTCCGAATAGGACCGGGTGTTCAGCAGTACCCGGGCATGGTTTTCGGGGCTCGGCTCGATCGTGGCAATGCGCGCGCCGGGGTAGCGATGCGCGAAGTAGAGCGCCGCCAGCCCGATGTTCGCGCCCGCATCGACGATGCGGCGCGGCGCGAATGGAAGGTCGATCGCATACTGTTGGAAAAGGAAAACCTGTCCGAAAGTGAAGAGGTCCGAGGTGCCCGGCCGCAAATGCACGGTCGCGCGGTACCGGCGGCTGTGCAGCTGCCGGGGTTGGTGCCATTTGCACTGGAGATAGAATCGCGTGCCGTCCCAGGCGCCAAACGCACGCACGAATCTCTTGAATCGCGAAGCCATGGCGGACGAATGAAGCCCCCAGGTGGGAGCGGCTCACCGTGGTGGCGGCTGGCCCTATTTCCAAACAAATAATGGCGCCGACACCGGCCGCATTCGGATTTCCCTTTTCCGGGGTTCCGGTGTTTCGTTGCGCCACATGACCGGACCCTCCACCCTGAACCGCGCCGCGCGCCTCCTGGCGCTCATCACACCTCGCGCATCGGCTGACGCCGTGCTCCGCCGCGAGTTGTCGCCGCGTCGCGACCTGCCCCCGGGTGAACGCCGGGACATCGCCCACGCCGTGGCGGCCTATTTCCGCTGGCGGCGCTGGCTGGACGAACGCGAGCCGCCGCAGCGCCAGCTCGAAGCCGCGCTCGCATGGCAGCGGCGCTTTGCCGCCGCGCCCGACGCATTCAAACCGGAAACGCTGGCGGCCCGCGCCGTGCCTGACTGGATCGCCGCCGCCATGGACACGGTGCCGGTCGACTGGCTGCGTCACCTGCAACGGGAGCCGGTCTTGTGGATCCGTGCGCGGAAGAAATTCGTCGCGGCGCTGCCCCGCACCCTCGGCGATCTCGCGCCGGCGCAGGTGACCGGACTCGTGGAGTCCGGTCCGGGGTCAGCGCCCCCGGCTACCACCGCCTTTCGCTACACCGGCCCGCACGACCTGTTCCTCACCCCGGCGTTTCAGGAGGGTCAGTTTGAGATCCAGGATCTCGCCTCCCAGCTGGTGGGCCACGCCTGTGCACCCCGACCCGGCGAAACTTGGTGGGACACCTGTGCCGGGGAGGGAGGCAAAACCCTGCATCTTGCCGACCTTATGGACAATCAGGGGCTGATCTGGGCCAGTGACCGCTCGGCCCGCCGGCTCTCCCTTCTCAAACAGCGCGCCGCCCGCGCGCAGGTGTTCAACTATCGGGCGGTTTCCTGGGACGGCGGCCCGCGTCCGCCCACCAAGACGCGTTTTGACGGCGTCCTGATCGATGCTCCGTGCAGCGGCGTCGGCACCTGGCACCGCCACCCGGACGCGCGTTGGACCACCTCCCCCGCCGACGTGTACGAGTTGGCCGCAATTCAACGACAGCTCCTCGAACACGCCGCCGGATCGCTCAAACCCGGCGGGCGTCTCGTCTATGCCGTCTGCACGCTCACCCGTGCCGAAACGACGGCGGTCGCCGATGGGTTCGCAGCCGCGCATCCGGAGTTCAAGCCGGCGGCTGTGTTTCCGAGGGTTCCCTCAGAATCGCTGGAGGCGAGCCGGGAGGCGCAGATTCCCGGCCTGCGCACCCCGACTTCAGTCACGCTCTGGCCGAATGAAATCCACGCCAACGGCATGTTCATCGCCGCCTGGTGGAAGAGATGATCCCGCTGACGCCGGATCCCGGCTCAGGCGACCCGCGGCGTTGACGCGAGGTGCAGGCTCCCGGCGTGGAAGGACAGGGCCTCGCGGATGTGCAGGTCCCAGTAATCCCAATCATGGCCGCCGGGAAATTCCCGGTAGAGGTGTGGGACGTGCAATTCCTCAAGTTCGCGATGGAAATCGCGGTTGCCGCCCAACAGGGAGTCTTCGGTGCCACAATCGATCAGAATTCGTGGGAGGCGCCTGTGGCGCCGTCGGGCGCGCCCGACCAACGCGATCGGGTCGTGCCGTGTGCCGACGAAGCGCCGGCCGAAGATCCGCTGCAATTCCGCGAAGAACTCCGGCGGATTTCGGCGAAAGACCGGATCCCCCCGCGCCTGCCGGGCACTCAGGTCGAGGTTCATGCGCAGCAACGCGCCCGAATGGCTGTGCACCGAACAGAACCGCTCCGGATAGCCCAGCCCCACCCGCAGGGCGCCATATCCGCCCATCGAGAAGCCGCCGATCGCGCGCGCGTGGCGCGCCGACTGCACCGGGAACGTGCGTTCGATGAAGCCCGGCAGTTCCTCACCGCAATGCCGGGCGTAATCCGGACCCTGCTCGTTGTTGGTGTAGAATCCCCGGTAGCCGTCCGGCAACACCACGACGAGCGGCAATTCTCGCACATACCATTCCAACCGTGAGTGTCGCAGCCAAGTCATCGAATCCCCCGTCAATCCGTGCAGGAGGTAGAGTGCCGCAAAGGGCGGCCGGCCGACCGACGGGAGCAGCACTTGCGTCGTGGTCTGCTTGCGGAGGATGTCGCTCCTCCAATGAACCTGGGCCCAGGGCATGACTCATACTTTGACCACAGATACCATCCACGGTCACGGAGATTGTTCCCCCGTTCCCGGTGCCGGGTTCCGCCCGCCCATGGCCGTCGGCCCGAATTATCCTTGAGCACGACGCCGATCCCGCCGCTTAATCAGTCCTCCAGCAGGCGCGTCTCCGTCGGACCCGGCCGCCGGTCAAATCCCTATCGTCTCCATTGTACCGCCATGAATTCAACCCCTCTCCTCCTGCGCTTCACCGTTTCGTCCGTAGCATTGACACTGACTGCCGCCCTCCTGGGGGCGGCCGATACTCCTCCAGCCGCACCGGCCGACGAACTGCCGACCAGCGTGCAGGTGGAGCGAGTGGAGTTCGGCCGGATCGACCCGAAAGTCGCCCTGAGCAATCGTGCGCGGGTGAGCCGCGATTTCACAGCGGTCGCCAGCTTGGAAGACGCGGAGGGCGGCCTCCGGGTGGTGGCGGGTGGGGTCCCCGGCCCGGTGTACAAAAGCATCTATGCGCTGAATTTCGCTCCGGCGGGGCACCGCTGGAGCTGTGAGGTCTCGTCGGGCAGCGGGCAATGTGCTGTGATGGTCGACGGCGAACCGGGACCGGTGTTCGAGACGGCGGACGATGTCACCTGGAGTGCCGACGGCCGCCACTATCTCTACCGCGTGCGCCGGGCGTCGGACAGCGCTTGGGCGCTCGTGTTCGACGGCCAGGTCGGGGATTTCCAGTCAGGGCGGATCGCCGTCCTTGCGCTCAGCCCGGACGGCGCCCACCAGGTCTGCGTGCGCGAAAACGAAACCGGCCAGGCCACCCTCGCCTTCTATGATGGCCGGCGATTTGGAGAGACCTACACCGGCTTTTCCTATTCCCCCTTCAAATGGAGCGAAGACGGAACCCTGTTTGCCGCCGTCGCCAAACAGGGCAACGAGAATGTGCTCGTGGTCAATCGTGAGGAGAGAGCGCGCGGCAGCAGTATCGACCCTGACTACCTCGTGCTCTCGAAAGATGGGCGGCATTTCGCGGCAGTCGTGGCCCAGGGAACCGGCGGCTACCTCGTCGTCCATGATGCCCGCCACCTCGGTCCCTACAAAGACGTCTGGGGCGCACCCGCCTTGGCACCCGACGGCGCGCGAGTGGCGTTCGTAGCCACCTTGGACGACGACCTGGCGCACGCCGTCATCGACGGCGCCGCCGGACCGGCGGCCAGCACCCGTTACGGCGTGAAAAATCTGCAGTTCTCCGGCGACGGCCGTGTCGTCGGCTATCTGCGTCAGACCGGGGCGGACCAATTCGCGATCCAAGTCGGCGATCGGACCGTGATCGAGGGACCCGGCATCCAGCGCCTCTGGCTCTCACCGGATGGATCGAGCACCGCGTGGAGCGTGAAAGCTGAGAACGGAGTCCGCGTCGTCGTCAACGGCAACGCGAGCGAGCCCGTGTTCCGCGACGTGGAGCCAGACGCCGCCCGCTTCTCCCCGGATGGCAGGACATTCCTTTACCTGGCCACACGGGATCGCAAATCCAGCACCGTGCGCGCCACGGGTTTGGGCGGGCGGACCTACGAGGTGGCCGCGCCGATGTTCACCTTCCCCTCGCCCGGCGTCGTCACGTTCGTCAGCTACGAAAAGGGCGCCTTTGCCCGGGAAACCTGGAAGCTACCGCGCTGATCGACAGTTGATGCGGCGCCCTGTCACTCTACCCGCAGGATGTAGCCGCGCAGGTATTCGCTCTCCGGCATCGTCACCAGCACCGGATGGTCCGGCGGCTGGTGGCAAAACTCCAAGATGTGCACGCAGCGTTTGGCGTCAGCGGCCGCCTCCGCCAGCATCGCACGAAAGTCGGCGTCCTGCACGTGATGCGAACAGCTGTAGGTGGCGAGGATGCCGCCGGCGGTGAGCTGCCCCAAGGCGCGCAGGTTGATTTCCTTGTAGCCACGCATCGCTCCGGCCATCGCCCCTTTGGTCTTCGCGAAGGGCGGCGGATCGAGGACGATGAGGTCCCACGCATCAGCGCGGTGCTCCGTGAAGTAGTCGAACACGTTGGCTTCGACAAACCCGGCGCGCAGTCCGTTGCGCTCGGCGTTACGCCGGGCCTGCGCGATGGCCTCGCCGGCACTGTCGATCCCGCACACCTCGGCGGCACCGGCCTTCGCGCACTGCAGCGCGAACGGGCCTTGGTTGCAGAACGCGTCGAGTACGCGTACGCCCGCCGGCCGGTCCGGCGCCAACCGCGCCACGTAACGCGCCACGGTGAGATGCTGCCGCCGCTGGTCGAGGTAATAGCCGGTCTTCTGGCCGCCCGGCAAATCGAGCCAGTAGTCAATCCCGTCGATGCGCAGCCAGCGCGCCTCCCACGGTCGGCCGGAACGGGTCCGCACCTCCCGGGGCAACCCCTCCAGGCGTCGGATCGAGGCATCGTTGCGGAGAATGATCTCGGCCGGATGGAGCAGCTCATCCAGCAATGCGAGCAACGTCCCGATCCGCTTTTCCATCGCCAGCGTCTGCGTCTGCACGACCAGCGTGTCGCCAAATTGATCCACGATGACACCCGGCAGGTCATCCGATTCCGACCACACCAGGCGGCGAACCGGCAGGGCGGGGACTTCCGCTCCCGCCAACGAAGCGAGCGGCGGGGTCGGGAAACCCCACCCCACCTCATGGCTGGTTTCCCCACGTCGTGCCAACGCCCGCGCCAACGTCGCCCGCAGCCAGGTTTCATCCAACACAACCCGTTCGCGGCTCAGCCGCCGCCAAATGATCTGCGACCGGCTGTTGCAGATGCCCGTCCCCAAAAAACGCCCGCGAGAATCGCGGCATTCGACGACTTCGCCGTCGGATTCAGGAGACGGTAGCTCTGCCACCTCGTTCGCGAACACCCAAGGGTGACCACGCAACACCCGCGCGTTCGCGTTGGGTTTGAGTCTCAGGCAATCCGGCATCCCGCACATCATCGCGACCCTCCGCGAGCAGAGAAGCCAAAAAGTCTGCGCTCAACGACCAACGCTCCACCCCAAAGTGGAAACCCTCGGCGTCTTCGTGGCCTTCCGGCGCCCGCTCGGCCGCGATGATGATGGTCCCCAGCCCCAGCGTGCAGAGGGCCAGAACGAGCCCCACAACCCACAGCATTAGTATGGTGACCATGTTCGTTCTCGATGAATATCGGAACGATTCTGCATCAACTTGAGAAAGATTTCCCGGTTCGGCATCGCACCGCGCTTCTGCAGCGGAATTTCAGTCGCGTTGCAAATCAGTGGATTCTTGTCCACCGTATCTCAAATGAAAGGCCCCAAATACAGGGCCACACTGGGGTAATATTGCAAATCAATAGCGCTTAATTCTACGCAGCGCCTACCCGCGGCCACCCCAAAGTTCACACCGCCTCAATCTTAACTGTGGGCAATCGCCGAAACACCGACGTCCGCCGGGCCTGACGGCATCCCGCCGAAACGGAATCCACTTTCATCCTCATAACCCTCCGGCGCCAAGAACACCGCGTTCAGAATACTCACGAACGCGGCAACGGTCACACCCAGCAAGGCAGCAAACAAGGGATAACGCATGGGATTCGGCCGGGATGCAGTGTCCCACGTTTCGCGGAAAAACGCTATGCTTCTTTTGGCAAAGCCTGCGCATTTTCCGCCCGCCCGTCGCGCCGCCACGGAATTCGCGCCGCCGCGCTTCTCCGACGCCGCCGGAAAATAAAGCTTCCCCTCGGCGCCGTTGCGTTGTTGGGTCGACGCTTTTGTCATGTCCGCCACCACCGAAATCGCCCGCCGTCGCACATTCGCGATCATCTCGCATCCCGACGCCGGGAAGACGACGCTGACCGAGAAATTGCTCCTTTACGGCAATGCGGTGCACCTGGCCGGCGCGGTCAAGGACCGCAAGAATCAGCGGGCCACGCGGTCCGACTGGATGGAACTGGAGCGACAGCGCGGCATCTCGATTTCCTCCACCGTGCTGCAGTTCGAGTACGCTGGTTACGCGGTCAACCTGCTCGACACGCCCGGCCACAAGGATTTTTCGGAGGACACCTACCGGGTGCTCACCGCGGTGGACGCAGCGGTGATGGTGATCGACGCCGCCAAGGGCATCGAGGCGCAGACCCGCAAGCTCTTCGAGGTCTGCCGCCATCGCGGCGTGCCCATCTTCACGTTCATCAACAAGTGCGACCGCCCCACGCTGAGCCCGCTCGTGCTGCTCGATGAGTTGGAGAATGTGCTCGGTCTCCAGGCGTGCGCGGTGACGTGGCCGCTGGGTAACGGCCCATCGTTCCGCGGGGTCTACGATCGGTTGCACCGGCGCGTCCATCTCTTTGAACGGGTCCCGGGCGGCGCTTATCGTGCCCCCGAACAGGTGGCGGACATCGGCGACGCGGTGGTGCGGGAGAAGCTCGATGAATCCACCTATGCCGAGGTCGCCGAGCAACTCGCCATGCTGGACGGTGCCGGCCATCCCTTTGACGTCGCCGCGGTGCGCGCCGGCCGGCAGACCGCGGTCTATTTCGGCAGCGCCGTCAACAACTTCGGCGTCGAGCTGCTGCTCGACGGCTTTTTGCGCGACTCGATGCCGCCGGCCCCGCGGCGCGGGCTGGCCATGGCGTTGCCCGAAGAACCGGAACCCGCCGAGGCACCAGAGGCTCTGGCGGAGGACGACGGGCACGGACACGGCGGCCGCCACCCGGTCCCGGTCACCCACCCCAAATTCTCCGGTTTCATCTTCAAGATCCAGGCCAACATGGATCCCAGACACCGCGACCGCATCGCCTTCCTCCGCGTGTGTTCCGGCCGGTTTGAGCGCGACATGGTCGTCACCCACGTCGCTTCGGGCCGGCGCGTACGGCTGTCCTCCTCGCACAAGCTCTTCGGCCAGGAACGGGAGACCGTGAACGAGGCCTGGCCCGGCGATATCGTCGGCCTCGTCGGCCACGATACCTTCGGCATCGGCGACACGCTCACCGATGACGCCGCCATTTGCTACCACGAGATTCCGCGTTTTCCGCCGGAAGTGTTCACCTTTGTCAGCAACCCCAACCCCTCGAACGCGAAAAAATACCGCGCCGGACTCGAACAGCTGCTGCAGGAGCATATCGTGCAGGCGTTCAGCCCGCGCCACGGCCGGGCCGGATCGACGCTGCTCGCCGCCGTCGGCCCGCTGCAATTCGAGGTCGTGCAATACCGCCTCCAGAGCGAGTACGGGGCCGAGTCGCGCTTGGAGGCCGCGCCCTGGCAGATCCTCCGCTGGCTCGAACCCAGCCCCGCGTTGGACCACCCCGCATCGATCGTTGTGGCGACCGGCGTGGCTTGGGGCGCCGACTCCGACGACCGTCCGGTCATCCTGTTTCCCAACGATTGGACGATGCGCTATTTCATCGAGAAGAACCCCACGTTGGTGCTACATATCCTGCCGCCGGACCAGTCCGGACGAGGCTCAGCAGCCTCCCCACTGGCTCGCAGTTGAAAACGGGAAGCCAGTCCTTGGCCCACCTCGATCCCTGGCGGCGCAGCCCGGTCCACCCAGGAATTGGGCCGATCGCCCACCCGCGTGCCGCATTCATGAGGGAATTGACACGCCGCCGCCCAGCCGTCACACGCCGTAGCTTTATTTCCCCATGTTCGCCTCCTCTTTTCGTCATCTCTTTCGCCTGAGTCTATGTGCGTGCATCGTCGCCGGGCCGATCACCAGTGCCGCCCTGGCCAAGCGTGCCGCCAAATCCGCGCCGGCGACCGAGGTGAATCCCGACGCCTACCGCGGTGCCATTGTGATCGACGCGGCCACTGGCAAGGTCCTCTTCGAAGACAAGGCCGACGTCCAGAATCCACCCGCGAGCGTCACCAAGCTGATGACCTTCCTCGTCATCCAGGACAAGATCCAGCGCGGCGAGCTGATGCTGCAGGCGCCGGTGATCATCTCCGCCGAAGCGGCTAAGATGGGCGGGTCCGAGGCTTGGCTCGTGCACAAGGAAACCGTCTCGGTCGAACAACTGCTCTATTTGTTGATGGTGCCTTCGGCCAACGATGCCGCCATGGCCCTGGCCATCCATGCGACCGGCTCGAAGGAGGCCTTCATCGATCTCATGAATGCCAAGGCCCGCGATCTCGGCCTGGCGCACACCGAGTTTCACTCCCCGCACGGGTTGGTGCCAGGCAAAGGCCAGACCGCCGATCTCACGACCGCGCGTGACCTCGCCGTGCTCAGCCGTGAGGTCATCGCCAAGACTGACATTCTGCGTTACTCCTCCACGCGCGCCTACGAATTCCGGCATGGCAACGGCGTGGTCAACAGATTTGACAACCACAACCACCTCCTCGGCGCGGTGCCCGGCTGCGACGGCCTCAAGACCGGCTGGTACCAGAAAGCGGGCTATTCCATTTCGGTGACCGCCCAGCGCAACGGCCGGCGCGTCATCGTTGTCGTCCTGGGCAGTCCCGAACGCGTGCTGCGCGACAACGTCGCCACCCGGCTCGTCGAGCGGGGGTTCGCCGCGCTCCCGCCGCTCGTCGCATCCGCTCCCGCTGGCCCCGCGCCCGCCCATGCCGCGAATCCGACTGCGTCTGCCCCTCCCACTCCGCCCGCGACCGGCCCAGGCACTGCCCCGCCGACGCCGACCGCGACCTCCGCGGGCACCGCGATACCACCGACCACCGCGCCGGCGGAAGCCGGCACCTCGCTCAAACTGGTCCCGCTGCAACCCGGCGAGGAAACGCCCTTGGGCGCCAATCCCGCAACGGCTCCGGCCGTGCACGTGGATCTGTCCCGCGCCAAGAAGTGAGTCCGCGGCCGTTCGCCGCGATCAGTGTTCCAAGGCGATCACCAGCACGCCCAGCAGGCTGAACAGGATCCCGAGCAGTCCCGCCTCGCGGTGTTCGAACCGGCGCACCCTGAACCGCTCCATGCCAAGCAGCGTCACCCACGTGAACAGCATCATTCCGGCCAGGGCGGCCACCGCCAGGATCGCGCTCAACAGGGCAAAACCCCGCCAGCCAAACCTGACCCCCGAAAGATAGATGGGCAGAAAACCTTCGCACGGCGACAGAGTCAGCATCGTGAATAGCCCGCTCATCGCTGTCCAGTCGCTGGCCCGACCTGAGATCAGTGCACTGTCTTTCAACTCCTCGTCCCAATGACTGTGGTCGTGCTCCTGCCCGCAGTCCGCACTGGGATGATGGTGGGCGCCGGGCGGATGATGATGGCAGATTCCGCCGCCGCGCCACTGGCGGAAAAAGTAGAATCCGCCCAGCGCGATCAGGAAACCGCCGGCGACCCACGGAAAGACCGCGCCGATGCGCTCGTCGAGTTGGAAGCCAAACCATGCGATGACCAGGCCAAGCAAACTCGTGAGGCCCACGTGTCCGAGCCCGGCGCACGCCGTCACCGCCAGCGTCTTGCCGCGACTCCAGCCGCGGGCATGGCCCACCAGCACAAACGGCAGCCAGTGCGTGGGAATGGCGGCGTGGAAGAAGGCCACGGTGAACCCGGTGGCGGCGATGGTGACAAGAACGGTGGAATGCATGCAACGACCTCGGGCGCCGCACTCATCGCACGGTGCCGAAACGGCCACCTTGGAGGACCGTCGCCGCGACTCCAACCTAATTTCGGTGGGTGAGCGGCAGGCTGTTCTGGGGCGGAACGGGATCGCCCAACCAAGCCAATCAACTGGAACTGGCGGGGGCGGTAGACCCCGCCTCATGATCGATGCGGTCGCGGAGATCGTGAGTCTCGGCGCGGCGCGGCTGGTCCCCACCGCAATTGGAGGTTGAATGCTGGGCGTCGGCTGTCCGATGGTTTCTTCGTCTCATGACCTCCCGCGAACGTTTTCTCGCCGCCTGCGCCTGCCACCCGCTCGAGCGACCGCCGATCTGGATCATGCGGCAGGCCGGCCGGTATCTCCCGGAGTACCGCGCGCTCAAGACCCGTCATTCGTTCGTCGAACTGGTGCAAACACCGTCGCTGGCCGCCGAGGTCACGCTTCAGCCCCTGCGCCGCTTTGCCTTCGACGCCGCCATCCTGTTCTCCGATATCCTCGTCGTGCCCGAGGCGCTCGGCCAGGGCTACCGTTTCCGCGAGGAGGGCGGCATCGCCATGGACTTCCGGCTGGAGCACCGGGAACAAATCGACCAATTCGACGTCACTGCGATCCCGGAGAAGCTCGGCTACGTCGCCGATACCCTTCGCCTGCTGCGTCGCGAACTCGGTGACCGGACGGCACTGCTCGGCTTTGGCGGTTCCCCCTGGACCCTCGCGTGCTACATGGTGGAAGGCGGCGGTTCGGAGGAGTTTCCCCTCGCCCGGCGGTTGCTGCAAACCGACCGCGCGCTGCTGGACGCCCTGCTCGAAAAACTCACGGGCGCGTTGGTGGGCTATTTCAAAATGCAGATCGCGGCAGGCGTGGATGCCATCCAGATTTTCGATTCTTGGGGCGGCCTTCTGACGGACGGAGATTACGAATCAGTTTCCCTGCGGTGGATCCGCGACCTCATCGCCGCCCTTCCGCCGGGCTTCCCCGTCATTCTTTTTTCCAAAGGCGCCGCCGCTTCCCTGGCGGCCCAAGCCGCCAGCGGCGCCCGCGCGCTGAGTGTCGACTGGACCGTGGACCTGGCGGCCGCCCATGACGCGTTGAACCGGAACCAAGCGCGGAACCCTCCGCGCCCACCGATCGCCCTCCAAGGCAACCTCGACCCCGCCCTGCTGGAGACGGACCCCGAAACCGTCCGCCGCGAAACCCGCCGGTTGTTGACATCGATGCGGGGGAGATCGGGCCATATCTTCAATCTCGGCCACGGCATCCGTCCCGACGCCAGAATCGAGTGCGTCTCCGCCCTGGTCGACACGGTCATCGGCTGGAAGTAAGGTGGCGAGCAGGTGCCGGCGGCGCGGCGTGGCTTTTTCTCAAAAAAGCCTCATTCCGACCGCCTTAGGAGGGGGCACCTCTTCCCTTGACTCATCAGGGGCTTGGCATAGCCTCACGCGCTTTTTCCAATGGCGCCCGAATTGAAAGACACGCTGCAATTGCCGCGGACCGATTTCCCCATGCGGGCCGGTCTGGTGCAGCGGGAACCCGCCCGCCTCGCCCATTGGGACAAAATCGCGCTCTACGACACCATCCAGGCGAAAAGGACCGGTGCTCCCTCCTTTGTGCTGCATGACGGGCCCCCGTTCACCAACGGCGATGTCCACATCGGCACCGCGCTCAACAAAACGCTCAAGGACATCATTCTTCACTACAAATCGCTACGCGGGTTCCGCACGCCGTATGTCCCGGGTTGGGACTGCCACGGCCTGCCAATCGAGCAAAAGGTCACCCGCAGCCTGCAGGAAAAGAAGCAGACGGTCACCACCACGGAACTGCGCCAACTGTGCGACGACTTCTCCGAAAGCTGGATTGCGAAACAGACGGCGCAATTCAAACGCCTCGGCGTGCTCGCCGACTGGAAACACGAGTACAAAACCAAGGATCCGGCCTTCGAAGCCGACATTCTGCGGACCTTCGCCGCCTTCATCGAAAAAGGCATGGTCTATCGGGCCAAGAAACCGGTTTATTGGTCGATTCCGTTCGAGACCGCACTCGCCGAGGCCGAAATCGAATACCGGGACCATGTCAGCCCGTCGATCTGGGTGAAGTTTCTCCTGCCTTCAGCCGAGGTGGAAAAATCCGGTCTCATCGCTCTTTTGCCCGAAACCGAGAAAGTCGATGGCAGGTCCAAGAAGCCTGTCTTTTTCCTCATCTGGACGACCACGCCATGGACGATCCCGGCTAATCTTGCCATCGCGCTGAATCCCAAGAGCAGTTATACGCTCATCGAGGACGAGAACGGCTGGTACGTCATCTCCTACGAGGCGACGGCGCGCATCCAAACAGATCTTCGCCGGACCCTTGAGGAGCGGGGCCAGCCTCCGAAGGAGTTCCTGCCCTGTGGAACAGCACGCTATATCGAAGGCGCCAAGCTCGAACACCTCCAGGCGCGCCATCCTTTCATCGACCGCGCCGCGCCGGTGGTGCTCGCCGATTATGTGACGACCGACAGCGGCACGGGCTGCGTGCACACGGCCCCGGGCCATGGCGTCGAAGACTACCTGACCGGGCTCAAATACGGTCTCGAGATCTATTGCCCCGTCGGCGACGACGGCCGGTATGTCGATGACGGGCGCATCCCGGCCGACCTGGTGGGATTGACCACGCTGGAGACCGGCGAAGACGAGACCAAGAAGCGCACCTCGCCCGCCAATTTTGCGGTCCTGAAGAAGCTCGAAGCCGCCGGGGCGCTCCTGGCGCACGGCCGATTCTCGCATAGCTACCCGCATTGCTGGCGTTCGAAGACGCCGATCGTGTTCCGCGCCGTCGACCAGTGGTTCGTTTCGCTCGACAAAGGCGGCGCGCGCCAGGCCGCGCTCGGCGCCATCGACGGCGTGCAATGGGTGCCTCGTTGGGGCGAGGCGCGCATCCGCGGCGCCGTCGAGTCGCGGCCCGACTGGTGCATCAGCCGCCAACGCTCGTGGGGCGTGCCGATTCCGGCGTTTTTCGACGCCCAACGCCGCGCCTACCTCGATGCCGGCGTGGTCCGCGCCCTGGCCGACAAGGTCGAGCGCGACGGCACCCGGCTTTGGTTCGACTCCACGCCCGAACAGCTTCTCGCCGGCGTGGCGCTGCCGGCCGGTTGGCCCGCTGCTTCTGAACTGACGCGCGGTCGCGACACGCTCGACGTCTGGTTCGATTCCGGTTCCACCCACTCCGCCGTGCTCAAGCGCGGCCGCGGCGGCACCCACTGGCCGGCTGACCTCTACCTGGAAGGCAGCGACCAGCACCGCGGCTGGTTCCAGTCCTCGCTCTGGACCGCCATCGTCGCCTTGGGCGGCGCGCCCTACCGGACGGTCCTCACCCACGGCTTCATTGTCGACGAGGAGCGCAAGAAGATCTCCAAGAGCAACACCTACGAAAAGCCGCAGACGAGCGACGTCTACATCGCCGAATACGGCGCGGACGTCATCCGCCTATGGATCTCCTCGCAGGATTTCCGCGACGATATCCCGATTTCGAAGGAGATTCTCTCGCATGTGGGCGAGACGTACCGCCTGCTGCGCAACACCCTCCGCTTCCAGCTGTCCAACCTGTTCGATTATGTTCCGTCGCGCGACATCGTGCCACTCGAGCGGATGGACGCGCTCGACCGCTGGGCCCTGCATCAAGCGGCGGAGATGGTGCGGCAGTGCGCGGCGGCGTACGAGGCCTATGAGTTCCACCAGGTCTATCAGGTGTGCAATCAGTTCTGCTCTGTCACGCTCTCGAAGATCTACCACGACATCCTGAAGGACCGGCTGTATACCCTCAACGCCGCCCACCCCCTGCGCCGGTCTTCGCAGACCGCGCTCCATCATCTCTTCCACACCTTGGTCCGCGTGCTGGCCCCGATCATCCCGTTCACTACTGATGAGGCGTGGAGCTACGCCATGGCCGGAACCGAATACGCCGCCGATTCGGTGCACCTGCAGGACTGGCCGGAGTTGCCCGCCGCCTGGACTGATGCCGGTCTGGCCGGGGAATTCGATCGCCTGCTCGGGCTGCGCGCCCAGGCCAACGTGAAGATGGAGGCGCTGCGCCAGCAAGGCAGCATTGGCAAGGCGCTGGACGCCGCCGCCCGGCTGGCCGGCGCGAAGACCGACCCTCTTTTTGCGACAGCGCTAAAGCACCAGGCCATTCTAGCCGAATTACTCAACACCTCGCATGTCGAGGTGGAGGATCATCCGCTTGACCGACCATGCTCTATCGACGTCGTACCCGCCCGTGAACTCGGCTTCGTGCGCTGCCCCCGATGCTGGCGCTGGGTGCCTGCACTCCAGTCGACCGGAAGCGCCGAATTGTGCCCCCGCTGTGCCGACGCCATCGGCGCTCGCGTCAACTGAACCGCAACCAACGCCTCCCATCATGGCCAAGCCCAAAAAGCCCGCCCCTGCGAAGAAACCCGCCAAAGCCGCCGCGGTACCAAAACCCGCTCCGGCCAAAAAGGCGTCCCCTCCCCCGCCGCCGACCGCCGCCAAGACCCGGCCCGCTGGCGGCAAGCCGGCCCTGACGCAGGATGACCTCAAACGCCGGATTCTGGCGCGCAAGACGGCCAAGCCCATCGCGTTCAGCCTCGACGAAGTCCGGGAAATCGCGAAGAAAAACGAGAAGAAGGCCACCCCGGCCAACGGAGATGCGGCCGGCCGGAATGCCAAAGACGCGGTCAAGACCGAGGTTCCGCCCAAAGGGGCCAGCCGCCCGCCCATTCCGCACCACATCAAGGCGGCTTCGATCTCCGACATCTTGGGCTTCATCCCCAACAAGGACCGGAAAACGCTGTCGGACAATGGCGAAGCCGAGCACATTCCCGAGAAATACCGCCGCTTCTATCGGTTGCTGATTGACCTCCGCAACCATGTGCTCGAGTCGCTCGGACAGCACTCGGAGGAGACGCTCAAACGCTCGGCCAAGGAAGATGCCGGCGATCTTTCTGGGTACGGCCAGCACATGGCCGACGCCGGCACCGACACCTTTGATCGCGATTTTGCCCTCAGTCTCGTTTCGAGTGAACAGGAGGCCCTGTCCGAGGTCGACGCCGCCATCAAGCGCATCCAAGAAGGCACGTATGGCGTCTGCGAGCTGACCGGCAAACCGATCACCCGGGACCGGCTGTCCGCCGTGCCGTTCACACGTTTTTCCGCCGAAGCGCAAAAGGAGCTCGAGAAGACCATGCACCGCTCCGTGCAGCGCGCCGGCATCTTCGCCGACACCACCAGCGAGGAGGGGGGCAAGCTGATCGAAGAAGAGCCCGAAGAATGATGTCCACACCGCCTGGCGATCCCGCCGTGCCATCGCCTCCGGCTGCCGGAACCCCGCCGGCGAGTTCCCGGTGGCAGCGCGTTCTCGTCTACCGGTGGCTGCTGGTTTTGGGCGCGGGCGTGTTCGTTTCCGACCAGGCGACGAAGGGCTGGATCTGCTCGCTGCTCCCCTTCCCCACCTATGGCCCCCCCGGGCACATCCAGGTGATAGACGACTTCCTCTATCTCGTGAACGTCGGGAACACCGGCGCGGCGTGGAGCATGTTCACTGGTCGGAGCACTTTCCTCGCGCTCCTGGCGGCTGCCACATTGGTGGCGATTTTCGCGTGGCGACACCAGCTCGGCCTCCGTCGCAGGCCCGTCCAGATCAGCTTCGGCCTGCTCTGCGGCGGCATCGCGGGCAATCTGGCCGACCGCGTCGTGCACGGCCACGTCATCGACTTCCTCGATTTTCACTTCGGCACTTACATCTTTCCGACGTTCAATGTGGCGGATTCAAGCATCTGCGTCGGGGTAGCCGTCTACCTCCTGTACTCGCTGCTCCAGCCGGAAACCCCGGCGCGATGAGCGGAGAGGGGACGAGCCCGCTGCGGGGCTGCGCGGCGAGCCTCATTTCCCGCGGACGTGCCACCCGATCACCGCGCCGAACAAGACCGCGTTGGCGCCGCTAAAGGCCACGGCCATCCATTGGTGTGCGAGCAGGTGGGCCTCGAGGCAGACGAAGGTGAGCGTCAACAAAACGGCGGCCGGCACCCAGGCCTGCCGGCGGCTCCGCGCCGCCACCGGACTTAGGTTCTCGCCCGTTAGGACAAGTCCGAATACCAGAACCAGCGCGAGCGTGAACCATGCCACCAACAGCCGCCAGGAGAGGCCGGAGAGCACCGCGTCCGCCGGCCAGCGCCAGTAGCCACGCAGCCCGCCCACCAGCGGCAGGATCATCAAGGCCATCTGCAGCGCGATCGTGGCGGTGAAGGCGGAAAGCCCCGCCCGCCATTCGCCCCAAAGGGACTCCACCACGAGAAAGCCGCCGCCCGCCACCAGCCACCACAGTAGCGGCACGCTCAGCGGCACCCCGGCGACCGTGATCGCTTCCCGGCCGGTGAACTCCAGTTGGCCGAACAGGAACCCATTCCGGGCGGCCAG
>Ga0182011_10000675_pt1 | contig 29767 bp, 22 predicted proteins | sample 711E1DmetaG_FD_120481 | JGI IMG/M metagenome (GOLD analysis project Ga0182011, IMG submission 120481) | Permafrost microbial communities from Stordalen Mire, Sweden - 711E1D metaG | ecosystem: Environmental > Terrestrial > Soil > Wetlands > Permafrost | place: Sweden: Stordalen | collected...
ACAAGATCAATCGGTTTGCGGACCGGAACAGACATCAGATATTCCTCGAGCAAGAAGGGTATGACACCGACGTTGTATACATGAACGGGTTCTCCACAAGCCTGCCGAAAGATGTCCAGGTTAAGGCGCTTGCGACGATCCCGGGGCTCAGGAATTGCACAATGCTCAGACCCGGCTACGCCGTTGAATACGATTACATACCCCCTCACCAGGTCGAGCATACGCTCGAGACCAAGCTGGTCAAAGGGCTGTACTTTGCCGGTCAAATCAACGGGACCAGCGGATATGAAGAGGCTGCCGCACAGGGACTCATCGCAGGGATAAATGCTGCCCTGCGGCTGCTCGGGAAGCCGCCATTCATACTCAAGCGGGACGAAGCGTATATCGGCGTGATGATAGACGACCTGATCAACAAAGGGACAGAGGAACCATACCGCATTTTCACTTCTCGAGCAGAATACCGCCTCTTGCTCCGCCAGGATAACGCCGATTCACGGCTCATGAGGAAGGGGCATCAACTTGGACTTATCGGGGATGGACAGATCTGCAGGCTCGATGAAAAGGAAAACCGAATCGACATGGGGAAGAGGAGCCTGATATCAAAGCGGATTTCACCATCCATCGCAAACGACTTCCTCCGCGCATGCGGCAGCGAGCCTCTCGCGGAACCGGAGACCCTCAGCCAGATTCTGAAGCGATCAGGAGTCGAGCTTGATCCCCTCCTCAGATTGAGCGGGATCTCCTCTGACCCCAGTCTCTCCGTTCTGATCGAAGACAGCCAGGCATGCGAGAGAGTGCAGATCGAGATAAAGTATGAGGGATACCTGAAGAGGCAGGAAGAGCAGGTGCGACAATTTGAGGAGAGCGAGCGCCTCGAGATTCCGGTCGGCTTTGAATTTTGGAGTCTGAAATCGCTGAGCAACGAAGGGAAGGAGAAGCTCCAGAAGATCAAGCCACGTTCCATCGGACAGGCTGCCCGTATCAGCGGAGTGACCCCTGCCGACGTATCAATCCTCATGATCTCGCTCTTGAGGTGATGTTTCACGTGGAACAAAAATAATCCTTCCAACATGACAGGCACAGGTCCGCCACAGGAATTCCAGAGCATATGCAGACGGAACGGGTTGAACCTTTCAGATGCTCAGATCAATTTGCTCGCGCGATTCGTGGATGGAGTGCTCGAGTGGAACTCAAAGATCAATCTTATTTCTCGCCGTGATCAGGAGAACATCTGGTTCAGCCACGTGCTTCACAGTCTCACTCCCTTGTTCTATGTCGACTTCTCCGATGGACTCAGAGTTCTCGATCTCGGGACCGGAGGTGGATTTCCAGGCATGCCCCTGGCGATCGTCCGGCCGGATCTCGAAATGGTGCTCCTTGATTCGATAAGGAAGAAAACGCTTGTCGTTCAGGATCTCGTAGATCGCCTCGGGCTGACCGGTGTTTCTGTCTGGACGGGCCGGGCCGGGGAGGCCCACTACGATCAGAAGGCGGGAGGGACATTTGATCTCGTCGTGACCCGGGCCGTCGCGTCGCTCAGAGAGCTGGTTCACTGGTCACGTCCCTACCTGAGAGTCTCCCGTGCTGCACCCGGAGAGACAAATGGCGGAAACCGGGCGAGGTTCAAACCGCCGGGGCTGGTTGCTCTCAAAGGGGGAGATCTCGAGAGAGAGATTGCAGAGACGAAGTTAAAAGAGTCTGTCAGGTCTGTTCGGGTCATCCCGATGTCGTTCGGGGGGAGCATCGAACTCGGACTGGAAGACAAAAAAGCAGTCATCGTGAGCATCTGATTCTTTATATCCGTTATTGCACATGACTCAGGCAAAACAACTGCACGACGCGCTGGCCAGGTTGCTCACGGAGCAACGGAACCCGGACTCAGTGGAACTTGACCGGCTCCCCACGGAAGCTATTCTAAGACTCATCAACACGCAGGACAAACTGGTCCCGCTTGCCGTGGAGCGCGAGATACCCTACATCGCCGAAGCAGTTGAAATCATTGTCCATGCGCTGAAGAATGGCGGTCGCCTTCTGTATTTCGGCGCCGGAACGAGCGGGCGGCTCGGTGTTGTGGACGCTTCAGAATGTCCCCCGACGTTCGGGACTGATCCCGGAATGGTCCGCGGCATCATCGCCGGGGGGCAACCGGCCATGTTCAGGTCCCAGGAGGGGGCAGAAGACGACATCGCGCAGGCCCGGCTCGATGTGGATGGCCAGGGTGTCAATGCCCGGGACGTTGTCTGCGGGATTGCGGCGAGCCGGAGAACCCCCTTTGTCGTATCCGCGGTCAACCGGGCCCGTGAGCTGGGGGCGAAGACAATCTACATCACCACGAATCCCCGGTCGGAATTCGACCTCGAGGTCGATGTGGCAATCTGCCCCGAGGTGGGGGCGGAGGTATTGATGGGATCAACCCGCATGAAATCAGGGACAGCCCAGAAGCTCGTTCTCAACATGCTGACGACAACAGCAATGGTGAAACTGGGAAAGGTGTATGAGAACATGATGGTCGATCTCCAGCTGACGAACAGGAAACTCGTCGAGCGGGCAAAACGGATCATCGTCCTTGCGACCGGGGTTTCCTACGAACGCGCCTCCGAGATCCTCGAACAGTCGGGCGGGCACGTGAAGACAGGCATCGTGATGGCGGCGGCGGGTATCCCGCCCGAAGAAGCAAGGGAAAGGATCACCCGGGCCGGCGGAACCGTGCGGGGCGCCATCGCCCTGAACAAGAGATCAGACAACCCCCCGGCGAAGTCGGGGTAACGGGGGCCTCCCGAGGCTCCGGGCAAGATCACACGCAATCCCTTCCGTCGCCGGCACGGTAACGCGGCCACGGAGGGGTGGAGTATGTTTTGTACGAACAATGATCGAAAGAATACGGCAGCGCATCGAAGGCCTTGAGGCCTTCACGTCCCTGAGCCGGTCCGACCTGCGCGACATCAGCGTGACCGGTGTGCCCGGTTCACTCGCTGCGCTCGTCGTGGCGGGGATCCGTGACCGGCGCGCCTGCCAGGTTCTCTTCGTCACGATCGACGACGCCTCTGCGGAGCGGATGCGGGACGACCTGTCACTTCTCCTGGGAATGGAAGCCGTGCATCTTTTTGCCGCTCCCTCTTCCGCCGGACACATGCGCGGGGCGGACGCCGGAGTGCCGGATGTCCAGGCACTCCGTTCCCTCCTTGAGGCGCCCGCCGCCGTGGTGGTCACCCCGCCCCGGGGGATGACGATCGCGCTTCCGCCATCATCCGTCGTCTCGGAAAAGGTCATTCATCTCGTGAAAGGAGAGCAAACCGACTTCACTCTGCTCCTCCGCGTGCTGGGTGAATCCGGTTTCGAACAGAAGGATTTTGTGGAGACTCACGGCGACTTCTCCGTCAGGGGGGGGATCCTGGACGTTTTCACGTTCGCCGGTGACAACCCGATCCGCGCAGAGTTCGCCGGGGACGAAATAGAATCGATCCGTGAATTTGACCCCGTCTCGCAGCGGTCCATCCGCGAACTGTCCGGGACGACGATTGTCCCTGATCTGTTCGCGTCGCGTTCCGAGGGGGAGCTTCGCACGTCGTCGCTGCTGGAGTACCTCCGCGATGACGCACTGGTGATACTCGAAGAACCGGATCTGATCAACCGTGAGATCGAAAAGGGGGTGCCCGGGAAGGAGTGCATCCGGCCCGAGCTCCTCGCGGAGCTTCTCGAGCTGTTCCCCCGCATCTCGTTCCGGTCTCTCCCTCCCGCGAGGAGCCCTGTGATCGATTTTGGCGGCAGGCTCCAGCCCGCGTTCAACGGCAGCATCGCCGCGCTCCGCGACGATCTCGCCGCGATGCACCGGCAGGGGTATTCCGTGTACTTTACTTCCGATACAAACGCTGAGCTTGTCCGGTTGCGTGACCTGCTGAACAGCTTCCCCGGGGGGAAGGGTCGCGGGGAGTCCGACGAGGCATCCTCCGTGGAAACGGGGAACCCCAATTTCACTCTCGAGGCGCTTCACGGCGGCTTCATTGTCCCCGGTGCGCTCCTCGCGGTGTATACCGAACACCAGGTTTTCAACCGGCTGAAACGGAGGGGAAGAAAGCGCTCGCCGAAGTTCAAAGGGCTGACCGAACGGGACCTCCTTATGCTGCACAGAGGGGACTTCGTCGTTCACCAGGACTTCGGCATCGGCCGTTACGACGGAATGAAGCGCATCAGCGTCGGCGGCGCAGAACAGGAAGTCGTCAAGATACTGTACGACGCGCGCGACACCCTGTTCGTCAACCTCAACTATGTCGGAAAGCTCCAGAAGTATTCTTCGAGGGAAGGGCATGTGCCGGCGCTTTCGCGCCTGGGAAGCGCGGAGTGGGAGAAACTGAAGAACCGCGCGAAGAAAAAAGTGAAGGACATCGCGCGGGAACTCATCGGCCTCTATGCGCGGAGGAAGAAGTCCCGGGGATTTGCGTTCTCGCCCGACGCACCCTGGCAGAAGGAGCTGGAGGCATCCTTCATGTACGAAGACACGTTCGATCAGGCGAAAGCCACGATGGACGTGAAGAGGGACATGGAGGAGCCCCACCCGATGGACCGCCTGATCTGCGGAGACGTCGGGTTCGGCAAGACCGAAGTCGCCGTGCGCGCCGCATTCAAAGCGGTTCTCGACGGGAAGCAGGTGGCCGTGCTCGTCCCCACCACCATTCTTGCAATGCAGCACTTCAACACATTCCAGGACCGTCTCGCACGCTACGGCGTACATCTGGACGTTCTCTCCAGGTTCCGCACCAGGAGCGATCAGGGGGGGATCATCGCGAGACTCGGGGAAGGAGGGATCGATATCGTGATAGGCACGCACAGGATCCTTTCGCGGGATGTCGCCTTCAGGAATATCGGCCTGCTCATCGTGGACGAGGAGCACCGCTTCGGCGTTTCCGCGAAAGAAAAAATCAGGCAGATGAAAGCGGAAGTGGATACGCTCTCCCTGACGGCGACGCCGATCCCGCGCACGCTGCATTTTTCGCTCATGGGCGCGCGCGATCTTTCCGTCATTGCCACGCCGCCGCGGAACCGGCTCCCGGTGATCACGGAGATACTCCAGTGGAACGATGACGTCATCAGGGATGCCGTCCGGAAGGAACTCCAGCGGGGCGGGCAGGCATACTTCGTCCACGACAGGGTTCAGTCCATGGACGAAGTGGCCGGGAGGCTCCAGGCCATACTTCCGGGGGTGCGGCTCCGGTCTGCTCACGGCCAGATGCCCGCGCACGCCCTCGAGGAGGTCATGATGGCGTTCATGGAGAAACGGTGTGATATTCTTGTCGCGACGAAAATCATAGAATCGGGACTGGACATCCCCAACGTCAACACCATCTTCATCAACCGTGCCGACAGATTCGGCATGGCGGAATTGTATCAGCTCCGGGGGCGGGTCGGGAGGTCCAACGCGCAGGCATACGCATATCTTCTCACCCCGCCCGTTTCGTCTCTTCCCCGGCCGACTGTCCAGCGGCTTCAGGCTGTCGAGGAATTCACGGAGCTCGGGTCGGGTTTCAACCTGGCCATGCGAGACCTGGAGATCCGGGGCGCGGGAAACCTGCTGGGTGCGGAACAGAGCGGGTTTATAGAAAACATGGGGTTTGAGACCTACACCCGGGTACTCGAGGAAGCTGTCCGGGAGCTGAAAGAAGAGGAGTTCAAGGGGCTGTTCGAGAAGGAGAGCGGCTTCCGCGCGCAGCAACGTGAGGCGGTCGTGGAAACAGACCTGAGCGCATTCATACCCGAATCCTATCTCCAGAGCGAAGAGGAACGGCTTGCGGTCTACCGGAGGCTCTATGCGCTCTCGAGCAACGAACAACTGGAGGAGGTCCAGAAAGAAATGCAGGATCGGTTCGGGAGGTTTCCCGTCGAAATCCAGAATCTCTTCGGCATGGTACGGCTGCGACTTGCGGCAGTCAGGATCGGGTTCAGGAAGCTCAGCGTGAAGGGGAATCTGCTGGAAGCAGACTTTCCCCCCGAATCAGATACCCTGTTCTATGAAGGTGGAACGTTCCAGAAAATCATGTCGATGGTCCCTCTCATGCAGAAAAAGAGCGCGACACTCCGACAGGAAGGGAACATTCTCAGACTGCGTGTGCAGCTCCCTGGAATTCAGAATCCGGGGGACAAAGTAACGAAATCCCTCCTCCTACTCGAACAAATGCGCCCGGCGGAACATGCCGTGAAGGAGGAAGGCACGGGCTGACAATTACACCCCCACCCCTGAAACCCCCGAAATCACACCGAAAAACCCTCGTTTCCAGCATTATTAACTTGACTTTGTTGACCAAATGAATATCTTACGATCCATGGTGGGTAAAAGTGGGTTGTGAGTGGGTTAAAATTCGCCCGAAAAGGGCTCTTTTTTTCTGGGTATTCCTCAAAAAACATGTCATCGTTCAAAGGCTCGTACGCATACTCTATTGACGGCAAAGGGAGGATGAACATCCCGGCGCGGTTGAGGAAATATGTTTCCCCCGATGCGAACCAAACATTCGTCATTACGCGCGGATACGAGCAATGCCTGTTCGTCTATCCGCTGGATGAATGGAGCAAACTTGAAGAGTCCATCCGCCAGCTGTCGACCACGAACCCCCAGCACAGATACTTCACGCGCACGCTTCTGGAAAACGCAATAGAATCTGTGCTCGACGGCCAGTCGCGAATCACCATTCCCCGGGAGCTTATCCATCTGGCTGGAATTGAGAACGATGTTCTCATAATTGGCGTCCTGGAGCGGATCGAAATCTGGAATCCGAACACATACCGGGAGTATCAGAAGAAACAGCCGGAAAGCTACGAGAATATTGCCCAGACGGTCCTCCAGAAGTAGGCTCCCGTCATGTCAACATATCATGAGCCCGTCCTGGCCGAGGAAACGCTCGCCATGCTCATGACCGACCGGGACGGAACATACGTCGACGGTACCGTCGGAGGAGGAGGGCACGCCGAGATGATCTGCGAGCATCTCGGCCCCCGGGGGCGCCTCATCGGGATCGACGCCGATGCCGACGCGATCGAAGCATCCCGCATCCGGCTGGAAAGGTTTGGTTCGCGGGTCATTCTCATCAGGGCAAATTTCCGGCACGTGGTCTCTGAGCTCATGACCAGAGGCGTGCGGCGGGTTGCGGGGATAGTGCTGGACCTGGGAGTATCATCACATCAGATCGATCAGGCGGAGCGGGGATTCAGCTTCCGGGCGGAGGGGAAACTCGATATGCGCATGGACAGCCGGCGTCCCGTCAGCGCCCATGAGGTCATCAACAGCTATTCGCAGGAGCGTCTCGAGGCGATACTCCGGGAGTATGGAGAAGAGCGTGCCGCCCGCCGCATTGTCCGCAGTCTCATGCGAGCCCGGCCTGTCGATACGGCCGGGGAGCTGAACGGGGTGATAGAGCGATGCGTCGGGGGAAGGTACCGGACCAAATCCCTGGCACGCGTGTACCAGGCGATACGCATTGAAGTCAACGGAGAGCTTGAGAGCCTGCGCGAGGCTCTCGTTTCGGTTCCGGACCTGCTCCTCCCCGGGGGGCGCTGTGTCGTCATCGCCTACCACTCGCTGGAGGATCGAATCGTCAAAGAGTTTTTCAGGGAAGAGGCCGCCGACAGCATTCCATCACACAACAAGCTCGTGCCGGACCGGCCCCGGTCTCCGAGGCTGGAGATCCTGACAAGAAAACCGGTCACTGCAACGGAACAGGAGATCGCCCGCAACGGGCGTGCACGGAGCGCCAAGCTCAGAGCGGCTGAACGCCGTTAAAAGGGGGGCCGGGGGGAAAGAAATTATGGCCAGGACAACGGGTAGGGTCGTCGAGGCGCTGCCGCCTGTGGAACTTGAACGCCGTTATGTCTATGGCGGAAACACCCCATCGGGGTGGACGGCCGGTGCGTTCCGCCCGAACAGGCGGGGGGTCCGCCGGAAGGTCTCAACGTTCAACATCATACTCCTGCTGTTCGGCATCGGGGGGGCCATAGTTTTCTACGTTAATAACATCCTCACAATCAATCGGCTCGCCTCGGAAGTCGGACAACTTGAAGCCGGGTACCAGAAGATCGAAGGGATCAACGGAGCACTCCGCTCGGAGGTAAGCAACAAATCGTCCCTGGAGCATATCAGCACGGCCGCAAACGGTCAGCTCGGTCTCCGCGCATCCCAGACGCAGCAGCTCTGGTTCACGATTGACCGGGACAAACTCAAGGAACTGGGGATTGCATCGGGCGAATCGCAGTAGCACTCGCGGCGGGTCATGATCAGGATCGGACGGACGGCACAGAGTAAGGCAAAAGAGGCGCCACCCTCATCCATACAGGAGGGGAATCGCCGCGTCCTTGCCGTGAAAGCCACGCTTCTCCTTTTTTTTGTGCTCGTTGCGCTCCGGCTCGTCCAGATACAGGTTGTCGATTCGGGAAAATACAGGGACCTGGCGCGCAGGCAGTACGAGAAGCCGCAGGAAATCCCGGCGCAACGGGGAACGATCTTTGACCGTGCGGGTCATCCACTGGTGACCAATGCGCGGTTCATTTCGTTTGGAGCGGACCCCGCGATGGTCGGGGAGCGCAGCGGCGATGTTGCGGAACGATTCGCCTCCGTGTTCAACCGGCCCCGGGTTTTTTACGTCGAGAAGTTTTCCGGTGCCTCGCGGCACTTTGTATGGCTGGAGCGGGGAGTCAACCCCGCCACGGAGGGACGGATCAACATCGCCGAGTTTCCGGGAGTCATCACGATTCCCGCGCCCATGAGGCTGTATCCGTACGGCCGGGTTGCCGGCCAGCTGCTCGGTTTGACCGGTGTGGACAACGACGGGTTGAGCGGGCTGGAGCTCGAGCTGGATTCACTTCTCCGGGGACAAAATGGCCGGCTGATACTCCAGCGGGACGGCCTGAACCGTCAGCGCCAGTCCGTCGATTATCCCCGGGTTGACCCCGTGGATGGTGACGCGGTCAATCTCACGATCGACGTCGAATATCAATCAATCGCGGAAGAAGAGCTGCGGAAAGGGATCGAGCGAAACAAGGCGGAGAGCGGACTGGTGGCGATGATGGATCCCGCGACGGGCGAAGTCCTGGCCATGGCGAATTATCCTCAGATGAACCCGGCCGATCCGTCCGGCACCGACCCGCTCACGGTGAGAAACCGGGTGGTCACCGACATGTTCGAGCCGGGATCGGTGTTCAAGGTGGTGACAGCCTCTGCGGCGCTCGAGGGAAAAAAGGTCGACCTCGCACAGAAATTCAACGCGGAACAGGGGTCGTATACTGTCCGTCTTCCCAACGGGAAAAAGCGGAACACAATCACCGACACGCACAAGCACGGGATCATCTCATTTCTGGAGGCGATGGAAGTCTCGAGCAACATCGTCATGGCGAAAGTGTCCGACATCGTCGGAGCCGATGCGCTCTTCACGATGGCCCGGGCATTCGGTTTCGGGACTGCGACGGGGATAGAGCTGCCGGGAGAGGTGCGGGGCGAACTCAAGCATCCCACGCAGTGGTCGAGCACGACGCTCAATTCCATGGCCTACGGCTACGAAGTGGGCGTGACACCGCTGCAGATCCTGTCTGCGTACAGCGCCGTGGCAAACCACGGGATCCTCATGAAGCCTTTCGTCGTCCGGAATGTCGTCGCGCCGGACAACACGGTGGTCGCTGAACACCGGCCCGAGCCCATACGCCGGGTGATCTCCCGAAACACCGCCGCTTTGCTCACGCAGATGTTTCGCGGAGTCGTCGAGAGGGGTACAGGCCTCACCGCCAGGCTCTCCGGTGTAACGGTTGCGGGGAAAACGGGGACCGCCAAGAGGGTCATCGACGGCAAATATTCCCGGAACGACTACACGGCGTCGTTCGCAGGGTACTTCCCGGCGCAGGATCCGGCCGTGGTGTGTCTCGTGATGATCGAAAACCCGCGTGACCGGGGGTACACCGGGGGGCTCGCCGCCGCGCCGGTATTCAAGGCGATCGCGGAGAGGATCTACGCAACCTCGGGCCGGTTCAGGGTTCACCCGACGGACGTCCAAACGGAGAACGCATTGCCGGCGGTCCCCGATGTCACGGCACTCACGCTCGAAGCGGCGAGGTCACTCCTGTCGGCCGCCGGATTCGTCCCGAGTGTCCGGGGGAGCGGAATCATCGTCGTGCGCCAGTCCCCCTCGCCGGGAACCAGGGTTCCCGGACGCACACCGGTGGAATTGACAATGTCGGATGAACCGTCCCGTGGAGGAGGACCCGTCGCCATGCCTGACGTCCGGGGAGAGTCAATCCGGCGGGCGCTCACGCGTCTGGCGGTGCTGCGTCTTGATGTGGTGATCCAGGGGTCCGGCGTCGTCATCGCACAGGATCCGCAGCCCCGTGAGCAGGTCAGAGGGGGGACGCGCGTCCTGATCCGTTGCGAGCCGAGAAACCTGTCGCTTGTCACGGCAAATTGAATCTCTCACCGCACAGAAATCCGGGCGCCGGGCGATGACTCTCAACGACCTGCTGGAAGGGGTCCGGGTCACGAAATTGTACTCGGCGATGTACGGGAAGATGGTGCTGACGCAGGATGTGTCCGTCCGGAACATACGCTATGACTCCCGCCGGGTCGAGCCAGGGGATCTGTTTGTCGCCCTGCGCGGGTCGGTCCGGAACGGGCACCGGTTTATTGACGATGCGATCGCCGGCGGTGCCTCGGTTGTCGTCGTGGATGACGACAGTGCGCGTCCCGATTCGTACTTCATGCACGCCGGGGTCCTGAAGGTGCTGGTCCCGGACGCGCGGGTGGCACTTGCCGGGCTCTCGGCCAACTTCTACGGCAGGCCGGCGGACCGGCTGGAGCTTGTCGGGATCACGGGGACAAACGGGAAGACCACCACCAGCCACCTCATCAGGGCGATTCTGGAGGCTGATGGGAAGCCGGCAGGCCTCATCGGAACGATCGACTACCGGACGGGGGACCGGCTGATCCCCGCAACCCGCACGACGCCCGAATCGCCCGAGCTTCATGCACTCCTTGCGGAGATGGTGCGCTCGGGATGCGTTGCGGCGGTGATGGAAGTCTCTTCGCACGCGCTCGCGATGTCCCGGGTGGAAGGCCTCGGGTTCCGGGCGGCCGTGTTCACAAATCTGACACAGGACCATCTGGATTTCCACGGATCGATGGAAGAATACTTCCGAGTAAAGAAAATTCTCTTCGACTCTCTCCGGGCCCGGGATGTCGCCGTCGTGAATGCCGATGACCCATACGGTATCCGGATGCTCGGGGAAACTCCTGCGACGCGGATCTCGTACGGATTCGGGATGGCAAGCGATGTCCGGGCCTCACGCGTCGAACTGGGAATTGACGGGAGCAGGTGTACGGTGATGCATGCGGGGGGAGAGATGGAAATCCGTTCGCCGCTCACCGGGCGGTTCAACATTCAGAACATCCTGGCATCGTGTGCCACCGGAATCGGCCTCGGTATCGGATCCTCCGCCATCGCGGCGGGAATACGGAGTGTGGATGCCGTGCGCGGGCGGTTCGAACGGGTTGTCTCCCCCGCGGGCTGGACGGCGATCATAGACTATGCGCACACACCGGACGCGCTGGAGAACTGCCTCCGGACAATACGGGAGCTTGTCCCGCCGGAGGATGGGCACAGGGTGATCACCGTCTTCGGTTGCGGAGGAAACAGGGACAGGGGGAAACGTCCGATCATGGGGCGCATCGCATCGGAGTGGAGCGACATCGCGATTGTGACATCGGATAACCCGCGCGACGAAGATCCCGCCTCGATCATCGAGGCAATCGTCGCGGGGATGGTCAGGGGAAGAGAAATGTACACGGACGTGGACCGGCGCACCGCGATCCGCAGTGCGCTCATGAAAGCCCGCAGCGGTGATGTCGTCCTCGTCGCGGGAAAAGGTCATGAGACGTACCAGGTTACCGGCGCGGCACGTGATCATTTTGACGACCGGGAAGAGGTGGAGACATTCATCCGGGAGAACCGATGAACCTGACCCGGAGAGATCTCGAAAAGATCCAGCACCGGGAGTTCCGGAACCGGGAGGTTCTCGCCCGCGGCACGGTGAAGGGCGTCTCCACGGATTCGCGGAGGACGCACCCCGGCGATCTCTTCGTCGCTCTCCGGGGCGAGTCGTTCGACGGGCACAGGTTCGTTGGCGCGGCGTTCGAGGCGGGGGCAATTGCCGCCGTGGTGGAGGAGGGGTTTGATCCCGCGCATGTCGCAGGGAAACCTCTCATCTATGTCAGGAATACGTCGTTCGCGCTCGGTGCGCTCGCGCGCGTCTACCGTGACAAGTTCCGCATTCCCTTCCTGGCGGTCGGGGGGAGCAACGGCAAAACGACCACGAAAGAGATGATCGCGAAAGTCCTCGGGGAGAAATACAACGTCCTCTCGACCGAGGGAAATCTCAACAACCACATCGGCGTGCCGATGACGCTCTTCCGGCTCAACCGCACACATGAGGTGGCGGTGATCGAAATCGGGACAAACCATCCCGGCGAGATCGCGGAGCTCTGCCGGACGCTGGCCCCGACCCATGGCGTCATCACAAACATCGGCCGCGAACACCTTGAGTTTTTCGGATCGCTTGACGGGGTCGCAGAAGAAGAAGGGGAGCTCTTCCGGTCCCTCTCGCCTCCTGCGGGGGGAACTGCGATCGTCGGCGCCGATGACGCGCGCATCACCCTGGCTGCCCGGCCCGTGAAACGGAAGCTGACATATGGATTTCAGTCGCGGAGCGCCTCGGTCCGCGGACGCAGGGTGGCGCTTGACGGAGAGGGGCGCGCCTCGTTTGAATTCCGCTCGACGGCGATGAAGCGGTGGCATGGTGTTCAGCTGGCCATCCCGGGGAAACACAATGCGATGAACGCACTCTCTGCCGCCGCCGCCGGAATTGTCTTCCACGTCCCCCCGGCGCGAATCTCCGGCGCACTGGAATCGTGCCGCCCGGTCAGCAGTAGAATGGAAACGCTGTCGATCGGCGGTGTGACGATCCTGAACGACACGTACAACGCCAACCCAGACTCCGCCCGCGCAGCGATCGAGACGCTGGCGTCCCTGCGCGTTCCCGGGAAAAAGATCGCCGTTCTGGCGGACATGCTCGAGCTGGGGGTCCATGCGGGTGAAGGACACACTGAAGTGGGAAAAGCAACGGCGGCGCTCGGCATCGACTACCTCCTGACGCACGGCAACCTCGCGAAGCACATTCATGATGCGGCGGGGATTCCGGGGGCACTCCACTATGATCAGAAGAACATGCTCGCCGAATACCTCGCGGAGCTCCTCACGCCGGGTGACGCAGTTCTCGTCAAGGGTTCCCGCGGGATGCATATGGAAGACATCATCGCATTTCTGAAAGAGCGGCTCCGCCCCGCCCGGACGGCGTGACCAGGGGAGATGATTAGCGAATTCCGATGCTGTACTATCTCATCGACCATATCGACCGCCTGTATCACATGCCCGGGTCCGGGCTCATACGGTATATCACGTTCCGGGCGGCGGCGGCGGCGGTGACCGCACTTGTCATCGCATTCTGGCTCGGGCCGAGGATCATCCGGAGGTTGAAAGAACACCAGATCGGCGAGGCCGCGAAGACGGAAGCGCCGAAGACCCACCTGGCAAAGGCCGGGACGCCGACGATGGGCGGGTTGATCGTCCTGGCGTCGGTGATCATCCCCACGGTCCTCTGGGCAAACGTGGGCAACGTCTATATATTGCTGATCCTGTTCGTCACTGCGACGCTCGGGGCGGTCGGATTCCTGGACGACTATTTGAAGGTGGTCAAGAAAAAGCCCAGGGGGCTGATCGGGCGATACAAGATCGTCGGGCAGGTGTTCGTCGGTATCGTGGTGGGAGGCATCATCTACTTTTTTCCGCAATGGATCGATGCCGACCTGTGGAAATACAACACGTCAACGACGGTGCCGTTCTTCAAGAGCCAGGAGATCGACTTCGGCCGTCTGTACATACCGATGGTCATATTCATCATCGTGGCCACATCGAACGCGGTCAATCTGACCGACGGACTTGACGGGCTCGCCATCGGCATCGTGGGGATCGTCGGGCTGACGCTGGCGGTGATATCCTACATATCGGGAAACGCAGTCCTGAGCGATTACCTGACAATACCATTCCTGCGGGGGAACGGCGAACTGGCCGTCTTTTGCGCGGCCCTCTCAGGAGGCGCACTGGGGTTTCTCTGGTTCAATGCCTACCCCGCCCAGGTGTTCATGGGGGACACCGGATCGCTCGCACTCGGGGGTGCGGTCGGGGCCCTCTGTGTCCTTATCAAGAAAGAGCTTCTTCTCCCCACGCTGGGGGGAGTCTTTCTCGCGGAAACCGTTTCCGTGATAATCCAGCGGCTCTATTTCAAATACACGAAAAGAAAATACGGCCAGGGACGACGCGTTTTCAGGATGGCCCCGCTCCACCATCATTTTGAAATGCTCGGATGGCCGGAACCCAAAATCGTCACACGGTTCTATATCGTCGCGATCCTCCTCATGATCCTGAGCCTTGCGACGTTCAAAGTGAGATGAACGGTGAATGAATCACTGCCGGGCGGTCTCCGGTACAGCGTCCTCGGGGGGGCGCGCAGCGGTCTTGCGGTGGCGCGGCTTCTTGCCGCCCGGGGGGCGGCGGTGTTTCTGAGCGACAGCGCGCCTCCGGAAAAAATGCGGTCTGCGGCCGCCGCGCTCGACGCCATAGGTGTTGCGTACGAATTCGGGGTCAACTCCCGCCGGGTGCTTGACGCAGAGACCGTCGTCGTGAGCCCCGGAGTTCCGTCCTCCGCCCCGCTCGTGCGGGAAGCGCTCGCGAAGGGGATCGGCGTCGTGAGCGAACTTGAAGTCGCCAGCTGGTTCTGTCCGGCCCCGGTGGTGGCGATCACCGGCACCAATGGGAAGACCACCACCACCGTCCTCACCGGGAGGATGTTCAGCGATGCGAGGATGGCATCGGTGGTGGCAGGAAACATCGGCACGGCGTTCTCCGAAGTCGTTGGCACGCTGAGGAGCGATGCGGTAGCGGTACTGGAGGTGAGCAGTTTTCAGCTCGATTTCATCCGCACGTTCAGGCCGAAGGTCGCGGCGATTCTGAACATCACGCCGGATCATCTGGACAGGTACGGACACAGTTTCGAAAACTACATTGCGGCCAAAGAGCGGATCTTCGTGAACCAGGGGACGGGTGATATGCTGATTTACAACGCCGATGACGACGTGACGGCCGGCGCCGTGACGAGGGACGTCGCTCCCCCGGTGCGCCTCCTCCCCTTCAGCATCCGGCAGCCGCTCGGGGAGGGGGCTTTCCTCTCCGGAGGAGTCCTGACGGTGGCCGCCGGGGGAAAGAGGCACGAGATCGTCCGGGCCGATGCGATCAGCATCCGGGGTGAGCACAACCTGGCGAATGCGATGGCGGCATCACTTGCAGCGATCGTCATGGGAGTCCCCCCGGCGTCGGTCAGGGCGACACTCAAAAACTTCAAGGGGGTGGAACATCGTCTTGAATTTGTGCGGGAACTGGACGGGGTCGTGTACGTCAACGATTCGAAAGCGACAAATGTCGATTCAGTCTGGTATGCCCTCCGGTCATTCGACAGGCCCCTCGTCGTCCTGATGGGGGGGAGGGACAAGGGGAACGACTATGCGCGGCTCCGGGGCCCCGTGCAGGAAAACGTCAGGGCGGTCGTTGCCATCGGGGAATCCGCCGAAAAGGTCCGCGCGGCATTTGCGCCGATCGTGCCGGTCGAGCCCGCCGCGTCGATGGGGGAAGCGGTGAGGGCGGCGCGGCGGCTCGCCCGTCCCGGCGATATCGTGCTTCTCTCCCCCGCGTGCGCGTCATTCGACTGGTTTGAGGACTATGAACACCGCGGCAGGGTGTTCAAGGAAGTTGTGATGTCCCTGAAGCCCGGACGCTGAGACCCCCATGCGCCAGGAACGAAACCACATCGATCTTGTATGTTTTCTTGCGGTCCTCACGCTGATGGTCCTGAGCCTCGGGGTCGTGTACAGCGCCAGCTCCACGTGGGCGCTTGACCGGCTCGGGGAAAGCGGAAAGGTGCTTGGCAGTCACGCGACAAAGGTCCTGCTCGGCTTCGGCGCGATATTCGTCTTCATGCAAATCGACTATCACAAATACAGGAAGCTCACGAAGCCGGCACTTATTGTCTCTATCGCCCTGCTTGTCATCACGCTCGTTCTGGGGGGGAGATTCAAGGGGGCGACCCGGTGGCTCTCGATCGGCGGGTTCGGACTGCAGCCGTCCGATTTTGCGAAATTCGCTCTCGTGTTTCACCTGAGCGTGCTCATGGCCGCGAAAGGCGAGACCGTGAAGGATTTCAAAAAGGGGTTTCTGCCGATGCTCATCTGGATCGGCGCGGTGACGGTGCTTGTCCTGGCGCAGCCCAATTTCAGCATGGGGGCAATGATCTTTGCAATAAGTCTGGCGATGCTCTTTATCGGCCGAGCCCGCATCTCCCACATCGCACTCACGCTCGGTGCCCTCGTCCCGTTGCTCGTCCTGTACATGATCAGCGCGGAATACCGGATGCAGCGCATCATGAGTTATATCGGGATCGGGGACGGCGAAGGGATGCAGAAGGCGAAGCACCAGCTTACGCAGGCGACGATCGGGTTCGGCAACGGCGGGATATTCGGCCTCGGTCCGGGCGGGAGTCACCAGCGCGACCATTTCTTGCCGGAATCGTACGGCGACTTTGTCTTCTCGATCGTCGGGGAGGAATACGGACTGATCGGCACGCTGTTTTTCATCCTCCTTTTTCTCCTGATATTCCTGCGCGGAATGAAAATCGCGAGACACGCGCGGGACGAACTCGGCCGGTTGCTGGCCATGGGGATCACCTGCACGATCACGCTGTATGCGTTGATCAACGCCGGGGTAACGCTCGGGATACTGCCGACCACAGGGCTCCCGATGCCCTTTGTCAGCTACGGGGGGACGGCAATGCTCATCACCTGCGCGGCCGTCGGAGTGCTGTTGAACATTTCCATGCAGACCGACCTCCATCCCCGGTTGAGCGCCGTTTCCGCGGGCCTGCGTCCCCTGGAGCCCGTGCAGCATGGCGCCGCCGGTAGAGCATGATGGGCGAACGGCCCCTGACACTGGTATTTGCCGGCGGGGGAACAGGCGGTCATCTCTATCCGGCCCTGGCGATCGCCGATGAGATCCGGCGCCGGCATGCTGACGCCGATATCGTGTTCGTGGGGACCAGAGGGAAAATTGAATCGCGGGTTGTGCCGGCGCGGGGTTACAGGCTTGTCACGATATGGATCAGCGGATTCCGGCGGAGGCTCTCAGCGGGAACGCTCCTGTTCCCCCTGAAGGTTCTTGTCGCGCTTCTGCAGTCTGCTCTGCTCCTGTGGAGGAAGAAACCCGACGTTGTGATTGGGACGGGAGGGTATGTGTGCGGGCCCGTCGTGGCCGCGGCGCAAATGCTCGGGCGGCGGACGCTAATCCAGGAACAAAACAGCGTTCCGGGGGCGACGACACGGATGCTTGCCCCGCGTGCGGATGAGGTTCACACTGCGTTCGAAGGCTCGGGGAGGTACCTGCGTCGCAGGGACAACATCCGTCTCTCGGGGAATCCGACGCGGGAGATCCTCGGAGAGGTCACCCGGGAGGAAGGGGCACGATTCTTCGGACTCGACCCGGGAAGGATGACGCTCTTCGTCTTCGGAGGAAGCCGGGGCGCCGCCACAATCAACGCGGCGATGGCTCCGCTGGCAGGGAGTCTCGCGGGTGATGGGATACAGGTCCTCTGGCAAACCGGCGAGGAAGACATCGAGGCCCTCCGCCGGAGGTTCGGGGGGGCCGGACGGGGAGTGCAGTTGTTTCCGTTCATCGAGAGAATGGAGTATGCCTACGCGGCCTGCGACCTTGCCGTGTGCCGTTCGGGGGCGATGTCTCTGGCCGAGCTGACGAGGACCGGGGTACCGTCGATACTCATCCCCTATCCGCATGCCGCGGCGGATCACCAGACCGAAAATGCAAAAGCCATGGTGGAAGCGGGAGCGGGGATTCTCATACCTGACGGCGATGCGGCGAGGCTCCTCCCTGCGGCCGTCGGGGGACTCATCAACGACAGGGAACGGCTGAAGACGATGGGGGAAGCGGCACGGGTTCTGGGGAGGCCCGGGGCGGTCGGTGTGCTGGCGGACGCTGTCGAACGACTTGCACGAGCGGGATGACGCCGATGGAACAAGACAAGACATTCAAATACAAGCTCGATTTCTACTATCTCCAGGCGCTCATCTACCTGGTCACGCTCGTGCTCTACGGCGGAATCCGGGGGAATTTCATCGAGCGGGAGTTCCTCTACGTGCTGAACGATCCGATCATGTACGTGATTGTTTTCTTCGCCGTCATGTCGTTCGTGACGCTCGGCCTCAATTTCATCCGCAACCGCCGGCTGATCATCACGAACGATGCCCTTGTGTTCAAACACCGGTGGCAGGAGCGGCGCATCCCCTTCGCGGAAATCGAATGGATGCACATCGGCCGGGAACCACGTGTGCGGACCGGGGGACGGTTCCAGGTCATCGTCTTCAAGCTGAAAGAGAGGCGGCGCGTCTTCCGGATCCGGGTCGGGCGCTACGAACGTGAGCGGGACCTGGTGGCGGAAATGACACGTATCGCCGGGATTCTGCCGGGGAGGAAAAAGGCCGGGTGGCGCAAACCGCGATTGACAGACAGATAGCACGGTCATGTTCTCATCGATCAGAAAACTTCATTTTGTCGGTATCGGGGGGATCGGCATGAGCGGCATCGCCGAGATCCTCAGCGCCGAAGGGTTTGCCGTCACGGGATCCGATCGTGCCGCAAGCGAGAACACCGACCGGCTGAAGTCGCTCGGCATCAGCGTCCTGATCGGACACGATGCGAGCAACCTCGCGCCCGACGTGGACGCGCTCGTTTACTCGTCGGCGGTCGGGAGCGACAACCCGGAAGTGGCGGAAGCGCACCGGCGGAAAATTCCCGTGATCCGGCGTGCGGAAATGCTCGCCGAGGTCATGCGCCTGAAATACGGGATCGGCATCGCCGGGACGCACGGCAAGACCACAACGACATCCATGGTAAGCCTGGTCCTGATGGAGGGGGGGATCGATCCCACGGTGATCGTGGGGGGCCGGCTTCGCGGTCTCGCGGGTTCCAACGCCCGGCTCGGTAAGGGGGAATTCATCGTCGTGGAAGCGGATGAATTCGACAGATCGTTCCTCTCCATCACCCCGACGATCGCGGTCCTGACGACGCTGGAGACCGACCACCTGGACTGTTACCGGGACCTGGACGACATCAAATCCGCGTTCATCCAGTTCGCCGGGAAAGTCCCTTTTTACGGTTTCGTCGTTCTCTGCCTGGATGAGCCGGCGCTGCAGGACATCATGCCGAAAATCAAAAAGAAAATCGTGACGTACGGGCTCAACGGCCAGGCGGACCTGCAGGCCGTCGACATCGTGCACAGGCTGAACCTGACCAGGTTCACCGTTCTCCGCGATGGGAAAGAACTGGGGGAGATAGAACTCCAGATTCCCGGCGACCACAACGTCCAGAACGCGCTGGCGGCGACCGCCGTCGGACTCGAACTGCATGTCCCGTTTTCGAAGGTCAAGACGGGGATCGAGAAATTCACCGGAGTCTTTCGCCGGTGGGAGGTGAAAGCAGAGCTCGACGGGATCACCGTGATCGACGACTACGCACACCATCCCACGGAGATCAGGGCAACGCTTGCGGGAGCCAAGGCGGGATGGCGCCGGCGCACCGTGTGCGTATTTCAGCCGCACCTGTACTCGCGCACGCGGGATTTCTACGATGAATTCGGGCGGGCGTTCTTCAACGCCGACGTGCTCATCGTGACCGACGTCTACCCTGCGCGCGAAGAGCCGATTCAGGGGGTGACCGGCGAACTGATCGCGAATGCGGCGAAAGAATTCGGTCACAAGCAGGTGCACTACGTTCCGGAAAAGAAGGACGTCCCGGACTACCTGATGACGATCACCCGGCCGGGAGACATGGTCATTACGATGGGAGCGGGAGATATCTGGAAATTCGGCGAACAGTTTATTTCGCTCCGGAAGGAGTCGCACTGAGATGATCTCCGCCGGGTTCAACCATGAGGATGCCTGAACGATGGGCCGACCGTCCAAATCCGCGCGGGGACGCACATTCTGGGTCTTTGGTCTTACAGTCCTGCTTCTCTCCGGGGTCGCCGCCATCGCAGTCACGGCGAACTCCTGGAAGCACGACTTCCGGGTTCTCCGGGTCAGGACGCAGGGGAACACTCTTGTCGCAGACAGCGAGATTGTCGGTATGGCGGCTGTTCTGAAAAACGGAAAGCTCTTTGACGTCGACCTGAACGGAACACGGCTGAAGGTGCAGGGTAACCCGTTCATCAGGACTGCTTCGGTCGCGCGTGAAATCCCGGACGGGATTGCCATCACGGTCACCGAGCGGAGACCGATCGCCGCCCTGGTCCTCGACCGGATTCTGTATCTCGACGCCGAGGGGTACGTGCTTCCGCCGGTCCGGTCCGGGAAGGTATTCGACCTGCCGGTGGTCACGGGCGAATTGCCGGCAACCGACTGCATTCCCGGGCGGCAGATCAGGACGCGCCGGCTCCGGGAAGCGCTGGAAATTCTCACAACTGCGGAGCGCGTGGGAGACGACCTGTACCATATGATCTCCGAGATTCACTGTGCGGGGGACAGCACCTATGTCCTGTTCACGGCGGAATCCGGAGTCCCCGTCGTTTTCGGCCGCGGGGACATTGCCGTGAAGCTCGTAAAACTCGATGGGTTCTGGAAACAGATCGTGATGCCGCGCGGGGCGACGCAGTTGAAGACCGTCGACCTCCGCTTCGCGGATCAGGTTGTCGTCCGCTGGGACGAGGGGCACGACGTTCAGGCGCAGTAAACGTATTTCACTTCCACACAGGAAACAGTCATGGACAATATCATCGTGGGTCTCGACATCGGAACGACGAAAGTCTGCGCAGTCGTCGCAGGCACCGATGAGCACGGACGTATGAACATCCTGGGGGTCGGCCGCGCGATATCGGACGGGATGACGCGGGGGGTCGTGACCCACATCGACCGCACGACCAACTCGATCGTTACCGCCGTACAGGAGGCGCAGGCTTCCTCCGGGGTCATGATCAAGTCGGTGATCGTCGGCATCGCCGGGGACCACATTCAGAGCTTCCAGAGCCGGGGAGTCATCGGCATCAGCGGTGCCGACCGCGAAGTGACCCAGGCGGACATCGACAGGCTGATCGAAGACACCAAGCGCGTGGCTCTCCCCTCCGACAGAAAGATCATTCACGTCATCCCGCAGGAGTTCATCGTCGACGGCCAGGACGGCGTCTACGACCCGCTGGGGATGGCGGGCGTCCGTATGGAGGCCAACGTTCACATCATCACCGGTCTCGTCAGCGCCGCCCAGAACATCTATAAATGTGTCCAGCGGGCGGGCCTCGAGGTAAGCGACATGGTCCTCGAACCCCTCGCCTCCAGTTACGCCGTGCTCGACGACGAGGAAAAGGAAGTGGGGATCGCCCTCCTCGACATCGGCGGGGGAACGACCGATCTGGCGGTCTTTGAGGAACGGACAATACGCCACACCGCGGTCATCGGCATCGCCGGCAAAAAAGTCACGGACGACATCAGGAAGGTGCTCGGCATACTGAACGACCAGGCGGAGAAACTCAAGAAAGAACACGGTTTTGCGTATGTCCCCGCGGTCGTCGACAACCAGCCGATCGTTCTCCCCGGCGTGGGGGGACGCGCTCCGATCGAAATCGACAAGAAGCTGCTTGCGCAGATCATCCAGCCGCGCATGGAGGAGATCCTGGAGATCGCCGCCCTCGAGATCAAGCGTTCGGGATACTCAAAACACCTTTCCGGGGGTGTGGTACTCACGGGCGGCGGGGCCCTTATCAAGGGGACATCCGACCTCGCGAAGGAGGTGCTCGGCATGCCGGTGAAAATCGGCATCCCGACGGGGTTCTCCGGCGGGCTTGTCCGTGAAATCGAGAACCCGGCGTATTCCACCGCCGTGGGACTCGTGTACCACGGGATGAAGGTCCGCGACAGGGCGCCGGCACCGGCCCAGGCAGGAAAAAAAGACAAGTCGATGACTCGCATGGCGCAGAAAATGAAAGAATGGTTTGACCAGCTCTGAACTTCCGGAGCGGAACGCACAGGAGTTTGTCTCATTCAACAAAGGAGGAACATCCGGTGATCGAACTCGACAATGGTCTCGATCGTGGCGCGAAAATTCGCGTCGTGGGGGTTGGCGGCGGGGGGGGAAATGCGATCAACAGCATGATCGACAGAGGACTCCACGGAGTCGATTTCTTTGCGATCAACACTGACCTCCAGGCGCTGGAGCGCAACCTGGCATCGAACAAGATCCAGATCGGCAAGAATCTGACGCGGGGACTGGGAGCGGGGGCGGATCCTTCGATCGGCCACAGGGCGGCCGAAGAAGACCGGGACGAAATAACGCGCGCCCTCACCGGCAGCGACATGGTATTCATCACCGCCGGGATGGGTGGAGGGACCGGGACGGGGGGAGCCCCCATGGTGGCCAATATCGCCAAGAGTCTGGGCGCGCTCGTGGTGGGGATTGTCACGCGGCCGTTCAACTGCGAAGGGAAGAAACGCGCCGCACAGGCGGAGACCGGGCTGGAGGAACTGAAAAAACAGGTGGACACGCTGATCGTGATTCCCAACCAGAAGCTCCTCTCGATCGTGGACAGAAACACACCCCTGAAGGAAGCCTTCGACATTGCCAACCAGGTCCTCTACGGTGCCACCAGGGGAATCTCGGAGCTCATCACTGTCCCCGGGCTGATCAACGTCGACTTTGCCGACGTGCGGACAGTCATGCGGGAAATGGGCGACGCGGTCATGGGCTCGGGGATCGCCACGGGGGAAAACCGCGCAGTCGAGGCAGCACACCTCGCCATTTCGAGTCCGTTGCTCGAGGATGTCTCCATCTCCGGGGCGCAGGGGGTACTCGTGAACATCACCGGCGGTGCGAACATGACGCTCGTTGAAGTCGATGAAGCGACCGAGATCATCCGTGAAGCGGCGGGGGAAGATGCGAACGTCATACTTGGGGCCGTCATCGACGGGAACGTGGAAAACGAAGTAATGGTCACCGTCATAGCCACGGGATTCAATCGCCGCGGCGGTTCTCCGTCGGTCGCCCGCATGCCCAGGGCTGCAAAGAGCGTCGAGAAGATTCCGTCGGGTCTCTCCGAGCTTCAGAAATACGACGAGCCTGCCTATGTCCGCAGGGGTGTGGACATCTCCGTGCCGGCCTACCGCACGGAGCAGGAAAGCAACAGGGAAAAAATCGACAAGTCGGATCCGGAAAAACCCGCGTTCCTGCGCAAGATCATGGATTGACAGGCATCCCGGAACGGTCCGGCGCATCTGATGGGCGGGGGAGCGGTTGATTCTTCCCCCCCCTTTTGATAGATTGGCTGCATGAAGAATGTGCAGCACCTGTTGCTTATCCTGCTCATCGGGACGGGGGTGGCTATTGCCCAGTCCGGAAATCCCACCAGTGCCTTCGCCATCACGCGGCTGAAATACGCCGGCGGAGGGGACTGGTACAATGATCCCTCCTCAGAAGTCAACCTCCTGACATTTGTCCACCGTGTCACCGGAATCGACACCGACCCCCGGTACCAGTTCGTCGATATTGCAGACGACGGGCTCTTCTCCCGCCCGTTTCTCTTCATGACGGGGCACGGCAACATCACGTTCTCGGAAGCCGAAGCGCGGCGGCTCAGGACGTACCTGGAAAACGGAGGATTCCTGTTTGCCGACGATGATTACGGGATGAACAAGCCGTTCCGCCGCGAGATCAAAAAAGTGTTCCCCGGTGAAGACCTCATTGAGATCCCTTTTTCGTACGGGCTCTACCACTGTCAGTTCGAATTCCCCCGCGGGGTCCCGAAAACGCACGAACATGACGGAAAAGCCCCACAGGGCTTCGGCATATTCCTGCACGGGCGGCTTGTTCTCTATTACACCTATGAATCCAATCCCGGCGACGGCTGGGCTGACGCCGAAGTGCACGGCGACACGGAGGAAAAGCGCCAGGAGGCCCTCCGATTCGGGACAAATCTTGTCGTCTGGGTGTTGACCCACTAGGGGGACGGTGTGGACGCGACCGGCATGTATACCGAGTTTCACGGACGACTGGCAGCCGTGCGAAGGAAGCAGAACCTCGCCGCCGTCATCCATGGTGCCGCCTTTTCCGCATCCGTGTCCCTCCTTGCGCTTCTCCTTGCGCTCGTCGCCGAGGAATTGTTCAACTTCGGGGTGGGGGGAAGGACGATTCTCTTCTGGTTGCTTCTCCTCATTGCCCTCATCCTCTTTCTCCTGCGGATCGGCAGGCCCCTCGGGCGGCTCGCGGGAATATTTTCCGGGAAAGAGGACCTGGAAACGGCCCGCGAAGTGGGGCGTGCCATCCCCCGGCTCAACGACCGGCTTGTGAACACGCTTCAGCTTTTCGCCGACGGGGATACCCGGCGACTCTACTCCGGCGAGCTCATCGACGCCTCGTTCGCTGATCTCCGCGCCGATTGCGAGGGGATCGATTTCACATCGACAGTGGACGGTGCGGGCTCGCGGCGCATGGGCCGATTCCTCCTCGTCTGCACGCTTTCCAGCGTTCTCCTCTTCGCACTCCTGCCGACCGCTTTCTTCGGTGCCGCAGACCGTCTCTTTCATTTCAGCGAAGCATACGCCCTTCCCCCCCTCTTCCGGTTCGTCGTGGAGCCGGGCTCGCGCGAACTCATCAAGGGAGAGACCGTCCCGGTCCTTGTCCGCGTCCTCGGAGAAACGCCCGGCGAGATCACTATCGCATTCCGGAGGCGGGGAGATCTCTACTATGAAGAGAGAGTTCTCCGGGCTGACGACGCCGGCCGGTTCCGCCATCAGTTTGCATCGGTCACCGAAACGATGGAGTACTACGTCCATGCCAGGGGCGTCCGGGGGGATGACTACACACTTACGGTGATGGACCGGCCGCTGATCAGAACGCTTCGCCTCACGGTGTTCCCGCCCGCCTACAGCAGGCTGCCGGAGCGCCAGCAGGACGACAATGCGGGGGACGTCGCCGCCCTGCGCGGGGCGAGGATCCGGTTCGACATCGAGTCGAACAAGGCGCTGGGTGCCGGACAGATCTCCCTGAGCGACAGCGCGGTGCTCCCGCTCGCGGTCACGGGGAAGAGCGCGCACGGCACACTTGTCCTGATGAAAGAACGTTCCTATCACATCGATCTCCGGGACAGCGCGGGGACAGGGAGCGTCGACCCGGTGGAATATTCCCTTACAATCATCCCCGACGCCTTCCCGACGGTCACGCTGCTCGCGCCGGCCGAGGACCTCGACCTCACCGACACGACGGCCGTCGATCTGCTGGCGAAGATCGCCGACGACTACGGGTTCAGCAGCGTGCGCCTCGGCTACAAACTCGTGCAATCGAAGTACGAGAAGCCCGCTCAGGAGTTCACGTACGTTCCCCTTCCTGTTCCGCCATCCGGGACCGCCGTGGCCCTCATACCGTACCGGTGGTCCATCGCAGGACTGCGCCTGGTACCGGAGGACATCGTCAGCTATTTTGTCGAAGTGTTTGACAACGACATCATCTCCGGTCCGAAATCGGCGATGAGCGAGATTTACTCGCTCCGGCTCCCGTCGATGGACGAAGTGTTCGCGCAGGCCGACAAAAGTCATGAGGCGAGCATCGAAGGAATGCAGGATGCCCTCAGGCAGGCAAAGGAAGCGCGCCGGGAGATGGAGGAGCTGACGCAGTCCCTGCGGACCGACGCCGACAAAATGGAGTGGCAGCACCGTCAGAAAGCAGACGAGCTCCTCAAGAAATACGACGAAGTACGTTCGAAGATGGACTCGGTCAAGACGGCCGTCGACAGGATGGCCGCCGATCTCGCGAAAAACCGGGTGCTTTCCAAAGAGACGCTTGAAAAATATCAGGAGCTCCAGCAAATGATGGCCCAGATGTCATCGCCTGAGTTTGCCGGGGCAATGAAACAACTCCAGCAGGCCATGCAGCAGTTGAGTCCTGATGCGCTCCGGCAGGCGATGCAGCAGTTCAGCATGACCGAAGAGACATTCCGCAACAGCATCGAGCGGACGTTGAGTCTCCTGAGGAGAATTCAGATCGAACAGAAGGTCGACGAAGCCGTGCGGCGGACGGAACAGATGATCAAACAGCAGGAGAGCCTGAGGGAGAACACGGAGAAGGCCCATGACGGCGATCAGGCCTCCATGGAACAACTCGAGCGTGAACAGAAAGAAGTGCAGGAGCACCTTGACGCTCTCAAAGCGCAGATGGAAGACCTCAAGAAGAAAATGGAGGAGTTTCCCGCCGAGATGCCTCTGGGTGAACTCGAAAACGCCCGGCAGGAAATGAGCCGTGACAGCCTCGACCAGCGCATGGAGGAGGTTTCCCGCGCCATGCGCGAGATGCAGCCGCAGCAGGCGTCCCGGGGCCAGAAGCAGGCGCTCTCGTCGATGGAGAAGCTCGGCGACCACCTCCAGAAAATGCAGCAGGAAATGCGGCAGAACCAGCAGCGCCAGATCCTCAACGCCATGCGCCGGTCCATGCGCGATCTCCTGGACCTCTCCCGGAGAGAAGAGACCCTCAAGAACGAGTCGGAAAGCCTGGAGCCGAACAGCAGGCGGTTCCGTGACAACGAGGAAGCGCAGATGGACGTCATGCGCGATCTCGGGATGGTGGCCGACCAGCTCGCGGCGCTCTCCCAGAAGACGTTCGGGGTGACCCCCGAAATGGGGAAGTCCATCGGGGACGCGCTGCGGAACATGAATGACGCCATGCGGTCTCTCGGGCAGCGGAACCGGGCGGCCGCCTCGCAGCAGCAGACCGATGCCATGGGCTCGCTGAATGAGGCGGCACAGAGGGTCGGAGACTCGATGAATGCGATGCAGCAGGGGGGCGGACAGGGGATGGGGATGGCGGGACTGATGCGGCGGCTCGGGCAGCTGTCACTCCAGCAGGGGGGGATCAACAACGCCTCGAGGAATCTCGGGGCAATGACCCCGGCGCAGGCCGCCGAAATGTCGAGGCTTGCGGGAGAGCAGGGGATGGTGAGGAAATCGCTGGAACAGCTTGCACGTGAAGCCGCCGCCGCCGGCGACCTGAAAAAGCTCATGGGGGATCTGAATCAGGCTGCACGCGAGATGATGGAAGTGCAGACCGACCTGACGACGGGGAACTTCAATCCGGAGAGCGCCAGGAAAGAAGACCGGATACTCTCGCGGCTCCTTGACGCACAGCGGTCCACGCGGGAACGCGACTACGAGAAGAAGCGGACGTCATCGGCCGGGAATGACATCGTGCGGGAAAGTCCCGCGTCCATCGATCTCACCACGATCGAAGGGAGGAACAGATTGCGCAGGGACATGCAGAAGGCGCTGCGGGAGGGCTATGCCCGGGAGTACGAGGATCTTATCAAAAGGTATTTTGAAATCCTGGAGCAGCTCGAACCTCACAGCCGATGAGCATATGACGCCCAACGCCCTGGCTACACATCTCTTTTCGACCTATGAGCAGTACCGGCTCTTCTACCTGCGGCCGGCCAATTGCTGCCACCGGGAAATTGTGCCGGAGATGCGAGAGCTTGTGAGCCGGGGAAACAATCTCCTTTCCATCGGCGAGCTCGGCAAATCGGTGGAAGGGCGGAGTATCTACCAGATCTCGTTCGGCCGGGGTGAAAAGAAGGTACTCCTCTGGTCGCAGATGCACGGGGATGAATCGACGGCGACGCTCGCGCTGATGGACATCCTGAACATGCTCGTCGAGGACCAGGGGAAGGAAAGCTGGGTCTCGGAAATGCTCGAACAGACATCCGTGTACGTGATCCCGATGTTAAACCCCGACGGCGCCGAACGCATCCAACGTCACACATCGGTGCAGATCGATATGAACAGGGATGCACGCTCACTGATCACTCCGGAAGCGCGTCTGTTGCGGGACGCCCAGCGCCGGCTCAGGCCCGCCTACGGCTTCAACCTCCACGACCAGGGGCTTTCCTCCGTCGGAGTCACCCCGAAGGTGGCCGCTCTCTCTCTCCTTGCGCCGGCGCTGGACGAGAAGCGCTCCGCGCCCCCCGTCAGGCTCCGTGCCATGAGGATCTGTGCGCTGATCACGCGCGCGCTCAGCCAGTTTATCGGCGGCCACATCGCCACCTACGACGACGCCTACGAACCGCGCGCGTTCGGCGACAGCATGCAGTCGTGGGGAACCAGCACGGTGCTGATCGAATCGGGGCACTGGCCGGGTGACCCCGAAAAGCTGTTCATCAGGAAACTGAATTACATTGCGCTTCTCACCGCCATCCGGGCCATCGGTAACGGATCATACCAGGATACCGAGATGGACTGGTACCGGCAGCTTCTCCCCAACGGCAGGATGATGTATGATATCATCATACGCGGCGTCGAACTCCACAACGGGTCCGGCGGCTGGTCGGCCCGCGTGGACATCGGGCTGATGTACGAACCACCTCCGCACAAGAGGAGCGACAGGGATGCACCAATCGCGGTACGGTGCGTCGAAATTGGTGATCTCAGTCTCCACGGGGCCCTCGAAGAGCTCAACGGAGGCGGGCGGCGCCTGAGCGCCGCGCACGTTGCCGTCGACGCAGTAGTTCCCCTGACCCGGATTACGGATGCCCTGCAGATTCACTTCGCCCCGTCATTTCACCAGTAGAGGCGGCATGGGCCCTGCCAGTTGAATCCGGACTGATGTTGTCGTATTTTGCTCCCGACGGCTGTTCTTACCCCATTCAAGGTCGACCGGTGGAATCCGATGAAGACGGAAGCGAGCGAGAAGCAGCGATCATTTGAGCGGGAGGCGCTCCCCCATACGGATCTCCTCTACAATTATGCTCTCCGCATGACCAACAACTCTGCCGACGCCGACGACCTGGTTCAGGAAACCTACCTCAAAGCCTACCGCTTCTGGGACACCTATGAGCAGGGAACCAACATCCGGGCATGGTTGTTCAGAATCTTGAGGAATTCGTACATCAATTGCTACAGGAAGGAAGTACGGGAACCGGACAAGGTCGAATACGACGACGTCAAAAGTCTGTACACGACCAGGGGTGAAGGGACTGCAGGCCGGAACGATCTGCAGGAATTGATGTTCGGCAACCTGCTCGACGATGAGATCACGAATGCGATCGCATCACTCCCCGATGAGTTTCGCACGGTCGTGATACTCTGCGACATCGAGACATTGACGTACGAAGAAGTCGCGACGTTCATGGAATGTCCGCTCGGCACGGTCAGATCGCGCCTGCACCGCGGGAGAAAGCTCCTCCGTGGCCGGCTCACTGAATATGCACGTCAGCGCGGCCTTGTTCAGGAACAGTAAACGCGGGGAAGGGGAGCGCGCACGATGAAGGCCCGCCATTGAACTGCAGAGAGTTCAGCCACTGCATCACCCCCGCCGTAGACGGACGGCTTTCCGCCGAGGACCAGTCTTCGTTTCAGGAACACGCAAGGCTCTGTCCCCCCTGCCGCCACGACTACGAGGAAGAACGGAGCCTTGCTGCCTTGATCCGCGCCCGGCTCCGGCCGGTCAGAGTTCCCGCCGGTGTCCTTGCCTCCATACTCGCGGGCACGCTGGAGAGCGACGCTCTCAGGGGTCCCGGTCCGGCCCGCGGGTTCACAGACTTCCTGCGTCGTCCCCGCGCC
>Ga0182011_10000676_pt1 | contig 29766 bp, 26 predicted proteins | sample 711E1DmetaG_FD_120481 | JGI IMG/M metagenome (GOLD analysis project Ga0182011, IMG submission 120481) | Permafrost microbial communities from Stordalen Mire, Sweden - 711E1D metaG | ecosystem: Environmental > Terrestrial > Soil > Wetlands > Permafrost | place: Sweden: Stordalen | collected...
GGCCTGGCGGATGCGATGGGGGGTTCGGCCTTCGCCCGGCCGAGCACGCTGGGAGGACTCGAGGTGGTCGTTCGATTGCCGGTCGAAGTCGAGCCGGAAGTCGAGCCGGCGCCGGAAGGCGCGGCCGAGCCGGCGCCCGGGCCGAAGGCGGCCGAGCCCGCGCCCGAGCCCGCGCCCGAGCCGGCGACCGAACCTGCCATCGACCGGTCGGGCGACGCAGTTCCGGCGGAACCCAGATGAGCGACGGAGCGGCGGTCGTCCTGATCGTCGAGGATGACGAGCCGGCCCGGGCCGCGATCGCCAGCAACCTCCGCGCTCGAGGCCACGAGGTGGACGAGGCGGGCGACGTCCGCGAGGCGCTGCGGCTGTGGGATTGCCGCCGCCCGGACCTCATCCTGCTCGACCTGGGATTGCCCGACTTCGACGGCCAGGCCGTGATCCGCCGCGTCCGGCGCGAGGCCAACACGCCGATCATCGTCGTCTCGGCCCGCGGCCGCGAGGAGGATCGAGTGGCGGCCCTCGATGCCGGCGCGGACGACTACCTGACCAAGCCGTTCGGGCTGTCGGAGCTGCACGCCAGGATACGGGCGGTCCTGCGGCGCGCCGCCGGCCCCGAGGCCGACACGGAAGGTCGTCTGCAACTCGGCCCCGTGGTGCTGGACGTGTCGCGCCACGAGGTCAGGGTGGGGGAGACGCCGGTGGAGCTGACACCGCGCGAGTTCGAGCTGCTCAAGGTGCTGCTTTCGCAGTCGGGCCGGGTCATGACGGCGGGCCGGCTCCTGCGCGCCGTCTGGGGCACCGCCTACTCGGACGAGGCCCACTACCTCCACGTCTACGTTTCGCGCCTGCGTCGCAAGCTCGCCGCCGCCGATCCGTCCGGGGCCGCGGCGAAGCTGATCGTCGCGGAGCCCGGAGTGGGCTATCGCATCGTGGCGGAGTAGCCGCCACTACGGCTTGGCCGAGGCGGCTCCACATTTGGCCTCGGAGCGGGCCGGCGAGTCGGGCTTCACGGGATCGCGCAGCATGATGGCCGCCAGGCGGTATGCCTGCGGCAGGACGCGGAGGACGAAGGCCTCCATCGTCTCGACGGGCACCGCCTCGACAGGCCCTGTCCTCAATCTCACGACCGTCCGTTCTCCCACCATGAGCTCTCCCGCGTTCTCCGGTAGCCGGCTTCGACCGGCCTCACCTCTACGACGCGGGAGCCATGTCACAGGTTGAGGTTCGTCTTGCCGTTTCCTCTCGCCCCGACGAATCCCGGCTTCCGGACCTGCCTATCGAACGTCCCGCGGGCGCCCCTCGGCGTCTATCGCCACCAGGATGAAGCGGCCGGTCGTGGTGATCGTGCGAGCCGCCGTGTGCCGGTCCTCGGCCTCGAGGGTCACCTCCACTGCCATCGATGTGCGGCCGACCGCAACGACGCGAGCGATCGCTTCGAGATATGCGCCGATTGGGACCGGGCCCCGGAAGTCGATGGCGTCGACGTGAGCGGTAAGCACCGACCCGCGGGAGTAGCGGATGGCGGCGACTGCCGAGGCCTCGTCCATAAACCGCATGGCCTCCCCGCCGAAGAGAGTGCCGTGCTCGTTGGCGTCGGCCGGCTGTACTAGGCGGCCGAGACGGGTTTCCGGTCCCGGGGTTGCCAGAGGCTGCGGAGGCATGGCACCACCCTCGCCTATTCGGCCGGGTGGCGTCAAGTCGTCGAGTTATGTGGCTGACGCAGGAGCGCCGGGCCCATCGATGGCCCGGCCGCTCCAACTCCTGCTTCGGCGGCCACTCTCGCGACCAACGGAACGCCGCCGCGGTCGGGGCTCCGCGGACGGTCTAGTGGACCAGCGCGAGGCTGAAGTGCGTACCGGCCGAGACGGCGGTGTGGCCCGAGTGGCCGGCTGGGACCGTGGTCTGCCCGAAGCGGTTGTGGCCCCAGGCGACTACCGTGCCGTTCGGCGCAATCTCGTTCGCCCCGAGTGTCTGCTGCCGGCGCTCGCCAGATCCTCGATCTTCGGCCATGTCCGGCGCGGGTCGGGCCGCTGTGTGGGGCGATATTGCCGAATGCTCATGAGGATCACATTGGGCAAGGAAACGGTCGGCGTCGCGGCTCGCGTGGTAGCCGGGATGCCCTCTTGCGGGTCTTCGTGAGCGTGGAGACCGGAGATTCGAGGCCTGTCGCATGTCCCGCCGCCTCGCGAAAGCCCAATTGGCGTGCCCAATGTCAATCTGGTGAGAAATCGGCAAGAACGGGGCGGGTAGGCCGAGAGGGGCGAGTGGGGCAGAGGTGGGCGAGGGCGCGGGGGGCAGAGGTGGGCGAGGGCCGAGGTGGGCGAGGGACCGAGGAGCCGAGGGGCCGCCAAGGACGAGTCGGCGAGGGGCCGGGGTGGGCGAGGGCAGCAAGAGGCGCGGGGGCGAGGGACTCGGCCCGTAGCCGACATGATGGCCCACATATTCGAGACCGGATCAGCTGCACGCCCGAACGGCCACGTTCCTGCACGTTGCCGCTGGTGCAGGCTCCCCGGACGCGGGCCGCTGTCAGTGCGGCGCAGTTTGCGCGGGCTCGCCGACGAGGTGGACCTCGAGACCCGGGACGGCGTCCAGGAGGCGATCGGCGAGGGAGGCCCGGCCCACGTGAAGGCCGCGATGGGGACGGTGGACCAGGACGAGATGGGTTACGCGGCGGTCGCGGACCACTTCCTCCAGGCCCCGAACGAGGTCCGCGGCCTCTCCCCGGATGATCTCCGCGCCCAGGTCGACTGCATAGTCCACGTTGGTCTGGATGTTCTGCTGCCGATCGCGCGACAGCCCGACGCCGGGCGTCTCGACGGCGATTGCCAGCAGCGGCGCGTGCAACGCGCTGGCGATCGACGCGGCCCGGCGCAGCGCTCGACGGCACTCGACGGACTCGTCCACGAGCGCCATCACCCGCTCCGTGACCGGACCGACGTGCAGGCCGCGTTCGCTGACGATCCCTTCCAGCTGATCGTCCACCTTGCCGGCCACGAACCGCAGCGACAGGTCGCGCAGGGCGGTCAGGTTCGTCTCCGTGAAGAATCGCTCCAGGGCCAGCGTGGCGCGCTCGGCCGGATAGACGTTGCCGTGGCGCATGCGCTGGCGGAGCGCGTGCGGGCTCATGTCCACCAGCTCGATCTCGTCGGCGGCCCGGACCACCTCGTCGGGGATTCGCTCGTGGACCGGCACGCCCAGGATCGTCTCGACCGCGTCGGCGATCGACGCGACATGCTGGACGTTGCAGGTGCTGATGACCTCGATGCCGGCGTCGCGGATCAGTTCCACGTCCTGCCAGCGCTTCTCTCGGGCGGAGCCCGGGACGTTAGTGTGGGCCAGCTCGTCGATCAGGGCCACGGCGGGGTGGCGGGCGATGATCGCGTCGGCGTCCATCTCCTCCACGGCCACGCCCCGGTATTCCACGCGGCGTCGCGGCACGATCTCCAGGCCGTCGAGCTGGGCGGCCGTGTTGCGCCGGCCGTACGTCTCGACGAAGCCCACCACCACGTCCGTCCCGCGGTCGTGGCGGCGGTGAGCTTCCTCCAGCATCTTGTATGTCTTGCCGACGCCCGGGGCCATGCCCATGTAGATGCGGAGCCGGGCGCGCTCCGGCTTCTGCTCGGCCTGGTACCGAGCGAGCATCTGGTCGCCGGTTGGGCGGATCGGGTCCGCCGGCTCGATGGTCATTGCAGCAACCCGTCGAGGTCGAGGTTTAGTTCCAGCACATGGACGCTGGCCGCGCCGATGAAGCCGAACAGGGGCTCCGAGGTGTGGCGTGCCACGACCGCGCGTACCGCATCCTCGGTCATGCCTCGCGCTCTGGCAACGCCCGGAACCTGATACTCGGCCGCGGCCGGGCTGATGTCCGGGTCCAGCCCGGAGGCCGAGGCCGTGACCAGGTCCACCGGGATCGGCGCGTCGCCGTTGGCGGCATGCAGCGCGTCGACGCGCTGGGTGATGTCGGTGATCAGCGTTTGCGATGTGGGGGCCAGGTTCGAGCCGCCCGAGAGAGTCGGGTCGTAGCCGGCACCGGCTGCGGACGGCCGGCCGGAGAAGTACTTGGGCTCGTCGAACGCCTGGCCGATCAGGCTCGAACCGACTGTCGCGCCGTCGACGGTGATCATCGAGCCGTTGGCCTGGCGGGGGAACACGACCTGGGCTACGCCGGTGACCACGGCCGGATAGATGACTCCGGTGATAAGCGTGAACGCCAGCAGGATCGAAACCGCCGGCCAGAGCTGGGTCTTGATGAAGGTTCGCATGGTCGGCTCCTACGCCAGATGAATCGCGGTGATGAGCAGGTCGATGGCCTTGATTCCGAGGAACGGGGCGAAGATGCCGCCGACCCCGTAGATGAGGAGATTGCGGCGGAGCAGCTCCGCGGCGGGTGCGGCGCGGTAGGCGACGCCCCGAAGAGACAGCGGCACCAGGGCGACGATGATCAGGGCGTTGAAGATGACCGCCGATAGGATCGCGGACTCCGGGCGCGCCAGGCCCATGACGTTGAGACTGCCGAGCTCCGGGTAGGCCACAACGAACATGGCCGGCAGGATGGCGAAGTACTTGGCCACGTCGTTGGCGATCGAGAAGGTCGTGATCGCGCCGCGGGTGATCAGCAGCTGCTTGCCGATGGCGATGACCTCGATCAGCTTGGTCGGGTCCGAGTCCAGATCGACCATGTTGGCCGCTTCCTTGCAGGCGGAAGTGCCGCTGTTCATGGCCAGCCCCACGTCGGCCTGGGCCACGGCCGGGGCATCGTTCGTGCCGTCGCCGGTCATCGCAACCAGGTGGCCGTCGGCCTGCTCGGCGCGGATGCGGGCGATCTTGTCTTCCGGCTTGGCCTGGGCCATGAAGTCGTCCACGCCGGCCTCAGCGGCGATGGTCTTCGCGGTGAGCGGGTTGTCGCCCGTGACCATGACGGTCCGGATGCCCATGCGACGCAATTCGTCGAAGCGAGCCTTGAGGCCGGGCTTGACCGTGTCCTTGAGCTCGATCACGCCGAGCGGCCGGCCGTTGCGGCGGATCGCCAGTGGCGTCGCGCCGAGCGACGAGATCTCGTCGGAGAGGGTCTTGAGCTCCGGCGGCGCATCGCCGTCCAGCGCTGCCACGATGGCGTCCACGGCGCCCTTGAGGATGACCGTGCCGTCGGCGAGGATCACGCCACTGGTTCGGGACTCCGCGCTGAACGGGACGACGGTGGCGATCTCCGGCGACGGGGGAGTCGCCTGGCGGGTCGCCGCTGCCGCCGCAGAGGGCGCCGCTTTGGCGCCCGAACCCGGGGCCGCCGCGCCGAGAGCGGAGAGCCGTGCGTTCGCCAGCTCGACGACCGATCGACCTTCCGGCGTCTCGTCTTCGAGTGAGGTCAGCAGCGCCGCCTCGAGGGTCTCCCGCTCCGTCACGCCGGGGAGGGCCACGATCCGTGATGCCAGCCGGTTACCGAACGTGATCGTGCCGGTCTTGTCGAGCAGGATCACGTCCACGTCGCCGGCCGCCTCGACGGCCCGGCCGCTCATCGCCAGAACGTTGAAGCGGGCGACGCGATCCATTCCGGCGATGCCGATGGCGGAGAGCAGGCCGCCGATCGTCGTCGGGATCAGGCAGACGAGCAGGGCTACCAGGACCACGATCCCGAGCGGGGCCCCGGCGTAGAGGCCGAAGGGACGCAGGGTCGCCGTCGCCAGCAGGAAGACGATGGTCAGGCCGGAAAGCAGGATCGATAGGGCGATCTCGTTTGGAGTTCGTTGTCGCTTTGCGCCTTCGACAAGGGCGATCATCCTGTCGAGGAAGGTCTCGCCCGGATTGGCCGTGATGCAGATGGTGAGCGTGTCGCTCGTGAGCGTGGTGCCGCCGGTCACGCTGCTTCGGATGTCGGTGCCCGGCTCCTTGAGCACGGGCGCCGACTCGCCGGTTATGACCGCTTCGTTGACGTAGGCCACGCCTTCGATGACATCGCCATCGCCGGGGATCGTTTCGCCCTCGCGGACGACGATTACGTCGCCGGCACGCAGCGCCGAGGAGCCGACCTCCTCGAACGAGCCGTCGTCGCAGCGGCGATGGGCCGGCGTCTCGGAACGGGTCTTGCGCAGGGTCGCCGCCTGGGCCTTGCCGCGCGCTTCGGCCAGCGCCTCCGCGTAGGTGGCGAAGTAGACGGTGAACCACAACCAGACTGCGATCTGGAACTCGAAGCCCGGGGCTCGGCCAACCTCGCGAGCCGCACCGTGGGTCAGCCCGATGAGGTCGGACAAGAAGATCGCCGTCACCAGCGCGGCCGTGACCTCGACCACGAACATGACCGGGTTCCTGGCGAGCGCGCGAGGGTCCATCTTGCGGATCGCCGGGCCCAAGGCGCCACGGAGCAGCTTCGGGTCGAAGATGCCGCGGTTGCGTGGACTGCCGGCGGCCTGAGCCTGGCGGGTCTCGCGGGCGATGCGGCGGCTGCCGCGGGCAGTGTCGATCACCGACAGGGAAAGGAGCTTGCGGCGCAGGCCCCGGCCGAAGCCGGACCGGTCGCCCGCAACCTGAACGGCCATCAGAAGAGCCTCCCGGCGTTGTTGAGCAGCTGGTCGGCGATCGGGCCGAGGGCGAGGGCCGGGAAGAAGGTCAGCGCGCCGACGATGACGATCACTCCGATCAGCAGCCCGACCCATATCGGTCCGGTCGTGGGGAATGTGCCCAGCGATGGGGCGACGCGGCGTTTGCCGGCCATCGAGCCCGCGATCGCCAGGATCGGGACGATCATCGCGTACCGCCCCAACATCATCGCGAACGCGCCGGTGATGTTGTAGAAGAGGGTGTTGCCCGACAGACCGGCGAAGGCCGAACCGTTGTTGCCCGTCTGGCTGGAGAAGGCGTAGAGGATCTCGCTGAAGCCGTGCGGGCCGCCGTTCAGCGGCCCGGCTTTGCCGGCCTGCGTGGCGGACGCGACCGCCGAGAAGAAGAGGATGCTGAAGGCCAGGGAGAGGACCACCAGCATGGCCATCTTCATCTCGTAGGCCTCGATCTTCTTGCCCAGGAATTCGGGCGTCCGCCCGACCATCAACCCGGCGATGAAGACGCCGATGATGGCGAAGACGAGGATGCCGTAGAGGCCCGCGCCAACGCCTCCCGGAGTGATCTCGCCGAGCTCGATGTTGAAGAGCGGAACCAGGCCGCCGACCGGCAGGAAGCTGTCGTGCATCGAGTCCACGGCGCCGGTGCTCGTGCCGGTCGTGACCGTGGCGAACAGGCCGCTCGTGTCGGCCCCGAAGCGGACCTCCTTGCCCTCCATGTTCCCGGCCGACTGGTCGATGCTCTGCGCGACCGACGCCGGAATGGAGGGGTTGGATCGCTCCTCGCTGGACATCGCCACGAACGAGCCGGCCGACAGAACGATGACCATGACCGCCAGGAGGGCCCAGCCCTGTCGGGCGTTGCCGGCCATCCGACCGAACGTGTTCGTCAGGCCGAAGGGGATGATCAGGATGAGGAGCATCTCGAACCAGTTCGAGAAGGTGGTGGGATTCTCGAAGGGATGGGCCGAGTTGGCGTTGAAGAACCCGCCGCCGTTGGTGCCCAGCTCCTTGATTGCCTCCTGGGAGGCGACCGGGCCAAGCGGGATAGTCTGCGCGGCGCCGGTGATCGTGTGCACTAAGGCCGAGCTGGCGAACGTTTGGATCACGCCCTGGGAGACCAGCACCAGCGCGCCGACGAAGGCGATCGGCAGCAGGATGTAGAGGGTGCTGCGGGTCAGGTCGACCCAGAAGTTGCCGATCGTCGGCGACGACTTGCGCACCAGCCCGCGGGTCAGGGCGAGCGCTACGGCGATGCCGGTCGCGGCGGAAACGAAGTTGCGGACGGCGAGCCCGGCCATCTGGGTCAGGTACGTCATCGTCTGCTCGCCCAGGTAGTTCTGCCAGTTCGTGTTGGTGTCGAAGCTGACGGCGGTGTTGTAGGCGAGGTCAGGCGCCACTGGTCCGACCGCGACTCCGCTCTGGTTGAGCGGCAGCGAGCCCTGCAGGCGTTGCTGCAGGTACAGCGCCAGGATGCAGACGAACGAGAAGACCAGCACCGAAACCGCATATCCGGTCCAGCGCTGCTCGACCGTTTCGTCGACCCGAAGGATCTTGTAGATGCCGCGCTCGATCGGTCGGATCACCGGCGACAGGAAGACCCGCTCGCCCTCCATGACCTTGCGCATGTAGCCGCCGAGCGGCCGCGCCAGGAGGATCGCGACGGCGAAAAGGCTGAAGGCCTGGAGCAGGCCGGCCAGCGAGGGAATCATCTAGAACTTCTCCGCTCGCAGGAGGGTGAAGAGGAGGTAGACACCAAGGAAGACGACGATCACGCCGCCCAGCACGTCCTGGCCGTTCATCGGGCGAGCCGGTCGCAAAGCCAGATCATGCCCATGAAGAACAACAGGCAGGCTGCCATCAGGGCGATCATCGCCACGTCAAAAAGCATCGAATCCTCCCTGGGAGACGGAAGTGTCGGCGCCGTCCGCCTCGCTGTGATGGCGTTCCACGATCTCGACGAGCGTCGAAACGGCGAACGGCTTGGGCAGGTAGCCGGCGCAGTCGAACTCGCGCAATCGCGAGGGCGGGACCGCAGTGGCGCTGACCACGAAGACCGGCGGCTTGCCCACGGCGTCGAGAACGCCGGCGCGCAGGAACGACCAGCCGGAGTCTCCGGGCAGGTTGATGTCGAGGAGCACGATCGTCGGCCGGTAGCCGGCGCGGATGCTCTTGGTCGCATCCTCAGCCGAGGTCGAGACGCGGACCTGGTGACCGCGGGCCTTGAGGTGCTTCGACAGGATCGTCGCCAGCGGCAGGTCGTCCTCGATCAACAGGACTCGGGCCGGGGCCTGTCCGCCGGTGGGCGTCACGCCACCGCTCGCGGTCTCTTCGCTACTCATCGATCCTCCGAACGATCAGGTCACAGCCCGCGTCCTCGGGCCAGGGGAGCGGCTCCAGCCGGATTCCCTTCGATTGGGCTTCCGCACGGAACCGCCGCGCCACCTGCTCCCCGAACCTCAGACCGGTGAGCGTGATCCGCGAGGCCGAGCCCGACGCAACCAGCTCGATTGCGCCCTCGACCTCGGCGACCTCCGAGGTCAGCCGGCGCCGGGTTTCCTCCGGGTCGGACTCGCCGATCGAGTGGGCTGCTTCGCGTGCCATGGCTTCAGGATCGACGCGCCTCCAAGAGGCGGACGGGGTCGGAGAGGGGCGGACCCCTAAACGTGGCCTAAACGTGCGGTCGGGGCGCCGGCCGTGGCGGCGGAAGGCGAGCCGGCCTGCTCGCGGCTGCGTCCCCGCCCAACCCGCCGTAGACTCGGATGCGGAAACAACTACCGAAGGTTCAATCGAGACCCCATGGACGACTCTATCCGGCGCGCTCTGGCGCAGAGCGGCATCATCGACATCACCACCACCGGCCGGCGCAGCGGCCTGCCCCGTCGCATCGAGATCGCCTACCACGCGATCGGCGGACGCATCTACATCAGCGGCCAGCCGAGAGCCGACCGGCAGCGAAGCTGGCTCTTCAACCTGGAAGCCGACCCGCGGTTCATGTTTCACTTGAAGGGCGGCGTGACGGCCGATTTCCCGGCGAAGGCGCGCATCATCACCGACGAAGTGGAGCGCCGGGCCATCCTCGAGCATGTCGCTCGCGCCTGGAAGCGCACCGACCTGGACACGATGGTCGCCTACAGCCCCCTGATCGAAGTCACCATCGAAGAGCTCGGCGGACCCGCGCTGGACTCGTCACGATCATGAGCATCGCCAGACTCCACGGCATCGATCCCGGCCGCTTCGGCGTGTTTGCGGGGCCGCTCAACGGCCAGCCCGCCGCGGTCCAACGCGAGTTCGCGGGCGAGATGGAGCGGCTCGGCTACGGCACTCTCTGGTACGGCGAGGCCCTGGGGCGAGAGGCGTTCGGGCAGGGCGCAATCTACCTGGCCGCCACCGAGCGGCTGGTGATCGCCAGCGGCATCGCCAACATTTGGGCCCGCGACGCGGCGGCTATGGCCAACGGCGGCCGGACCCTCGCCGAAGCGTGGCCCGGCCGATTCATCCTGGGTCTCGGCGTCAGCCACGCCCCGCTGGTCAAGCTGCGCGGCCACGACTACGAGCGACCGTACTCGGCGATGCGCGAGTACCTCGCGGCGATGGACGCGGCGCCTTGGCGCGGGCCCGAGGCTCCGCTGCCGCCCATCGTGCTGGCCGCGCTCGGGCCGAAGATGGCCGGCCTTGCCGGCGAGCGAACCGCCGGCGCATATCCGTACTTCACTACCGCCGCCCACATCGCCGAAGTCCGTGGCATCCTCGGGCCGGAGCCGTTCCTGGCCGTGGATCTGCCAGTCGTCCTGGCCGCCGACCTGACCGCGGCGCGCGCCATCGGCAATCGCCATCTCGACTTCTACCTGGGCTCGGCCAACTATCGAAACAACCTCCTGAGGATTGGCTGGTCAGAGGCCGATCTGGAGACGCCCGGCTCGGATGCGCTGTTCGAGGCCATCGTCGCCTGGGGCGACCTTGACCGAATCGAGGAGAAGGTGCGCAAGCGCTTCACGGCCGGGGCGGACCAGGTCGTGCTCAATCTCGTTGCCGCCGATCCGTCCGGCCCGCCCCTGGCCGAATTGCGGGCCCTGACGCCGCTGACGCGAGGCGGGTAACCGGCCGACGAGGCGAGGGAGCGGCCCGCGAGGCGCTTGACCGGCCCGGGGGACCGCCGACGTGCCCGCGTCGTGCCCGCCGCGCTAGCCGGCGTGAGCGGCGAGGAACTCCCAGATCACGCGGGCGGCGTCGAAGGTGCGGCTGGTCCGACCGAACAGCAAGGCCGGCAGTGCGAACCGGCTGCCGGGCCAGGTATGGCCGGTGCCCTCGATTCGATAGAACACGACGTCGGAGGACGGCGACGGGCCACGCCAGGTCCGGATGGTGATGTCGGGCGGGAGCTCGCTGACGACCGGACCGTCGAGCGCGCCGTTGGCCTCGACCCAGAACCGGGCCCACTCGTCGACCCCGACGCTGGGGCCGGCCGCGTGCCTGAGCATGGCGCGGGTGAGGAGGCCGCGCCGGACCCCGCCCTCGTACGGGGCCGCATTGTCGGCTGTGCCGTGGACGCTGAGGATCGGCACCGGCCGTGCCGGGCGGCAGGTCGCGGCGACGCTTGCCCCGACCGTGCCGGCGACTTGCGCGAACGCGGCGATGCGGTCGGCGTGCTCGCACACCAGCCGGGCGGCCATCGCGGCCCCGTTCGACATCCCGACAATGTAGATACGCCGCGAGTCGATGGCCAGTCGTGTGGTGGCGTCGTCGATGACCACGGCGAGATACCCGACGTCGTCGGGTCGCATGCCTTCCGGCGCGGCGTCGCGGCCGTCGTTCCAGATCTCACCGACGGCGCTGGGCATGGCCAGCGCGAAGCCTTGCTCGCCGGCCAGCGCGCCGAAGCCTGTCAGTCGGTCGAACCGGACGGCGTCGATACCGCGGCCGTGCAGCTGGAGCACCAGCGGCACTCGGTCCCGGGCCGCGGCGACGCCAGCGGCCGCGGCGACGGCCGTCGCCGGCGGGACCTGGAGCAGATACGGCCGGTCCATCCCGTCGTATGTCAGCGCGATCGTCTCGCGGCCGGGCGGTTGACTCGAATCCATCGCCGCCCATTGTGGATCGTCAGGTACGCTGCCCGGACCCGGCCGCGGCGCCGGCCCCGACAGGCGCTATCGTGCCGGCGATTGCCCACCACCAGGCCAGCACGATGTGCCAATCGATCCGACGGAGATCCGGTCGCTCGATACCAGTCGCGTTTGGCGTCGTGCCGAGGCCTTGCCTGAAGGCCTGGGCGGCTCGGCCTCGGACGCCACTCGCGCTACCAGGGCGATCGGCTTACCGACCTGATGGATCCCGGCGGAGCGGGACGCCGACCTAGACTCCGCTGGCGATCTTCTTCGTGGCCGCCAGGACGGCATCCGCATTCACGCCGGTCGCCGAGACATCCAGCATCACCTGGTTGGTGCCTTTGAAGAAGGTGACGCTCACTTCGGTCGAGGTCTTAGTCATGAAGCCTCCCACGTCGCCGAGGCCGCCAACGTTCTCCGTGATCGAGCTCACCATCGCGGCCTTGATGTCACTCACCGGCGCAGAACTCTTGTACTCGTTCGCGACAAGGAGGATGTGACCGATCGCGACACTTCCCCACGTGCAGGACGTCACTTTCGAGATCGGGCTGTCCACCAGGGCGACAGTCACGGGGCCGGGGTTCGCGACCAATGTCGCGGCATCGGACGCGCTGAGGTATGTACAGGTGCCGCCGCCGGCCGCAGGCGCGGACGTGTGTGTCGCGGCCGCGGTGGTGCTGCCGGCCTTCGTCGCGCCGGACGATGTCGTCATCGACGACGCCGTCAAAGTTGCGTTGGTGACCGCCCGAACTGACGCCGCGGCAGCCATGCTCGGACTGTTGCTACTCGACCCGCATCCGGAAACCGCGGTCGCCAGGGCGAGCAGGACCGCGCCGGCCATCATTCTCTTCATGTTCGACTCCTTTGCGAGATGCTTGTGCACGGGAGCCCGGCGCATCGCCGGCTCTCATCGGGGATGCCCCTCGCTCTGACGATCGACCGCGCGAAGGAGAAGGGCGCGGGATCTCGACCCGCCACCTGTCACCGAGGATTCGCCCGGATGCTCTGTCGCGTCGCCGAGTGGGCCATCAGCACTGTGAGTGACTCGAACCAGGAATGAAAGCTCTGGTTGGCAGAGTCCCACCTAGTGGTGTAGCGGTCCCATCGTCCGCGCCTCCCTGAGCGGGTAGCCCGCCGTCAGCTGGGGGCCGAGAGATTGGCCACCCCGCTGCGCCAGTGGCGTCGCAGACAGTCAGCGTGGGCCGCGGAGTGGTTCGCGCGGGAAGGCGGCCGGCGGTCAGTGTGAGAGAACTCCCGCCTCCGACCTCAGGGCGGGTCCGCGGCGCCGGCGGAGAGCCCCTCGCCCAGCGACTCGTGGTCGGCGATGCGGTAGCCGATGCCGGGCTCCGTCTCGATCAGGCCGTCGAGCGACGTGGCCGGGTCCGCGGCCGAGAGCTTGCGGCGGAGTCGGTTGACGTAGACATGGAGGTAGGCGCTCTCGCCGGCGTAGGCCAGGCCCCACACCGCGCGCAGGAGGCGGGCCTTGGTGAGGACACGGCCCTGGCTCGACAGCATGACCTTGAGCAGCTCGTACTCGCGGGGCGTGAGCCGAACCAGTTCGCCTGAGACTCGAACCTCACGGCGGACGGCGTCCAGCTCGATCGGGCCCAGGCGCAGGCAACCGCCCGCGTCGGCGTCGGGGCCGCCGGCTCGACGCAGGACGGCGCGGATTCGCGCGTTCAACTCGTCGGTGGCGAACGGCTTGGTCAGGTAGTCGTCGGCGCCGGCCTCCAGGCCGCTGATCTTGTCGCGCTCGTCGCCGCGGGCGGACAGGATGATGATCGGCGTGGTGGCTTCGCGCCGGATCCGCCGAATGAGGTCGACCCCGTCGAGGTCGGGCAGACCCAGGTCGAGCAAGACGAGATCGGCCCGGTGCGCATCCCACTGGCGCATGGCCTCCTGGGCTGTTGCCGCCTCGTGGACCGTATAGCCGCGCCGCTCGAGGTACTCGGCCAACCTGCGCCGGGCGGGCTCCTCGTCCTCGACCAGCAGAAGCGAGGGGCCGGTCATGGCGCGGCCTGCTCCGTGGCGCCGGGCACGTCCGCGGACGCGCCGGTGCTCAGGGCCGGCGACTCGGCCACCTCGTCCGGCACGGCCGCGGGCCGCAGCCGAACGTCCACGCGCAGGCCACCGAGCTCGCTGCGGCTTGCCGCGACCTCCCCGCCCATCGCCCTCGTGAGCCCCTCCACGACGGTCATTCCGATGCCCATGCCGCGGCGCTTGCCCTCGCCGGTGGGCCCGGCCTGGTAGAACTTCTCGAACAGGTGCGGCAACGCGGACCCGGGCACGCCCGGTCCGTCGTCCTCGACGCTGATGTCGACGAACCCGTCCGGCCCTAGGGACGCGTCTACCCGAATCGTGTCGCCGCCGTGGCGAACGGCGTTCTCGATCAGGTTCGCCAGCACCTGGCTCAGGTACAGCTGGTCGACCAGAACCGGCGGCAGCGAGTCGGGCAGCTGGACCTGGATGCGCTTGGTCGTGGCGGCGCCGGCGCGCCTGACTACCTGCGGCACCAGGTCGTCGAGATCGCACGGCTCGAGCTCCGGCTTGAGGGCCCCGCCCTCGATCCGACTGAGGTCGAGCAGGTTGCGGACCAGCCGGCCCATTCGCTCGGCTTCGGTGTCGATCGCCTGGAAGGCTTCGCGCTGGTCCTGCGGCGTCCAGGCCACCGACTCGTCGAGCATGCTGCCCGCCGCCGCCCGGATCGTTGCCAGCGGGGTCCGCAGGTCATGCGAGACGGAGTCGAGGAGGGCCGTCTTGAGAGCCTCGCTGCGGCGGGCGACCTCGGCGTTCGTCCGCTCCATATCCGCGCGGTCCCTGACGACAGCCTGACCGAGCTGGTCAGCCGCGGCCGAAAGGATGCGCGTCTCCCCCCGATCGGGCTCGCGTTCCTCGCGGGCTCTCAGAGCCCAGACGGAACCCAGCGCCTCGCCGGAGGCTTCGACGCGGACACGGTGGACGGTGGCGCGGTCCGCCTTGCGGCGGACCATGGCCGTGGCCACGTGCATGCGGACCCAGCGGGCCGGCTCGTCGCCCGGCGAACGCTGCAACACCACCTGCCAGGCCGGCACGGGGAGTGGCTCTCCCGGTGCCGTGTCCGCGATTGTCCTCTCGTCGACAGGCGTCGCCCCAAGGCCGAACCAGATGCGGTCCATGGCCGTGGCGGCGGCCAGCCTTTCGAGCACGATCGGCGCCGCTTCCTCGACGGTCCTGGTTTCGGCGAGCGCGCGGCTGATGCCGAACAGCGCCTGGGCTTCGCGCGCCCGCTGGGCCACTTCCTCGGCGTGCTCCTTCTGGATGGCCACGAGCCGGCCGATGGCGACGGCGACGGCCAGCAGCAGCAACAGGTTGAGCCACTCCTCGGGGCTGCTGATGGTGAACGTGTAGAGCGGCTGGACGAAGAGGAAGTCGTAGGCGAGGAACGCGGCCACGGACGTGACCACGGCCGGGATCGTGCCCCAGCGCATGCCGACGGCAACGACCGCCAGCAGATAGACCGGCGCGGCGTGGGTAACGCCGAGTCGCGCCAGCAGCGCGATCGCCACGGTTGCCGGGACCAGGGCGGCCAGGATCGTCGCCGATACCAGCGCCGTCCGTGCCGGGCCGGGCAGCCGACCGCTCATTCGCGCGATTGCCATCGAATGGATCGTAGATCAGCCGGACGGCGGAGTGATGCCTTCGGCGCGCCCTGTTGAGCGGTTGTTGAGTGCGAAGCGGCACCGCCGGCGGCGTTTCCTCGTGGCCGGCCGACTAGGGTTGAGAGGTGACATTCGCCGAAAGCGTTCTGCATCTGGTTCGGGCCGGGGCACGGATCGACTCCTGGAGTGACTCCGACGAGGCAGATTCGCCGCGGGTGGCCGAGCCCGTTGGCGCTCCGACCGCCGCTCTCGCCGGTGCGGTGGCAGGCCTCGATGGGACCGCCGTCTCGTCCGCTACCCTCGAGGAGGCGGGGCGTCTGGAGGCCGAGCTGGCCGCCCAGGCGGACGGCGCCCTCCATGAGTACGAGCCCGGACTGGCCGACCTGGAGGCAGCCGTCGGTCTCGTTTCGGCCGGCCTGGCGACACGGGTCATACTCTCCGGGTTCCCGTCCTGGCCCGGTCTGCTGTGGCGCGCGTATCAGCTGGCCGATACCACCGACGTTCTCATCCTTCCGACCGTCGTCCGTCCCGGCGGCAAGGTGGACATTGTGATAACGAGGGATACCGCCGCCAATGGCTGAATTACGGCCCCTGAAGGGCCGGAAGCTCGGCGATCGCCGCGTAGTTGTCGATCGGCCGCACGCCCGATACTTCCGCTACCTGGGCCCCGGCGTGCTGGAAGCGAAGCTCGAAGCCCAGGCCCCCCGAACTGCCTACCAGCGCCGCATGGCGACGCTGCGGGGAGTCCTGTTCGGCCGACCCCTGTCATCGGCCGCGGACCTGACCGAGCGGCTGCCCAAGTGGAAGGCACTGCCGGTCTTTTCCTCGGACGTAATGTCGTCGGTGGCATACGCCACCGGGGCCATGATGCTCATCCTGGTTGGCGCCGGCACCGATACGTTCAAGTACGTCCTCGGTCTGTCGGTGGTGGTGGTCGCGCTCCTGGTGATCGTGACCTTCAGCTATCGCCAGACCATTCGGGCTTACCCCAACGGCGGCGGCAGCTACATCGTTGCCCATGCCAACCTCGGCGTGCTGGCCGGCCTGGTCGCCGCCGGATCGCTGCTGACGGACTACGTGCTGACGGTGTCGGTGAGTGTGTCGTCGGGCGTTCAGGCCCTCTACTCGGCCTTGCCGTCCCTTCAACCATTCGCGGTTCCGCTCATAGCCTTCTCGATTCTTGCGGTCATGGTGGTGAACCTGCGCGGGTTGCGGGAGAGCGGCACCCTGTTCGCGAGCCCCACCTACATCTTCATCGGCTCGATGCTGCTGCTGATTGCCGTTGGCCTGTTCCAATCGCTGACCGGCCAGCTGGCGCAGGTCGCCAACGTCGAGAAGCTGTCCGGGGTTGCCACCGAGAACATGGGCATATTCCTGCTGTGCAAGGCTTTCGCCGACGGCTGTTCGGCCATGACGGGCACCGAGGCCGTGGCCAACGGGGTGCCGGCCTTCAAACCGGTCGAATGGAAGAACGCCCAGCAGACGATGATCATCATGGCCACGCTGCTGGGCATCATGTTCCTTGGCACCAGCTTGCTGGCCATCAACGTGGGGGCCCACCCGGCCGGGTTCCAGGCCACCGGGGAGAGCGTTCTGTCGCAGGTGGGACGGACGGTCTTCGGCGGCCGCGGTCCGCTCTATTACATCCTCCAGTTCTCGACGATGGGCATCCTCATCCTCGCCGCAAACACGAGCTTCGCCGACTTCCCGCGCCTGTCTTCGATCCTGGCCCGCGACGGCTTCTTCCCACGCCAGTTCGCGTTGCGCGGCGAGCGGCTCGCCTTCAACTCGGGGATCGTGGCCCTCTCTCTCGTTTCGATCGCGCTGGTCGTCGCCTTCGGCGGCTCGACCGACCGGTTGATCGGCCTCTATGCGATCGGTGTCTTCACCTCGTTCACCCTGTCGCAGTCGGGCATGGTCCGCCACTGGTTCACGGAACGCGGGCCGGGCTGGCGCCGGAGCGCTCTCATCAACGGCATCGGCGCGATCGTGACGGCCGTGGTGGTCGTGGTCATCGCCATTTCGAAGTTCGACCAGGGCGTCTGGATGATCATCATCGTCGTCCCGATCCTGGTTCTGCTGATGCTCTTCATCAAGCATGAGTACGACCAGGAGGGGCGTGGTCTGGAGGTTCAGCCGGACGTGGTGTTCGGGCCGCCCCATCGCCGCCAGAGAGTGGTCGTGTCGGCCCAGGCCATGAGCCGGGCCGTGGTCCAGGCCGTCAAGGTCGGCGAGACGATGGGCGAGGAGGTGCAGCTCGTCCACGTCACGCTGGATCCGGGCGAAGGCGAGCGGTTCCGCGAACGCGTCGAGCGACAGCTGCCGGGGGTTCGAGTCGTGCTGGTGGAGTCGCCCTATCGGGCCCTGGTGCGGCCGTTCGTGAGGTACCTGGAGGTCTCTCAGGCCGAGGACCCGGACCGGCTTACGATCGTGCTGCTGCCCGAGCACCTGCCCCGCCACTGGTGGGACCGCATCCTGTACAACCAGAACGTCCACCGCATCCGCGCCGCGCTGGTCGGCCGCAAGGACTTCGTGGTCCTCGACACGCCCTACCGTCGCGGGGAGTAGCGACCGCGGCGACGTAGACACGGGCGCCTCACGCCCGCGCCCACGCCCCCGCCTGCGCCTCACGCCGGCGCCCGCGCCCCCGCCCCCGCCTGCGGCTCACGCCGGCGCCCGCGCCCCCGCCCCCGCCTGCGGCTCACGCCGGCGCCCGCGCCCACGCCCCCGCCTGGCCTCACGCCCGCGGCCGCGCCCACGCCCCCGCCTGCGCCTCACGCCCTGCGCCCCCGCCCACGCCCCCGCCCGCGCCTCCCGCCCGCGGCCGCGCCCACGCCCCCCCCTGCGCCCGACATTCTGGTCATATGCAAATGCGGGTAGCACGGGCCCAAGAAGCGGAACGTGCCAGACGGTGTGGTGACCGGCTTGCGTTGCTGAGCCGCATCCCCACGCTCAGCTGAGCACGAAGCCCGACGGCCCGGCCGGTCAGACGCCCGGGCACCGGCCGAGTTTCTGATCGCGTGCTACCCCCATTTGCATTTGAGTAGATCGCTGAGGGTCGCCGCACCACGCCCGCGCCGCCCCGAACCCGCGTCCCGCGCCGCCCCGAACCCGCGTCCCGCGCCGCCCCGAACCCGCGTCCCGCGCCGCCCCGAACCCGCGTGCCGCGCCACGCCCGCGCCGTCCCGCGCCGCACCACGCCCGCGCCGCCCCGAACCGGCACCTCGCGCCGGCCACTCCCGCCCCCGAACCCCGCCTCAGGCGTCGAGCGACGTTCCCGGCTTGCAGACCTCGATGGCACCGTTGAACGTGATGGCGGCCCGTTCGATGGCCTCGTCTTCGCCGATGCCCTGGGCCAGATGTGTCAACACCAGCCGCGCCACGCCGGCGTGGGTGGCGATCAAACCCGCATCCTCGGGCGTGAGGTGAACGGAGGGGATCTCGATCTCGCTGGCGAAGCACTCTGCGACAAGGATGCGAGCGCCCCGGGCCAGAGTCACCAGGTTGTCGCACGGGCCGCTGTCGCCGGTGTAGGCGAGACGTCGATCGCCGAATCTCGCAGTCAGGCCGAACGCAGGAACGGCGTGCTCGACCGTTCGGGCCTGGATCTTGAGATCGCCGATCTCGGCGATGCCGCGGTCCTTCAGCTCGACCACCTGGAAGTAGTTGCTCATGTGGTGGTCGGTCGAACTCCGGACGAAGTCCTCGACACGCTTGGCCCAGCCGACCGGCCCCAGGATCGGGATCTTTCGCATCGGTCTCTCGGCGAACGCGAAGGCGTAGTAGAGGAGTGGCATGTCGGCGAAGTGGTCGGCATGGAGGTGGCTGATCCACACGGCGTGCAGGTCTTCCAGGCGGATGTAGTGCTGCAGCGCGCCCAGGATTCCGCCGCCGACGTCCACCAGAACGTTGGCGCCCCCGGCCTGGAGCAGGAATCCAGAGCACGGCTCATCGGCCTTGGGGTACGGCGCGTTGCCCAGCGTCGTCCACCTGATGGGGCCCTCTGGCTTCCCCCGCTTGATCACGCTACCTCCAGTGAATCACAGCACATCGAAAGTTAGCAGCGAACAGGAATAGTTGCTGCGCGAGTTCGCAAGACGGGTCGTGGCACGAGCCACGGCACGCGCCGCGGAACGAGCCGCGGGACGAGCCGCGGGACGGTTCGCGGCCCGAGCCGAGGCACGTGTCGTGGGAGGAGTCGGAGGAGTCGCGGGACGGGTCGAGGCCGGGCGGTCCGGCGAACGCAGGCTCGCTCTGGCCCGCCGTGTCCGTCTGTCGCACTACGCAGAACTCGTTCATTCGGATGATGTGCAGCTATTAGCGGGTCATGAGAATATTCGCCTGTGAGCGAAGCATCTCAGAAGCCCGGGCAGATCGAGGACGTCATAGAGGCACTGGGCAGCCTATGGGGCGAGGACGCCCATGACGTTCCCGAGTGGGTGGCGCAGTAGCTCACCTTCAGCCAGATGCGCCTGCTGTTCCTGCTCAGCAAGAACGGTCCGGCGCCGATGAGTCGCATCGCGGAGTGGCTTGGGGTTGGGCTGCCGACGGCAAGCGGGGCCGTCGAGCGCGTCGAGCGGCACGGCTTGGTGTCACGCCACCACCGCATGGACGATCGACGTGTGGTCGACTGCCAGCTGACCGACGCCGGCCGCCGTCTTATCGATGAAATCTCCGGCATGCGTCTGGAGATGATGCGTCAGGTCCTCGGCGTTCTGAGCGAAGAGGAACTGGCCCAGATGACCCGCCTGGTCACGGCCATGGTCCAGCGCATGAAGTCAGGGAAGGCATGAACGCCAGGCCTACGACGCGAGTCGTTGTCAGTGAGGAGCACCCCAGACTCGCCTGAACCGTACCCCACCAACAGCCGGACGCGATCCGCTGTCGCCGCGCGTCCCACCCACCAACCATCGACGTCGTCGCCAACCGCCAAGGAGCAAGGAGCAACCCGTGATCCGACTGACACAGCTCGCAATATCGAAACGAAGTGTGACCGTGCTGATCACGCTCGGTCTGCTGCTCGGGGGCCTCTTCTCGTGGTCCTCGCTCAAGCAGGAGCTGCTGCCCGACATCCAGCTCCCGATCGTCGTCGTCATCACGCCGCTTCCCGGGGCAAGCGCCCAGGATGTCTCGACGCAGGTGACCGATCCGATTGAGCGCTCCATAGGCAACACGTCGAACCTCAAGACGGTCGACTCGAGCTCCGTCAACAGCCTCTCGCTCGTCGTGGCCATGTTCTCGTACGGCACGAACATCAAGGACACGCTTTCGACGATCGACACGAACGTGAAGGCGCTGGGTCTCAGCTCCACTTCGACCGTCGAATCCTTCGACATCAACTCGTTCCCGTCGTTGATCGTGGCCATTCGCGGTACAGGCTCGACGACTCCCGACCAGCTCAACGCGTTGGCCACCGGAACGATCGTGCCGTCGCTGGAGAGCATCGACGGGGTCAGCAAGGTGGACCTGAGCGGGGAGACTCAATACCGTCTATTGGTCAGCCTCGATCCCGCCAAGCTGGCCGCGGACAACGTCTCGATCAGCCAGATCCAGGGTGTGCTTTCGGCCAACAACCTGATCCTGCCTGCCGGCTCGCTGCCCACCACGACCAACGGAACGACACTCTCGATACCTGTTTCGGCTCAGCACCAGCTCACCAGCCAGGCAGAGCTCCAGTCCCTGGCCGTAGGCGTGAAGATGCCGGCCGCCGGCTCGGCAATCACGGTGCCGACGCCGATCACGCTCGGAGATCTCGGGACGATCACCGAAGTGCCGATCAACCCGAACGGGTATGCGGACCTGAACAAGTCGCCGCAGACCGGCAATGCCGGTCCGGCGCTCGTCCTCAGCATCACCAAGGGCTCCGGAGCCAACACCGTTGACGTGGTGCAGGCCGTCCAGGCGAAGCTCGACGAGCTCAACGCCCAGGGCAACGGCACCTTCGAGATCGACACCGTTTCGGACTCCGCGAGCTACATCATCGAGTCGCGCGACAGCCTGGTTCGCGAGGGTCTTCTCGGCGCGTTCTTCGCGATTCTCACCATCTTCTTCTTCCTGCTGAGCCTTCGGTCCACCCTCGTGGCCGCGGTCAGCATCCCCGTCTCCATCATGACCGCCCTGACGTTGATGCTCGTGGCCGGGATCACGATCAACATCATGACGCTGGGAGGGTTGGCAATAGCCGTCGGCCGGGTAGTGGACGACGCCATCGTCGTCCTCGAGAACATCTACCGGCACCGCAGCAAGGGCGACCCCATGCGCGAGGCGTGCATTTCGGGCACGCGTGAAGTCGCAAGCGCCATCACCAGCTCCACGATGACCACGGTCGCGGTCTTCCTGCCGCTCGGCTTTGTCGGCGGCATCGTGAGCCAGTTCTTCCTTCCCTTCGCACTCACCGTCACCTTCGCCCTGCTGGCTTCGCTCATCTGCGCCCTGACCGTCGTCCCGGTCCTGGCCAGCCTGTTCATCGATCGCATCAAGCTGGACCCCGACGAGGGGCCGCAGCACCACGACACCCTGGTTCAGCGGCTCTACACGCCGCTCCTGAAGGCGGCTCTCGGCAGCCGTCGCAGCCGCTGGGGCGTCATCGGCATCGCCGCGGTGCTCGTCTTCGGCGCCGGCCTGCTCGTGCCGCACATCCCCACGCAGTTCCTCAACGCCGGGTCGCAGAAACAGCTCTCGATCAGCGTCTCTCCGCCGTCCGGCACGCCGTCCTCGGCCGTGCTCGATCAGGCGCGAACCGTCGAGGCAAAGCTCAAGGACTTCTCAGAAGTCAAGCTCATCGAGACCACCGTACCCAGCGAATCGGACACCGGTCTCTCCGCCCTGGCGGCCGCGTTCACGGGCGGAGCCGCCAACGCCGCGACGATCGTGGTCGGTCTGGACTCGAGCACGAATCTGGACACGGAGCAGACCAAGCTCTCCGCTGCCATGGCCCCGCTCCAGCCCGACGGCTGGCAGATCCAGGTGGCCCAGGACAGCTTGACCGGCAGCAGCTCGATCAGCGTCATCGTCAGCGGCACCAACGCGACCGACGTGGCCAACGCCACGACGGCTGTAATGGCCAGCCTCAAGACCATGCCCGACCTGATCAACGTCAAGAGCGACCTTGCTTCCAAGAGCGCCCAATTCGACATCGATGTAGACCCGAACAAGGCTATCCTCGACGGCACGAGCACCTACGGCGTCCAGTCCGAGGTTCACAACGCCCTGGTGGGGACAGATGCCGGGACTGTGAACCTGAACGGGACCCCAACCGACGTCTACCTCCAGGTCGATGCCAATCTCACTTCACTGGCCGCCCTCTCGCAGATGCCGGTCGGCGTTGCCAAGATGCCGCTGGCTTCGATAGCGACCGTAGCGGAAACCCAGACCCAGACTCGAATCAGCCATGTCGGCGGGCATCCGGCCGCCACTATCTCGGCCGATCCAACCAGCAAGGACACCGGCGGAGTCTCCGTCGAGATCCAGAAGGCGATCGACACGCTGCAGGCCGACGGCCAGCTCAACGGCGTCACCGTTACGCTCGGCGGCGTGACCCAGGAGATGAACGAAGCTTTCGGCAACCTGTTCGTCTCGATGGCGATCGCCGTCCTGCTCGTCTACCTCGTCATGGTGCTGGTCTTCAACTCGCTGGTCGACCCGCTGGTCATCATGTTCAGCCTGCCGCTGGCCACGATCGGCGCCTTCCCGGCCCTGTTCCTGACCCAGCGACCGATCGGCATCAGTGCCCTGATCGGCTTTCTGATGCTCATCGGCATCGTCGTCACCAACGCCATCGTCCTGCTCGACCTTGTGGAGCAACACCGGCGGCGGGGTATGCCGATGTACGACGCCCTGATGCAGGGCGGACGTACGAGAGTCCGGCCGATCCTGATGACGGCCATCGCGACAATTCTGGCCCTGATACCTCTGGCCCTGGGCCTCTCCGAAGGCGAGATCATCGCCTCGGAGCTGGCCACGGTCGTGATCGGCGGGCTCTTCACCTCGACGTTCCTGACGCTCATCGTCATTCCGGTCGTGTACTCGCTCGTCGAGGACGCGAAGGTGCGAACGCGACAGGCCGTCGGCCTGGCGCCGGAGCATGAGGGCGATGCGACGGAGCCGGCTGCTTCCTAGAAGGTGGCCCAAACACGGGTTTGAAGAAGAAGCCGGGCCGCGCGCCCGGCTTCTTCATGATGCGGCTGGGCTATCCGCGGCCCCGGATCGTGGCGGCGGGTCCCGGCGCGCCCGGCTCGCTCCGCGCCGCCGGCGCACCCCGCGCCGCCTCATCGCCGCGCGGGATCAGCAGGTACGTGAGGATGGCGGCCAGGACGTTGGCCGCGACGCCGAAGACGATCGCCGCCTCGATCGAGACGGTCACCAGCACACCGGCCAGGGCGGCCCCGATCGGGAAGCCGGAGAAGTTGAGGTTCATCGAGACCGTGAAGGCGCGGCCCATCCAGGCCGGGTCGGTCCGTCGCTGGCGAAGCGTGAACAGGGCGATGTCCAGCGGTCCGTTGACCAGGCCGGAGATGGCCATGCAAAGGATGATGGGAAGTAGTCCGGCCGGCCACAGCAGCAACGCCGTCGTGCCGACGAAGCCGATGGCGGGCAGAAGGATGAGCCGCCGCTCGCGCCCTTCGGTCCGCAGCCGGCCGCATATGAACGCGGAGACGACGCCGAAGGCGCCGCTCAGCCCGAACATGTAGCCGACGACGTCCTGGCCCATGCCGAGCCGGCGCAGGACTAGCAGCGGCACGACGATCTCGATCACCCCACCGCTGAGGTTCATCACCGAGAGCGACACGGCCAGGGCGCGCAGGGTGCGGTTGTTCCATGTGTAGACCAGGCCAAGCCAGGCGTCGCGGAAGAGGTTCCCGGTTGAGGCGACGTTCGTTCGGGGGTCCGGGGCGCCGAATATGACCAGTGCGGCCGCGAGGTAGGCCGCGGCGATCAGCGCCAGCGCCGTCTCGAAACCGAGGATCTGGGCGAAGACCGCACCGAACGGCGCGCCGACGACCGTGGCCAGGACCCAGCCGTTGGAGTCGACGGCGTTGACACGTTCCCAGAGCGGCTCCGGGACAAGGAGCGGGAAGAGGCTGCGGAGGCCGCTGCTGCTCAGCGGACCGGTGATGGACGCGACGGCGGTGATGGCGACGAGCAGCCACGCCGGCAGGTGCCCGGCGAGCGAGAGCCCGGCCACGAGGAGCAATGCGGTCGTGGCCACGGCGTAGTCGACGATGATCAGGCGGACGCGACCGTGGCGGTCGAGCAGGGCTCCCGCAATCGGGCTGACCAACATCCCCGGCACGATGCTCGCGAACGCGACCGCTCCGGCCAGTTGCGGGGAGTTGTAGCGCTGCAATGCGAACAGGATCACCACGATGCTGACCATCGACTGGGCAATGCGGGCGATCTGCATGGCAAGCAGGATCCGTCCGAGAGACGGGACAGTCAGCAGGGCACGGTATGAGGGTGCGGCATTAGCAGGCTCCGGCACTTGTCGAGCCCCCTGGTCACGGATGAGATGAGGAGCGTGCCACAGATCGGCCGGAAACGCCGGGCAGACGCGGAGGTGAGCCGGCACACCGGCACGACAGCTGGCCAGGCGGCGCGAAGGTCGGCCACGGCAGGTTCCGGGCGCGGCGCGAGATCAGGCGCGAGATCAGGCGCGAGATCAGGCCGTGCGGCCCCACAACGGATCGACCACCATGGGGGCGCTCGAGCCGGCGGCGGCCTGATTGAGCGCCGACGCAGTCGGCTTGGCGGCCGCTTCGGTGCTCGAGGGCGAGGTCGTCGAGCTCGTAGGCGTCGAGCTCGTCGAGGCGCCGGATCCGGCGTCCGTTGCGGGCGTCTGAACGCCCATGAGGGTGAGAGCCTGCTCGGCGTTGGCGTGGGTGAGGGTCGACAGCACGGGCAGGAGGGACAGGCTGGAGAACAGTCCGCCGTCCTGGGCCGCGCCGCCGTAGACGCCGCCGACCGAGGCCGGATCGACGCCCCACTGGCTCGTCGCGAGCTCCGCGTTGAGCGTGTTGAGCGAGGCGGCCGGAGCCAGATTGGCTGGCGGAAGACCCGATGGGGCGGCCTGGGTCTGGCTCGCGCCAGTGGCGGTATTCGCTTGCCCGGCCGTAACTGCCTGCGCGGCAGGCGTGGTGACGGAGCCAATTGCGGTCATGTCGGAGCAGTCGGTCGCTCAGGCCCAAGGATTAGGGGTTTGCACCTAAAGTGTTGGCTCCCGGCACCGCCCGCTGCGGCGACAAGTTCGGCGCGGGCGGCACCGCCGTCGGGTCTACTGCCCCTTACGGCTGTTCGGCCTCTTCACCACCCGCATCGTCCCTCGCCTTCTCGCCCTGCGCAGTTGGATTAGCACGATTACGACGACGATCAACACGGCGATGGCCAGCAGAACGAAGGCCGCGATGTCTGAGGTGCCGGTGGCGGCCTCACCGCCGGGCGGGATCGAGGGGCTCGCCTGATGGGTGACCGAAGGCGCTTGCGTTCCGGACGCGCTCGGCGTGTCGGTCGCGCTGGCAAGACTCTCGATCTGCGTGAACAGGGAGTCGAGATCGGACTGAGTTGCCGCGGACTCGAACTCCGCCTGGACACCGGTGGTGGCCAGGGAGAAGCCTGGATGCTCTTCGCGGAGCAAGTCGCAGAGATCGAGGATATGCCCGGCGGTGGTCATCGCAGCCTGGGCCGAGGGGAAGTTCCAGCCGCTCATCGGTCCGCGGATCGCGAGCGGGAGCTGCCAATCCCCGGCCCTCGAAACCAGGGCGTGGTAGGCGGCCCGAGCGGTCGACCGGGCGGCCAGCGTCGCCGAGTCGAAGATGCCGTAGCCGGCGAGAAGCTTCTGGGCCTCGTCCAGGTCGGAGACTCCGGCCGGAACCATCCCGCGCTCGTCAATGAGGTCGAGCAGTCGCCGGGCCGTCAGTGGCAATCTGGCGCCGGCCGCCTTCTCATTCGGGTCCGTTCCGGCGTAGGCGATGTCGTCGGCCGCGGCCGCCTCGAGAACAGCTTTGAAGTTCTCCGGGCCGACGGCCTTTGCCACCGCTGTGAAGAAGGCGCACGAAACCGCGAATTGCCAGTGATAGACGTTCTGGTCCTGGATCGTGGAGTAGTAGTTGAGGGTCCGCCACGAACTCAGATTGGGCAACCCGATTCCGGGATAGGCGCTGGCCCGGGTGCAGGGGGTGTACTTGCCGGCCCCGGCGGCCTGCTCGCTGAATCCGGCCAGGCCTTCGGACATCCATCTGTCCTTGAGCAGGCTCGGGTCGAACCAGATGTGCGACAGGGCGTGGGCTACCACTTTCGCGGCGGCCGACCTGGGGATCGTGAGCGTCCGGGTCGATGGGTTGTACGAGACGCCGTTGTCGTCGAGCAACCCGTCGCCGACCTCGGCGATGATGACGGTGCCGCCGGGCATCGGCAGCCCGGTGAGGTTCTCGAGCTTCTGGACGTCGCCGCTGAGGTCGCCGCGTACGGCCGCCGCCCAGGCCGAGTCTCCCGGCCATGCCTTGAGTACGAAGGCCTGCCCCGCGACGGCCAGGGGGGTGTAGGTCGGGGCTGCACTCCTGCTCGGACTCGCTCCGGATCTGGCGGAGGCGGTCGCGGAGGAAGCCGCGGCCGCGCCGCCGGTTGCGCGCGCCGCCATCGGCGCGCCGATGAGCGACGTCCAGGCCACGATTGCGGGAGCGAGCAGCAGCAGCGGCCGAATGCGCAACTGGGGACCTCTTCTGAGCGGGCAGCTTCGAGACCCAAAGGTACAGCAGCACGACCGATCGCAGTCGGAGCTCGACCGATCGCAGTCGGAGCTCGACCGGGGTGCCTGCTGTTCGTTGGGGATCGACGTGATCCGTCGCGCCAGCCTCGGTGACACGCGAGATGTCACGGCGAGGGGCTATCTTGAGCGGCGATGCAGCTCATCGGTGGCGACCCCATCTTTGCCGCGACGGATCTCGTCGGCTTCCTGGCCTGCCAGCATCTCGTCGGCCTGGAGCTGGCGGCGATGGCCGGGCTGGTGAAGCGGCCGGTCCGGCTCGATCCTGAGATCGATCTGATTGCGAGGCGAGGCCTCGAGCACGAGGCCCGCTATCTGGCGGCGCTCGAACGCGACGGGCGGCGCGTGACGCGAGTGGACGCCGGCGATCACGACGCGCCGGCCACCGCGCGACTCGAAGGGCTGCGAGCCGCGGCGACGGCCACGGAAGAGGCGATCCGGCGGGGCGACGACGTCATCTACCAGGCGACGTTCTTCGACGGCCGGTGGCTCGGGCTGGCCGACTTCCTGGTGCGCGTGGAACGGCCCAGCGCCCTGGGCGGCTGGAGCTACGAGGTGGTGGACACGAAGCTCGCTCGCCACGTCAAGGCCTCGGCCCTGCTCCAGGTCTGCTCCTACGTGGAAGCGTTGACGGCCATCCAGGGCGTCCAGCCCGAGTTCATGCACGTCGCCCTGGGCGGCAGCGCCCGGACTGTCGAACGCCATCGCGTGGCCGATTACATGGCCTACTTCCGGACGGTGAAAGCGGCGTTCGAGGCGCGAGTGGACGCGGACGGCGGGTATGCCGCGGCCGCGTATCCGCCGGCGGCCACGTACCCAGAGCCGGTGGAGCACTGCGAGGTGTGCCGCTGGCGGCTCCTGTGCGAGGCCAGGCGGCGGGCGGACGACGACCTCGCGCTCGTGGCCAACGCGCCGTCCCGGCTGCGCGGCGCGCTGAAGAACCGAGGGGTCACAACGCGCCGCCGGCTCGCCGCCCTGGAGACGCCACTCCCGGAGCCACTCGACGGAGTGGGCGGCGGGGCGCTGGCCACGGCCCGTGACCAGGCCGCGATCCAGGTCCGGGGCGAGGACGCCGGCCGGATCCTGTACGAGCTGCTGCCGCCGGGGAGGCTGCGGGACGGGGCCATCGAGCCGAACCGCGGCCTCACGAGCCTGCCCGAGCCGCGGCCCGGCGACCTCTTCTTCGACATCGAGGGCGACCCTTTCGCGCTGGACGACGGGGTTGACTACCTGTTCGGGATCCTCGAGCCCGGGCGGGTCGGCCCGGACGGCGAGCCGGCGTGGCACGCGTTCTGGGCCGTCGATGCCAATGGCGCGGTCACGCCCGAGGCCGAGAAGCGGGCCTTCGAGGCGGCGATCGATCTGATGATGGACCGCTTGGCCGCCGATCCGGCCATCCACGTCTATCACTACGCTCCGTATGAGCCGACCGCGGCGGGACGCCTGATGGGTCGCCACGCGACTCGGGAGCAGGAGGTCGATCGGCTGCTTCGAGGCAACGTCTTCGTCGACCTGTTCCGGGCAGTCCGACAGGGGCTGCGCGCCTCCGTCGAGAGCTACTCCATCAAGAAGCTGGAGCCGCTGTACGGCCTGACTCGGGAAGAGGGCCTGCACGATGCCGGGTCGAGCATCGTCGCCTTCGAAAGCTGGCTGGCGGAGGCGGACACGGGTACAGCCGCGCCGCGGTCGCCGAAGACCGACGAGACGCTCGTGAGCATCGAGAAATACAACCGCGACGACTGCGTCTCGAACTGGATGCTGCGCGACTGGCTGGAGGAGCGGCGGCTCGAGCTGGCGGGGGATCTTGGCGAGCCGCTGCCGCGGCCGGTCCCCGGCTCGCCGGAACCTGCGGCGCCCCTCTCGGAGAGGCTGGCGCGCGTCGCCGAGGTCGCCGATCGGCTGACGGACGGCGTGCCCGAAGAAGCGGCCGACCGCACGCCCGAGCAGCAGGCTCGCTGGCTTCTGGCGCAGCTATTGAGCTGGCATCGGCGCGAGGAGAAGTCGTTCTGGTGGCGGTACTTCCACCTGATGAACGACCTGACCGACGACGACCGAGTCGCCGAGCGGGAGCCCATCGGACGGCTCGAGCTGGTCGGTCGGGTGGGGGAGACGGCCAGATCGACCGTGTACCGGTACCGCTTTCCGGAGCAGGAGTACGCCATTGCCGTTGGGACCGAGGTTCGCGACCCGGCGACCGGGACGTCACCCGGAAGCGTTGTCGCGATCGACGATGCCGCCTGCACCCTGGATCTGAAGCGCGGCCCGAAGACGGACGGCCCACACCCGACGTCGCTGGTCCCCCACGACCGCGTCGACACGAAGCCACTCCAGGAGAGCCTGCTTCGGATCGGCGAGTGGGTTGCCGAGCACGGCATCGATGGGCCGGGTGAGTACTCGGCGGCGCGTGAGCTGCTGATGCGGCGACCGCCGCGCATCACCGCCGGGGAACTGCTCTGCCGCGAGGACGAGGCGGCCCTGGCCGCCGCACTGCGCGTCGCGCCGCGCCTGGAGGGGAGCTGGCTGGCGGTTCAGGGTCCGCCGGGATCGGGCAAGACGTATCTCGGCGCGGAAGTCGCCGTCGAGCTGGTCCGGTCGGATCGAAAGGTCGGCGTCACGGCGAACAGCCATCGAGTCATCGGCAACCTGCTGGACTCGATCGCGAAGAGGGCCGCCGAGCAAGGCGTCGACGTCAGGATCGGGCAGAAGACGGACGCCGA
>Ga0182011_10000677_pt1 | contig 29760 bp, 31 predicted proteins | sample 711E1DmetaG_FD_120481 | JGI IMG/M metagenome (GOLD analysis project Ga0182011, IMG submission 120481) | Permafrost microbial communities from Stordalen Mire, Sweden - 711E1D metaG | ecosystem: Environmental > Terrestrial > Soil > Wetlands > Permafrost | place: Sweden: Stordalen | collected...
CTTCATCAAGCTTCTTCGGGTCGACACCGGCCTCGATCATGTGCCGCGCGGCTTCGATCAGCTCGGCACGGCCGCCATAGTCGAAGGCGATCCAGAGGTCGAGGCGCTTGTTCTGTGCCGTCGCGTTCTCGATCTTCTCCATTGCCTCGCGCAGATCTCCGCTTACGCGGTCGCGCCGTCCGATAAACCGCGTTCGCACGCCCTGCTCGGCCAGAGCCGGAAGCTCCTTTTCGATCGTCTCGGCCAGAATCGTCATCAGAGCATCGATCTCGTCCTTGGAGCGCGACCAGTTCTCGGTCGAGAAGGCAAAGACGGCGAGCGAGCGCACACCCAGCTCGATGCAGGTCTCGACCGTGCGCCTGAGCGCGCGAGTGCCCGCCCGGTGGCCGGAGGCGACCGGCAGGCCGTGGCGCCTGGCCCAGCGGCCGTTTCCGTCCATGATGATGGCGATCGAGCGCGCGGACGCCGGCAGCTCTCTCTCCCTGACCAGCGAGAGCGTACGCAACGCGCGCAGTCTTGTGCGAAGTCCGAGCATCTTGAAAACCCCCTCGGGTCAGACCTCCATGATCTCGGCTTCTTTGACCTTGAGCAGCTCGTCGATCGTCTTGATGTGCTCGTCGGTCACTTTTTGAGCTCTCTCCTCGGCGCGGCGCTCGTCGTCGCTGCCGATCTCGCCCGAGCCGGAGAGCTCCTTCAGGTGGTGGTTCAGATCGCGGCGAACGTTGCGTACTGCGACGCGGCCTTCCTCGGCCATGTGGTGCGCCAGCTTGACCAGCTCCCTGCGCCGCTCCTCGGTCAACTGCGGGATGGGAAGCCTGATCAGGCGCCCGTCGTTGGAAGGCGTCAGTCCCAGATCGGATTCCATGATCGCCTTCTCGATCGTCTTGAGCGAGCTGGGATCGAAGGGCTGGACAGTGAGCATCCGCGGCTCGGGCGCCGAGATGGTGGCCAACTGCTGCAACGGCGTGCGCTGGTCGTAGTAGTCAACAGCGATGCGATCGAGCAGCCCGGTCGAGGCGCGGCCGGTGCGAACCGTGTTGAACTCCGCGCGAATGGTCTCGACCGACTTGTCCATGCGCTCAGTAGCTCTCAGGAGCAGATCGTCAACTGGCATCAGGCCTCCCCGTTAGAGATGATCGTGCCGACTCTCTCGCCGGCGGCAACACGCTTGATGTTGCCCTCGGCGAGCTCGAAAACGTAGATCGGCAAGCGGTTGTCCATGCAGAGCGAAAGGGCCGTCGTATCCATCACCTTGAGGCCCTTCTCGATCGCCTCGAGATGCGTCAAGTGAGGCAAGAAGCGGGCGTCGGGATCGGTGTTCGGATCGCCGTCGTAGACGCCCTCGACCCCGTTCTTGGCCATCAGGATCGCCTCGGCGCCGATCTCGAGCGAGCGCAGAGCCGCCGCCGTGTCGGTGGTGAAGAACGGGTTGCCCGTCCCGGCGGCGAAAATCACAACGCGCCTTTTTTCGAGATGGCGAATCGCCCGGCGGCGGATGTAGGGCTCCGCCACCTCCGAGGCCGCTATCGCGGACATCAGCCTCGTTTGACCACCGGCGCGCTCCAGCGCGTCCTGCAGAGCCATCGAGTTAAGCAGGGTTGCGAGCATGCCCATGTAGTCGCCGGTGGCGCGATCCATGCCCTCGGCGGCAGCGGCTATGCCGCGGTAGATGTTCCCGGCGCCGATCACGACCGCCAGCTCGAGCCCTTCCTCGTGGACTTCGAGGATCTCGCGCGCTATCCGATCGACCGTGGCGAGGTCGATGCCGTAGCTGCGCTCGCCCATGAGCGACTCCCCGGAAAGCTTGAGCAAGAGGCGACTAAAGGCCTTCTCGCCCGTCTTTCGCTCGCGCTTAATATCCTCGCCGGCGGCGCTCACGCCCTCACTCTGACAGGGCGAAGCGACGGATTGCAACAACCTTCGCTCCCTGCTCCGTCAACACCTGCTCGACCGATTTGCCCGAGTCGTGAATCCAGGGCTGGTCGACGAGCACCTGCTCGGCGAAGAAGCGCTTCTTGAGCATGCCCTCGACGATCTTCTCCTGGACCTGCTCGGGCTTCGAAACGACGTCGGGCTGCTTCATGTAAACATCGCGCTCCTCGGCCACCAGCTCGGCCGGGACTTCGTCGCGCACCAGATAGCGGGGATTGGCAAACGAGATGTGCATCGCCAGCAGGCGACCGAGCTCCGCGTCTCCTCCGGCTAGCTTGACCAGCACGCCAATCTTGTTTGCGGGCGGATGAATGTAGCCGGCGAGCACCTCGCCGCCCGACGCCTCGAAGCGCTCGGCGCCGCGCACGACGATGTTCTCGCCGATCTTCGAGACGAGCTCGGTACGAACGCCCTCGAGCGATTCGACCGCGTCCGGCCCGTCGGCCTCGACGCGCGCGAGAACGCTCGCGGCGAACTGCCTGAAGTCCAGGTTGGCCGAGACCGGCTCGCTCTCGCAGCCGATGGCGACCATCGAGGCGACGCCTCCCTCGATGCTCTGCAGGACGACGCCCTCGTTGGTGGCTCGCGTCGCCCGCTTGCCGGCCTGCGCCATTCCCTTTTCGCGGAGGAGCTTGCGGGCCGCGTCGAGGTCTCCGTCGGTTTCCTGCAGCGCCCGCTTGCAGTCCATCATCCCCGTGCCGGTTTGCTCGCGCAGTTCTTTCACTAGGCTGGCCGAGATCTCAGTCACTGTGCCGACTCCTTCTCTTCATTCGATTCCCTCGGCGCCGGCTCCGGGCTGGCGGGCGCTTTCTCTTCGACTGCCACCGGCTCTGCTTCTGTGTCTGCCGCTGCGGCCGGTTCGGGCTTTGCGTCTGGTTCCGTTGTTGCCGCTGGTTCCGCTGCTGCGGTCGGTTCGGGCGTTGCCGCCGCCTCGGGCGCCTCTTCGGCGGCCACTGCCTCCTCGGCGGCCTTTCTCTCCATCTCTTCCACGGTTGCCCGGCTCTTGCCGGCCATGATCCCGTCGGCGATCACTCGCACGATCAAATCGCAGGAGCGGATGGCGTCGTCGTTTCCCGGGACGACGTAGTCGGCCTCTTCCGGATCGCAGTTGGTATCGACCAGCGCTATCACGGGCATCCCGAGCCGTTGGGCTTCGCGCACGGCGAGCTGTTCCTTGCGCAGGTCGACGATGAAGATCGCGTCGGGCTGGCGGCGCAGATCGGCCACGCCGCCGAGGTTCGACTCCAGCTTCTCGAGCTCGGCCAGCATTGCCAACCGCTCCTTGGCGGGCAGCAGCTCGAGCTGGCCTTCCTGCTTGAGCCGGCGCAACTCGTGCAGCCGCTCGATGCGGCCGGAGATGGTGCGCCAGTTGGTCAACAGACCACCGAGCCAGCGGTTGCTCACGTACGGCATGCCGACCCTGGTGGCTTGCTCGACGATCGCGTACTGGGCCTGCTTCTTGGTGCCGGCGAAGAGCACCGTCCCGCCGCGCTCGGCAACATTGCGCACGAACGAGTACGCCTGCTCGAGCAGTTCCTGCGTTTGCTCGAGATCGATGATGTAAATACCGCCGCGCTCGGTGAAGATGTAGCGGCGCATCTTCGGGTTCCAGCGTCGAGTCTGGTGCCCGAAATGGACGCCGGCCTCGAGCAGTTCCCGCATGGAGACTACTGACACGGGATGCACTCCCTTCTGGTTGTTTTCTCGTTACAGCCGGTGAAGACGGATGGAACCGATCTCAACAGACCGGCACCACCATCCGCCCGACCCACCGGGTCGTAGGGACGTTGAATTGAGCCCGCGCATTCTAACGCTCGCCGACACGAGCCCGCGCGAGCGCCCGTTCGAGATCGGCCGGGAGCGGAGACGAGAGATCGATCTCCGCTTCCGTGATCGGGTGCCGGAAGGCGAGCCGGCAGGCGTGCAGGAACTGGCGCTCGAGTCCGAGATCGTGCGCCACGCCGTAAGCACGGTCGCCCGACACGGGAAGATTGATCGCCGCCAAATGCACTCGAATCTGATGCGTGCGTCCGGTCTCGAGCCGAACGCCGAGCAGCGCGTGACGATCCAGCAGCTCGCGCAACTCGAAGTGGGTAACCGCAGCGTGCGGGCTGTCAGTCTCCAGCGAGCGCTTGGTCGGGCGCCGACGGTCACGGCCGATCGGGGCCTCGATCGTGCCTGCGCGCGAGCGCGGCCGTCCGCGCACGAGCGCCAGGTACTCGCGCTCGATCTCATGCCGGCGCACCATCCGGCGCAGACCGAGGAAGGCCTCCTCGCTGCGGGCGACCACCATCAGCCCCGAGGTATCGCGGTCGAGGCGGTGAACGATGCCGGGCCGCTCCGGCGCCTCTCCTCCACGCGCACCGTAGGCGACCAGTGCGTTCGCCAGCGTTCCGCTCGAGCGGCCGGCGCCCGGGTGAACCGAGATGCCGGCCGGCTTGTCCAGAACGAGCAGATGCTCATCTTCGTAGACGAACTCGAGCGGCCGTTCCTCGCGCGCCAATGGCACCTGCTCGGGCGGCAGCTCGTATTCGATCGTCTCGCCACCTCGCAGGCGCTCGCTCTTGCGCGCCTCGCGGCCGTCCAGCAGCACCTCGCCTTCGGCGAGCATCCGCGCAGCCAGCGCGCGCGAACCGATCTCGGGCACGGTCGCCAGCACGCGATCGAGCCGCTCGCCTGCCAGCTCGCTAGCGACCTGAAGGCTGGCGCGGGCCACTGGTCGAACGCGGTAGGTAGCGATCGGGCGCGATCAAGAAGAAGATCAAAACGGCCACCCCGAGGACGATGAAGGAGTCGGCGAGATTGAACGAGGGCCAGAAGCCAAAGTCGACAAAGTCGGTCACGTAACCGTGCACGACGCGATCGAACAGGTTCGAGACGCTGCCGCCGACTATCAGTCCGAGCGCCACGGGTAGCAGCGGGTGCCTGGCCCCAGAATGCGCGAAGAAGAACACCATCCACAGCACCACGGCGGCGGTCAGGACGATCACCAACGAGGTCGCCTGCGAGAAGAAACCGAAGGCGATGCCGGAGTTCTGCACGTGGCTGATCTTGAGCGAGCCCGCGATCGACACGCTAGAGCCGAGCGCCAGCCGGCTGCTCACCAACCACTTGGTGAGCTGATCGGCGCCGAAGGCACAAACAACGACCAGGGCGAAGGAGAGCCACTGCCAGAGCCCGGCGCCGAGCCACCTCTCGGCCATCGAGATAGGCGTCAGAGCGTCGGGAGACGAGCCGACTCGCACCTCGGGAAGTTGGCGTACCTGCTCGCTCAACTGCGCTCCTCGCGCCGCTTGCAATCGATGCACAGACTGGCCCACGGTAGCGCGGCGAGACGCTCGTGGGCAATCGGCGCGCCACAGGAAGCGCAGTCGCCGAAGCTTCCCTGCTCGATTCGCTCCAGAGCGTTCGTGATCGCTCCGAGCTCTCGCTGCACAACATCCTCGAGCGAGTAGTCCATCTCTCTGTCGAGCGTGATCGACCCGACCTCCGCAAGATGCTGTTCGAGGCTGCTGAGGTCAAGCGCGTCTTCGTTCTCGGCGCCGGGGTTCTCGGCATGCAGGTGCTCGAGTGCGGCGCTCAGACGCTCCTTCTCTGCCAGAAGCGACTTCCGATAACCATCAAGCTCGTTTGCCTTCATTTGCCTCGCCTTCTCCGGCCGAGGCAGCGAGCAAGCGCTCGCTCTCCTCGGCGTCGATTCCCTTCACTTCCACAATCTTGTCACGAGAGCCGGCACCGGCGACAACTCGAAGCTGCGAACGAGCGACTCCAAGCGTCTTTCCGAGAAGCGCGATCAACGCCTCGTTGGCCTTCCCGGATTCCGCCGGAGCGGTAACTCGAATTTTCCATCTCTCCCCGTAGCGACCGACGACGGCGCTCTTTCTGGCGCCGGGCGAGACGCGTAGGGAGAGCCGCGCCTGCGACCCCGACATATCTCTCAGTATACGAGCCTATTCCCCTCGGCCTGCGCGACCGCCGCCGTCGATCCGCAGCGTCGACTACCAGGGAAGGACGAGGCGCTGCCCGGGAGTCAGCAGCACGCTTTGACCGAGATCGTTTCGTTGCTCGAGATCCCAAACGCCATGGCGCGGATCGCCAGCGTAGAAGTGTTGGGTGATCGACCAGAGCGTGTCGCCGGACTTGACGACGTAGGTACCGCTGTGACCCGACGCGCCAGAAGCGTGAGCCAGACAACCCCAAAGAGCGACCAGAAGAAAAACGACCGTGACGAAGCGACGGAACATATGTTCGCCATGCTACAGCGAACATCTGTTCGTGTCAAGGAGTTACGAACGTGGGATCAATCGCCCCGTCGCTCGAGATCGCGAGCTCCAACATCGTCGCCCCGAGAGTCGAGCGCGGGACGGTCGGGCTGCCGGGATTGAGGACTAATCGGTCGCTCAGGCGCTGAATCTCGGGCACATGAGTATGCCCGTAGACGACGGCGCCACAGTCGAGAAAAGCGTGCGTCAGCCGGTCGGTGCGGCCGAGCGCCGGCCCCGGGTCGTGCAAAACGCCGATCCTGGCCCCTCCGATCTCGGCGATCTTCCGCGCCGGCAGACTCTCTTTCAGCACCAGCGCATCCATGTTTCCGCGCACCGCCACGGTCGGAGCCAGCCGCTCCAGCTGCTCGAGCACCGGCAGCGCGACCAGGTCGCCGGCGTGAACGATCAGGTCGGCGCCCTCCAGGCGGCGAAGGCACCAGAGCGGAAGCCCGCCAGCGCGGCGGAGGTGGGTGTCCGAAAGACATACAACTCTCAGCGCGCTCATCTAGCGACATCGTCTCACGATCGACCGCGCACGAGCATCTAGTCGATCACCTTCCGATCGAGACTTGGGTCCCGCGCAGTTTTTTGTAGCGAACCTCGGCGACGTCCTCCCCAATCGCCGCCGCGGCCGAGATGGCGAGCGCGGCTCACGAAACGACGTCCCCCGCCCCCTCCATTCCGAACTCTGACCACACCCACGGTCAACCGAGTGCGCATCTAGGAACAGACGAGTTTCACGCGCCGCAGGTGCTGAGATTCGTACGACTCGTTAATGCCGCGAAAAGTCTTCGCCCGCTCCGCGGACGGACTTTTCGCCGAGAAGCGCGCCTGGCAGGAATCGAACCTGCGACCTCGCGCTCCGGAGGCGCGCGCTCTATCCCCTGAGCTACAGGCGCTCGAGTTTCAGTCTAGTGATAGCGCGCATAAAGGTGTTCGACGGAGCCGGCAAACGTCGGCGTCAAGGAGCCGGATCAAGCACGCTAGAGGGATAGACTAATCTATATCGTTATGACAACATGCTTGCAGAGGAGATCCCCGCACGGCAGGGATCTCTCCCGAAGTTTTCCGGCGCAACATTCGAGACGTGATGACGGCGGCACATCTCCCAAGGTAGGGAAGCGAAGCAGGCGGCGCTTCGCTTCCCTTGTTCTTTTCTGGGGCGAGATCCGAGCCTGATTTTCGCCGTAACTCGTCTGCCGGTTGCTATCGCGGTCGAGCGGTGCTAGGGATTGTCTGTGTCTCTACTGCGGCGTCGAATAAATAAGGATTTGAAGCCCCTCAGCGAGGCCGAGGCCTACGCACGCTGCCATGGAAGTCGCGGCGACGAGGTGCGCATCGTCAAGGTCGAGCCGAGGCGTGCCCGCTACGAGACCGATGTCTCGGGCGAGCACCTTCGCGAGGCCTTCGAGAGCCGCCTCGACACGCGCGAGCCGAGCGACGAGATCGAGCCGAGCGACGAGATCGAGCCAGGCGAGGATCTCGAGCCGAGCGAAGAGATCGAATCTGCCCCCGACCAACCGTGACGGCGCTCCCGCCCACTCTGATACAAGAGTCGCTATGAACGATCCGCTCTGGGCACCCTGGCGACTCGAGTACGTCTCGAGCGCAAGCGAGCAAACCGGTTGCATCTTCTGCCGCGCCGCCGCCGCGCCTGACGCTGCCGACTCGCTGGTCGTTCATCGCGGAGGTAGCGCGTTCGTGATGCTCAACCGCTTCCCCTACTCCTCCGGCCATCTGATGGTCGCGCCGCTACGGCACGTCGGCTACCTGGGCGAGCTGAGCGCCGAGGAAGCCGCCGAGATTCACTCGCTGAGCGTGCGTGCCCTGGAGGTACTGACCGCCCTCTTCAAGCCCGACGGATTCAACATCGGCTGGAACCTCGGGCGCAGCGCCGGAGCCGGAATCGTCGATCACGTGCACGAGCACGTCGTTCCGCGCTGGCAAGGTGACACGAATTTCATGCCCGTCCTGGCCGATGTGAGGGTGATCCCCGAGCACCTTCAGACGACTCACGCCCGGGTCGAAGCCGCCTGGAACGAGTAGCCTCCCAGGCCTCTCTCGCTCGATAACAGCGCCTAGCTCGCGCGGAGCCGGTACCTTCCCCGCCTTGAGGTTTCTACGGACGTTGTGTCAGGCGCTTGAGCGGGTATCTGCTCCTGACTCGAACCCAAAGGACTGGCGTGCAGATTCGAAAGGTTTCTGCGGCTGCGCTTTACACCGCCAACCGGATCACAGAGCGTCGCTCGCTTCGCGGGTCTATCCGCCTTCCTCTCCAGACTAACCAGCTCATGCGGCCGTCGTCTCGACTCGGGTGAAGCGGAATGGCCAAAACGCCTCCCGATAGCGTTCACACCGCGCAACTAGATGCCGATAACGTCGGAGTGAAAACGGTGCCTGCGGCGCTCGGTTTGAAGGGCCGCCACGAGCGGCGCTCTGAGCGCGCGGTAAAACGCTCCAGGCTCGCGCTCGCGGACGGCTCGGCGACAGCGCTCCAGCATCGTTTCGAAGCCGCCGTGTTCGACTGGGACGGCACCGCGGTCAGCGATCGTCAGGCCGACGCAAGCGAGTTGCGCGAGTTGTTCGCGGAGCTGCTCGCGGCCGGCTTCGATCTGGCGGTCATCACCGGCACGAACATCGGCAACGTGGATGGGCAGCTCGCGCTGCGCCCGCAGGGCCCGGGGCGAATCATCGTCGCCTGCAATCGCGGCTCGGAGGTGTACGAGCTGACCTCGGTCGGCCCCGCCCTGCTCGAGCGCCGCGTCGCCAGCGCCGCGGAAGACGAGATGCTCGATCGCGCCGCCGAGCTCGCCAGCGAGCGTCTGGGCGCGAGGGGGCTCACCGTGTCGGTCATCTCCGACCGCCTCAACCGGCGCAAGATCGATCTGATTCCGCTTCCGGAATGGGCCGACCCGCCCAAGGCGGAGCTGCCGAGGTTGCTCGCGGCGGTCAAGGCACGGCTGGCCACGGCGAGAATCGACGGATTGCCCGAGGCTGTCGAGCTGGTGCGCGCCTGCGGATTGGAGGCCGGGCTGAGCGATCCGCGCGTCACCTCCGACGCCAAGCACGCCGAGATCGGCCTCACCGACAAGACTCATTCGGCGCGCTACGTGATTTCCTGGCTCGCGCGCCGCGGCATCCGGCCCGAGCAGGTTCTGATCGGCGGCGACGAGTTCGGCCCTCTCGGCAACTGCCCGGGCTCCGATTCGCTGATCCTCGTTCCCGAGGCGGCCGGCGCCGTTTGCTTCTCGGTCGGGCCCGAGCCGGAAGGAACTCCTGCAGGCGTGCTCAACCTCGGCGGCGGGCCCGAGCTGTTCGTCGACATCCTTGCCGACCAGCTTCGGCGGCGTCGCGAGGGCGAGCTGCCCCTGCCGGTTGAGGAACAGGGCTGGCAGGTCGTCATCGACGGGCAGGGCGGAATCGGAGAAACTGTGCGTGAGACGGTGCTGGCGATGGCCGACGGGCGCATCGGTACGCGCGGCTCGCTTCTCACCGGATCGCCGAACGGACCGGCTGTGCTTGCAGCTGGACGCTACGCGGGACGCGGCTCCGAGGAGGAGCTGCTGGCGGCGCCGATCTGGAACAGGATCGAGGGCGCAGCGGCCGAGCATGTTCGCCGCGTACTCGACCTTCGCACCGGGACGCTCCGCCACGAACTGGTGCGCGACGACGACTCGCGGCTCAGCGCCCTTCTCTTCCACTCTCTCGCCCGCCCGGGAACCGCCTGCCTGCGGGCGCGTGGCCCGGAGAAGATGCTCTTCTCCTCCAACCCGCTCGCCGCTCCCGAGCAGGAGGGAACCGAGACGAGCTTCCATCGCCTGGGCGACGTCACGATCGCCGAGTCGGCTAACGTCGAGCGAATCGTCGCCGCGGCCGCCGAGAAGCGAGAGAAGAGCCTGCTCGAGCGCGTCGTCTCCTACGGCGGTTGCGAACTGGAGCCGTTGACATCGCTGCAGGCGGCAAACGCGGCCGGCTTCGAGCGCCTCTACGCCGAGCAGCGCGAGCGCTGGGGCGAGCGCTGGCTCGACGCGGACATCGTGATCGAAGGCGACCCCGAACTGCAGCTCGCCGTGCGCTACTCGCTCTTCGGGCTGATCTCGGCCGCCGCCGACAGCGGCGAGGCGGCCGTCGGCGCCGGCGCCCTTTCGGGCTCCCGCTATCACGGCCACATCTTCTGGGACACCGACGTCTTCTCGCTTCCCTTCTTCGCGGCCACGCACCCGGCCTCGGCGCGCGCGATCCTCCGCTACAGGCTCAACCGCCTCGAGCCGGCGCGGGCTGCCGCGCAGGCAAGCGGGCGCGCCGGAGCGCGCTTCCCCTGGGAGTCGACTCGCTCCGGGCTCGACGTCACGCCGCAGCTCGGCCGCCTGCCCGGTGGAGAGGTCGTCGCCATCCGTACCGGCCGCCTCGAGGAGCACATCACCGCCGACGTGGCCTGGGCCGCCGACTGCTATCTGGCCTGGTCGGGCGACGAGGCCTTCGCCGGCGACGCGCAGACACTCTTCGTCGAGGCGGCGCGCTACTGGGCCTCACGGATTCGCGCCGACGCGAGCGGCGCCGGGCATATCTACACCGTGATCGGGCCCGACGAGTACCACGAGCCGGTCGACGACTCCAGCTTCACGAACGTGATGGCGCGCTGGACGCTGCGCCGCGCCGCACGCTCGCTGCAAGACAGGCCTCGCGCCGATATCGAAGACGGCGAGATCGAGCGCTGGCTCCAGCTCGCCAACCGTCTGACCGACGGCTACAACCCCGAGACGATGGTCTACGAGGAGTTCGCGGGCTTCAACAAGCTCGAGCCGATCATCGCCGCCGAGCTGGGCAAGCGCCCCTTCGCCGGCGAGGCGATCCTGCCGCTGGCGCGGCTGCGCAACTCTCAGGTCGTCAAGCAGGCCGACGTCGTCCTGCTTCATCACCTCGTGCCCGACGAGGTGGCCGAGCACTCGCTCGGGCCGAACCTCGCCTTCTACGAGCCGCGCACTTCACACGGCAGCTCGCTCTCCCCGGCCGTCTTCGCGCTTCTACTGGCCCGCAACGGCCAACTCGAGCAGGCCGAGGAGTACCTGCGCATGGCGGCGGGCTTCGACCTCGAGGACCGGAATCGCACCAGCAGCTGCGGCCTGCACACGGCGACCATGGGCGGTACCTGGCAGGCGCTCGCCTACGGCTTCTGCGGCCTGCGCCCGCGCGCCGACGCGCTCGCGCTAGATCCCCATATTCCGGAGCACTGGAAGGCGCTCGAGCTGACGGTGCGCTTCCGGGGCACGCGCGTTCGCGTTCGGGCCGAGCTGGCGCGAACGCTGGTCTGGGCCGACGAGCCGGTGCAGATCGCGTTTGGAGCGAGCGGCAGGCTCGTCGAGGCGGGGCCCGCAGGGATCGAGTTGAAGGTCGACGGGAGCGTCTCTGCAGACGCCTCGGCTCCGGCCGCTGCCTCAGCTGCGAGCGCCTAGCTCACAGTCGGGCGGGCGGCCGGCCGAGAACCCGCAAGCGTGCGGCCGAAAACCGCGTCGCTTGGGACGCGGCCTCGGCTTTCTCGGAAAGGATTCTTAGGCGCTCAACACAGCCGTCGGAGCGCGAGACTGATGCTCCTCCGGCGGCTCGAATCGCGTCCGGAACTCGTCGAGTGAGGTGAACGGACGCCAGAGCGGCCGATCCCACTCGGTTCCGTGACACATCGGACAGGTAGGAGGCGGTACGGAAAGCGCCACGCCGTAACCACATTCGAGACAGATGTAGTCGTCCTCGTGATCAAAGACGGTTTCCACCAGCGGCATAGGCGACTCCCCCGACTAAAAATTAAGGTTTCTTTCAGGATTCTAGCTCTGCCTGATTTTTCAGACAGGGGCAGAGGTCGACGTTTTATCCGCATATTGCGGGTTTTCTTGACGTAAGGCGGGCTTTCATAGCGGGAGCGCTATTAATTCACGTCGGGCCGATTCTCACTTCGCCTCATTCGTTCGGGGCACATTTGCCGCTCTGCTGGACGCCCTTACGGGTCAGGACGCGTTGACATCCTGGGCCACGCGATCAATGCTGGGGACTCCCCTACGCCGCGCCCCCTCTGGCGGCTCTCCGAGAAAGCGAGAAACCATGAATCACAAGTTCCGCTGGCCGTCTCCAGCCGTGGCGATCGCGATCGCTGCCCTCTTCTTTGCGCTGGGCGGCGGCGCCGTGGCTGCGAGCCACCACTACGTGATCACCTCGACCAAGCAGATCAAGCCGAGCGTGCTCGCCAAGCTCAAGGGCGCAAAGGGACCCGCAGGGCAAAGCGCAACCGGTCAGGTCGGGCCGCAAGGACTGCAGGGCCCCATCGGGGCAACCGGAGCAGTTGGAGCGAAGGGCGACACCGGCGCGAAGGGTGCAACCGGAGCAACTGGAGCCGCCGGCAGCAATGGTACAAACGGAACTAACGGAGCAACCGGAGCCACCGGCGCGACGGGTGCTACCGGTTCGCAGGGCATCCAGGGTATTCAGGGTCCGACCGGATCCGCCGGCGCAACCGGAGCAACCGGCACTACCGGAACAACCGGCACTACCGGAACTAACGGCTCCAACGGGACACAAGGACCGACCGGTCTGACCGGCTCTACTGGTGCAACCGGAGCAACCGGCCCGCAGGGGGCGACCGGTCCCACCGGCCCGTCCGATGCCTACTACGTTGACCAGTACGACCGTGATTTGGGTTCGTCAGGCGTCTCTACGACCGTATCGCTGACCCTGCCCGCCGGTAACTACGTGCTTTCAGGCACCGTATATGCCCGGCTCTCGAGCAGCGATCCGAGCGCGTCGGCGTCCTTCTGGACAACCATCTATGTCCCGCAAGATGGGAATTACTCGTACAACCTGGGAAGCACCACGAACTCCCTAACGGCCTCGGGCGTGCATGAGATCGCGATCCCGTTGTCGGGTACTGCCAGCCTCACCAGCCCAGGCTCCGTTTCGATCGTGTGCCAACCCTCTTCGGTCACAACAGGTACGGTGATCGTGCGGAGCGAGCTGAGAGCCATCCGAGTCGGAACGCTGCAAACGCTGCACCAGTAAGCGATGCAGATGCTTGAGTGCAGCCCTCACAGGGTTGTGCTCATCGCGAACACCAACGGCCGCTCCCATCGGGGCAGGCTGACCGAAATCGGTCAGCCTGCCCCAGTTCCACGTGCGCGAGAACAGCGGGAACGTGGCCGAAGCCTGAAGGGGAATAACGAGCGCCCCTGCAGGCGGCAGGTGACCGAAGCCGAGAGCAGTCGCTCGATCGTGCGCTCGACCTCGTAGGGCACTCCGCCCTGTTGCGGCCTTACTAATGGGAAGCGGACGACGGGCCTCGAACCCGCGACCTTCGGCTTGGGAAGCCGATGCTCTACCAACTGAGCTACGTCCGCGCGCCGAAAACGATAGCGCACTCCAGATAGAGCATTCCCGGCGCGCCGGCGGCGAGCGGAGATCTCCCCCACGCCCTTAGTCCGCACTTGCCGGAGACGGCGTGCTGCTCTGAGGCATCCCGGCCACCTCGACTTCCGCGATCGGCATCTCGGCCGGCTCTCTCAGCACCACGATGAATCCCGCAACGAGCACCAGCGCACCTCCGGCCACTATCGGTGCTCCGAGCCGTTGCCCCAGCAGCAGCCAGGCCAGCAGCGAGGCCGAGACGGGCTCGATATAGGAGAAGAAGCCCATCGCCTGCGCCGTGACGTGGCGCAGGAGCATCAGCCAGACGAGTCCCGAGAGGAGGGTGAAGATGACGCCGAGTATCGCCAGATAGCCGAGCTCGCCGGCGCTGGGCAGCACGCGACCGGCGAAGGGCAGCACCGGCACCAGCGCGGCCACGGCGAAGATGTCGATCCAGAAAGAGAACCCGATCGGGTTGACCTCGCGCACGACGTGCTTCTGGATGATCACGAGAACCGTCTGCACCAGGGCGCCGGAAACGCCAATTGCGATCGCCAGCGGCCTGACGTTCCCGCCACCGTTACTGGCGAACGCGATCAGGATGAGACCGCCGATTGCGATCGGCAAGGCGAACAGAACCACGCGGCTGAGCCTCTCGGGCAGAAAGAGCGGGGCAAACAGCGCCAGGAAGACCGGGGTGGTGTAGGTGGCGAGAACCGCGACGGCAACGGAAGAGAGCTTCATCGCCTCGATGGTGCAGAACCAGAGCAGCGCCAGCCCGGGCCCGAGCAGCAGCGTCCAGCGCCACGTCTTGCCGATCCGCAGCAGGTCCGTTCTCCCGCTGACCAGGATACCCACTCCGCACACGAGAACGCTCAGCCCGATGCGCCAGAAGACGATCGTGAGCGCGCCCAGAGAGAGGTGATCGGCGATGATCCAGACGAAGCCCCAGGAGCTCGCAAGGGCTACGACGCTCAGGTTCCAGCGCATAGCCAGCGATGCTAGCGGCGCCGGTCATCGGCTGGGCGACAGGCTCAATCAGGAACCTCTAGCGGAATGAAGACCCGCCTCAGAACGCGGTCAAGCGGTGGAGCGCTTCGTTTCGATAGAGGTTCTAAGCATCCGAGACCAGATCGTCGGGCTCGCTCATGGACTCGATCGCCTCGAGCGCGTCCTCCATCCGGTCCTCGGGTACCAGTACTTTCTGTGGGGCGTCCTCGTTGGAGTTGGGATCGGTCTCGACCGCGCACTCGAGCTCGCACTCGATACCGGCCGCCTGCAGGATCGCCTCGATCTCCTCCGCCTCGGCGACGTTGGCGGCGACGGCCACTTGAACCAGTTTCGTCATTCGCTCTTCTCCTCAACTCCGGCAGTGCGAACGGCCGGTTCTGCCCCAGTTTCGCCTCCCTCAACGGGAAGCGCTCCGCCCTTGAGCAATCGAGGCTCGCCTCGCTCCTGAAAGGGCAGATCGATGATATCGAAGTCCCTCGGCACGACCGTTTTCGCGAACAGCTCGCGCGCTTCGCGCAGCACCTCGGGCCCGAAGTAGCGAGTCGAGACATGGGTCAGCGCGAGCATCTTGACGCGGGCCGCGAGCGCGATCTGCGCCGCCTGCGCGGCGGTCGAGTGGTGGGTCTCCTCCGCGCGCTCGCGCTCCTCCTCGCAGAAGGTGGCCTCGTGGACGAGCAGATCGGCATCGCCGGCGGCTTCGACCACGGCACGGCAGGGCGCGGAGTCTCCCGAGATGACGAGCTTGCGTCCGGGCCGGGCCGACCCCAGCACCTGCTCGGGCCTGACCACCCTGCCGCCGCCGAGCGAGATTGCTTCGCCCCGTTGCAGGGCGCCGCGCTCGGGCCCGGGCGGAACGCCCAGCTCGTTGGCGCCCTGGACGTCGAAGCGGCCGGGCCTGGGCAGCTCCACGAGCGCGTAACCCAGCGACGAGACGCCGTGCTCGACGGGGAAGGTCTCGAGCCGGTATCCGTCCCTCTCGAGAGCGTCGCCCGGCTGCAGCTCGACCAGATCGAGCGCGAAGGTGAGGCGGCCGAAGATCCTGCGCAGGGCGGAGAAGAGATCTTTCAGGCCGGGCGGACCGAAGACCGTGAGCGGTAACTCCCGCCCGCGCAGCGAAAACGTCTTCAGCATCCCCGGCAGGCCGAGATAGTGATCGGCGTGGTAGTGGGTGAGGAAGACCTCGCCCAGATCGACCAGCCCCAGCTTCGAGCGCAGGAACTGACGCTGGCTGCCCTCGCCGCAATCGAACAGCAGCCGCTCGCCACCACGGCGCACGACCAGCGCGGTCGGGGAGCGCCTGGCGGTGGGCATCGAGCCGGCCGTGCCGAGGAATACAACGTCTAGATCCATGGCCGGATCTTAGAGCCCAATCGATCGGGCGAGGGTCGGGCTGGTTGATCGGCCGAACATGGCTCGGACGACGTTAAGTGTCGCGAACGGCTCTCGTTGGACACCGATTGCTCGATTGCCTGCCCTATACCGCCTTTTGACGTAAGAAACTGCGGCGTCACTCTCTCTGAGCAAGATGGCTATTCGAAGCAAACGCGTCCGCCTGCGCGTCGCCGGAGATAGCGGCGCTATCGGCTTCAGCGAAGCCTAAAGCTTGGCTTCTAGCTCGGGACAGGCCAGCCCGTTCCGTTTGCAACCACCGCGGCCATCGCCTGCCCCCCGGCGGGCTCGTTCGGCCTCGCGGCCGGGCGTGGCACGGGCGGCCGGGCCGCAGCGGCCGGCGGCGGCGGAGCGGCGGGCTGGGCTGGCTGGGCCACAGGCGCCGCCTGTGGCGGGGCTGCCTGAACCGGGGCCGGAGCCGCGGGCTGTTGTGCCGGCGGCGTCTCGAGGGTCGATTCCTTCGAGCTGCGCTCGCCGGTGGGCAACTCGCCGCCGATCGTCGCCAGCACCGCGGCCAGCTGGGCGCGGGTGCGGTTGATCTCGGCGTTCAGGCGCTCGCGCTCGGCCGTTGCCTCGCGCAGGATCTCACGCGCCTCTGCTCGGGCCTCGTCCAACACCGACTCGGTCTCGCGCCGGGTCTGGTCGGTCATCTGCTGCGACGCCCGCTCGGCCGAGACCAGGGTCGTGCGCAGAAGCTGCTCGAGCTCCCGGTAGCGAACCAGCTCCGCTCCCAGCTGCTCGATCTTGTCGGAGAGATCCGCGCGATCGCGCCAGACGTCCTCGAAGCTGTCGACGATGTCGGCGAGCAGCTCGTCGGTCTGTCTGGTCTGGTAGCCGAACAGAGCCTTGCGGAGGCGGATGTGTCTTATCTCTACGGGCGTCAGGGCCATTGGAATGCCTCCTTGTCAGAACCGCGAAAGCACTTCGTACACCAACCGATCGCCCAGCCAGAGCACCAGCACGGCGACGATTGGAGAGAGATCGATTCCTCCGAGGGACGGCAGCAGGCGCCGAAACAGGCGGAGATAGGGATCGCAGGCGTCAGCGAGAAAGCGGCGAATCCGATTCAGGCTGCGGTTGTAGGGCAACGGGATCCAGGAGCTGAGAACGTAGAGAAAGATGATCAGCGAGTAGACGCTGACGAAGACGTTCACCAGCGCCATCACCTGGTCGGTGACAGAACAGAGCATCGTCAAGCTGGCCTCAGTGCCCACAGTGCGTCAATTCGCGCCGCTCGCGCTCGTTCCTACGCCTGATTGAAGAAGCCACGCTCGATCATCCGGGCACGCTCCTCGGCCGAGACCTCTACGTGCTGCGGCGTGAGCAGGAAGACCTTGTCAGCAACTCGCTGCATCCCGCCGTCGAGCGCATAGGTGAGCCCGCTGGCGAAATCAACCAGCCGCTTGGAGAGCTCGCTGTCGACGCCCTGCAGATTGAGGATCACGGGTATCCCTTGCTTGAAGTGATCGGCGATCTGCTGCGCGTCGTTGAAACCGCGCGGGATGACGAGATGAACACGCGCCGGCGAGACTCCGGCGTCGGGCACCGGCGCAGGCGCCTCCACGCCGCGCAGACGGGTCGTCGGGCGCAGCGTCACGCCGCGGTGGCGCGGACGCGGGCTCTCGGGCTCGCTCCACTCATCCAGCTCCTCGGCAGCGCGTTGACGCGGCGTCAGCCGTCGCACATTAGGCCGGTCGCTGTAAGAGCGCTCAGCCTCTTCGGTCACATAACCGTTCTCGTCCCAGTCTTCCTCTTCGGCTATGCCGAAATAGACGAGCGTCCGGTTCCAGACGTCCGCGAACCCCATATAGCCCGATTGTAACCCGAGCCGCGGTTGACATCGCAGGAAGAGCGCTCGAAGGGAAGTTGACTTAATGGCAACACTGTGAGAAAGTTCCCCCCTGTCAAGATCGAGATGAGCCGCCGCGATCCCGAACAAGACGGACGGATTAGGCCGCCGCAGTCTGTTGCCTCAAGTGTTTTCGACGAATGAGCTCGGAACGCTGGAAGTCACGACGCGGGCCTACTCACGCCCTGCTTTCACCCGAACAGCTCCGCGCTGCTCACATCCTGCACGAGCGCGCCCGGCTGAGCATTCCCGAGATAGCGCGACGGGGTTACAAGCAGTGGGGCTACTCGAGCGCCCACTCGGCCACCGTGGCGCTGTACCGGCTCTTTCAGCGCTACGACTACCAACCGCGCTCGCGAGCCGCGGCGAACAGGCTGCTCGCGGCGAACGAGGCCAGGCGCTGCCAGGGCGAGACGATCTACGGCCGGCCTTGCAGGCGCTCGGCGATGATCGGATCGCGTTTCTGTCCCTACCACGGAGCTGAAGAGACAGAGCAAGTAGCGCTGTAGACTCGCCGACCGGCGATTTCGAGCCCGACGTTCCGACCCTCTAGCTCCAGAGGACGCTGCCGACACGAACGAAGGTGGCGCCCTCCTCGGCGGCGACCAGGTAGTCCTGGCTGGTGCCCATCGAGAGCTGCGGGAGATCGAAGCGCTCGGCCAGCTCGCGCAGGCGCCGGAAGTAGGGGCGCGAGGCTTCGGGATCGGATGTGAGCGGCGGCATCGTCATCAGGCCGCGCACGTTGACGCCGACCTCGGCACAGAAGCCGAGGAAGTCCTCGAGCTGCTCGGGAGCGATGCCGGACTTCGTCTCTTCGCCGGCGAGATTGACCTCGACCAGCGCCGGAATGCTCAACTGCCGCGCCGCCGACTCGCTCGCCAGCGAGTGGCAGAGCTCGCAGAGCTCGCTCACGAGCGGCGCCTTCCGGCTTTGCAGCTGGCCGATGAAGTGCCAGTGGAAGGCCGCTCCGTACTCCGCCTGCTTGGCCGCCAGCGATTGGGCGCGGTTCTCCCCCACCACCGTGATGCCTGCCCGCGCCAGTACGCCCATCTCTTCCAGCGAGACGTACTTGGTTGCGGCGACGACCGTGACGCCCGGCCCCACGCTTTCGCGGATGCGCTCGTAGCGCTCGCGGATCTCCTCACTCGATCGCACCGATCACCCCCTGACGTCCCGTTCGACCCTGGTCGCGCCGGTGCGAGAAGAAGAGCTCCGGGTGGCAGGAGGTGCAAATCTCGATTCGCTCGGCGCCGCTGCAACCGGCGGCGGCCAGTGCCCGCTCGGCCGCCAGCCAGAGGTTGACCTTGCGTCCGTTCACGACCTGGCGCCCGAAGCGCCGGCGAAAGCCGGCCGCCACCTCCTCCGAGACCTCGAAACAGCAGGGCCCGATCGCCGGCCCGAGCACGGCCTTGGTGCGGCCGCGACCAAGCGCCCGCGAAGTCGACTCGATCACGCCCTCGAGCAATCCGCGCCAGCCGGCGTGAACCAAAGCCAGCCCTGGGCGCTCGCCTTCGCTGCGCGCGATCGCGATGGGAAGGCAATCGGCGGTGACCAGCATCATCCCCACACCCGGCTCCTCGCTCCAGAAGGCATCGCACTCGGGGAAGTCGGCGCTGTCCGAAAGCAGGCCGACCGGCTCGGCCAGCCGAGCCACCGCGCCGTGGCGCTGCCTGGCCATGGTTGCGCGATTAGGGTCGATCTCCAGCGCACGGCAAAGGCGCGCACGGTTTTCCTGCACCCGCTCTGGCTCGTCGCCGCCCAGCTCGCTCAGATTGAGCGAGGCGAACTCCTGCTCGCTGACCCCGCCGAGGCGCGTGGAGAAGGCAACGCGGTACGGGCCGGGCGCCTGCCAGCGATAGAACGACCCCTTCACTCCCGAACCTCCTCGCCGATCAGCGCTTTGGCCGCCTCTAGCTCGGCTTCGCGCCCGGCCAGCGCTCCGTTCAGCTTGCGCCGGCGCAGCTCGGCCAGGATCTCCCCCACTCGCGGCGACTGCTCCAGCCCCAGCTCGACCAGATCGCCGCCTCCGATCTCGAGCTCGATCCCGTGCAGGCGCTCGAAGTACTCCTCCAGCGCCGGAAGATCCTGCATCGCCAGTGCGATCAGCGGCGCGTCGGGAGCCACCGGATCGACCAGCTGGACGATCTCGGCCGGGCTGATCTCGCGCTGCAGGCGCTCGACCAGCCGCGGTGCAAAGACGACCGCGGCCACGATCTTCTCGACGTCGCGGCGGCGTAGGCGCAAGCGCCCGAGCCAGGAGTAGAGCTCATAGGCAGCCATGCGGCGGGCGAGCACGGCAAAGCCGAGTCGCCAGCAGGGCAGCTCGGGGGCGAAGCGGTCGCGCAGCCTGCGCAGGCGCTCGACCAGCGCCGCCGCCTCCTCGTCAGCGGCCAGGTGCGGCTGCACGGCCGCGGTGACGCCGATCTCGGCCAGGCGCAGGATCGAGCGCGGCGAATCTGGCTCGTCGAGGATGTCGATCAGTTCATCGCGCAGTCGCGCCGAGGAGAGGTCGTCGAAGAGGCCCATCTCGACGCAGCTGCGGGCGAGCGCCAGGGCGTGCTCGTCCATGCGAAAGCCGAGCCGGCTCTCGTAGCGAACGGCGCGGAAGATGCGGGTCGGATCGTCGACGAAGGAGAGGTTGTGCAGCACACGCAGCCGCCGCTCGGCGATGTCGCGCCGGCCGCCGAAGGGATCGACCAGCCGTCCGAAGTCCTCGGCCTTGAGCGAGACGGCCATTGCGTTGACGGTGAAGTCGCGGCGGAACAGGTCCTCGCGGATCGAGGCGTGCTCGACCGAGGGCAGCGCCGCCGGCGCGTCGTAGAACTCGGTGCGGGTGGTGACGACATCGACGCGGTCGGCGTCGTTGTAGATGACCACGGCCGTGCCGAACTTCTCGTGCGCGCGGATTCGCCCCTGCAGCAGCCGCGCCAGCTCCCTGGCCAGCCCGATCGCGTCTCCTTCCACGGCGATGTCGATGTCGAAGCCCTTGGCGCCGAGCAAGACGTCGCGCACCGAGCCGCCTACGAGGTAGATGCCCTCGTAGGCCCCGCCGACGGTTGCCAGCGCCTCGCGCAGCGGGGTCAGCCCTTCGAGCTTTTCCAGCTCGGCCTCTAGACTGGGCCCGCCCGCGGGCGCCGCCTCCTCGCGCAGGCCGAGCGCGCCGAGCAGGTCGCCGCGGCTGACCACGCCGATGACCTCGTCGTTTTCGACTACGGCGATCCGCCCGGCCGCCGAATCGACCAGCGTCCTGCGCAGCTCCGGAAGAGTGGTGTCGGGAGCGCAGACGGCAACCTCCAGCGCCATGATCGCCTTGACCGGCGCCTGATCGAGCCCGTGCCCGAGCGCCTTGTCGAGATCCTCGCGATGCACGACGCCGCGCAGATGGCCGTCCTCGAGCACGAGAATGCCCGACTGGCGGTAGCGCTGGCAGGTGGCCATGGCCTCGGAAACCCTGGTTGTAGGCTCGACGAAGCGCGGCGGCTTTGACATCACCTCGCGGGCTGAAGGCGGCTGCCCGAGCGCCGAGGCGAGGCCGTTTTCGATTTTCTGACAGGCCTCGTCGAGCGAGAGACGGCTGGAGGCCGACGCGGCTCCGTGGTGACCGCCGCCGCCGAGCACGGCGGCCAGCCTGGCGGCGTCGAGCTCGGGCACGCGGCTGCGCAGCACGGCCAGGACGCGACCTTCCATCTCGACCAGGCAAGCGAGCGCGTCGCAATCGGTCAGATCGACGAGCTTGTGCGCGAGCAAGGCGATGTCCTCGAGATACCGAGGCCAGGCGGCGCGGGCGACGAGAAGCTCGACGCCGGCGACCCGCACCGAGTGAGCCGACTCCATCAGCTTGCTCAGAAGCTCACGCTCCTCCGCGCCCAGGGCGGGACGAAGGAAGTGCCCGAGCTCGTCCAGCCGCGCGCCGTGGCGCAGGCACCAGGCAATCGCCTCGGCGTCGCGCTGCGTCGTGGAGGCGAAGCTGAGCGAGCCGGTGTCTTCGTGAATGCCGAGCGCGAAGGCGGTGGCCTCGAGCGGAGTGACGGCCAGCTCGCGCTCGGCGAGGATGCCGATCAGCGCCGTGGTCAGCGCTCCTTCCTCAGTCAGGTAGAGGTTCTCGGGCTTGACCCACTCGGGGCGGGCGCGCTCGTGATGGTCGAAGACGATCTTCTCGACCGCGTCATCGCGCGTCAGCGGCTCCAGATCGCCGAGGCGTGAGGCGTGCACCGTCTCGACCGCAACCAGACGGCGCACCTGCGAGAGATCGAGCGCGCTCACGTCGACCAGCTCGAGCTCGTCGGCGTAGAGGCGCACGAACTCGCGCACGTTGCGCGACAGCGTCGGCTGCACGGCCACCAGCGAGCCCGGGTAGAGGCGCCGCGCCGCCAGCATCGAGGCTAGCGCGTCGAAGTCGGTGTTGGTGTGCGTTGCGATGATCGTCACGCGTTCCACCCTGCCATTGTGACCGCGATACGACTCGGAGGCGGGGCTCAGGCGCGGTCGCCGGCGCGAACGAAGACGAGCGACGCGAGCGAGATGAACATCCAGCAGGCCAGATAGGCGAAGGCCGCGCGCGGCGAGACGAGCGTCCAGAGCCCGCCGGCGACGGCACTGGCGGCGAAGTTGCCGAAGCTCTGCACACCGGCCAGGAGGCCGTAGGCCGAGCCCACCACCTCGCTCGGAGCGAGCCCGGCGACCGCGGCGCCCTCGGCCGTCTCGGCGAAGCCGATTCCGATTCCAGCCAGAGCGAAGAACAGCGCCAGTAGGAAGATCGAGGAGCCGGTGGCGGCCAGACCTACGAACGCTATGCCGAAGGCCGCCGCGCCGAGCCCGAACACGAGCACCATGCCTCGGCGATCGCCGAGGCGCCCTCCGACGACGCTGGCCACGACGGCCGCGAGGTTGTAGCCGGCATAGAGACCGAGCGCGAGATTGACCGCGGTCGTGTGGCTGTGCCCGGGCTGGAGCAGGTTGGTTGCCCGCAGGATGAGCAGCGTCGCCGCCGCGTTTCCTATTTCGAAAGCTGAGATGGCCAGGAAGAGGCGGCCCAGGCGCCCGTGCAGAACAGGTCGCACCTGCAGACGAAGGGGCTTACGTTCGCCGCGCTTCGGCTTGGGAATGGCTCGGATCCCGATCACGATCGCCAGAGCGGCGAGGAGGCCGGGCACCACGCTGACGAGGATTGCCGTACGAACGCTGGTCAAGGCGACCAACGCGATCGCCAGCAGCGGCCCGCCGATCGCGCCCAGATTGTCCATCGCCCGCTCGTAGCCGAAGGCGCGACCGTAAGTCCCCTCCGAGACGGCCTCGGCCAGCAGTGCGCTGCGCGAGGGAGCGCGCAGGCCGCGCGCTACCCAGGCGCTGACCCGCAGCGCTCCGACCTGCCAGACCGCGGTGGCAGCGCCGATCGCAGCGGTGAGAATGGCCGTGACCGTATAGCCTCCGACGGCCGTCTTGCGCCGGCGCGAGGGATCGTCGGCGATGGCGCCGCCGGCGAGGCGCGACACCCCTCCAAGCCCGTCGGCGATGCCTTCGATCAGTCCGAGCGCCGCGGCCGGCGCACCGAGCGTCGAGGTCAGGAAACTCGGCAGCAGCGACGTCGGCATCTCGTAGCCGAGGTCGGCGAAGAAGCTCGCGCCGCCGATCGCCGCGACGCTCCTGGTGAACCAGCGCTCGCCCTCGCTCGTCGCGCTCGGCTGCGTCTCCTCGCTGCTCATTTCCGAGGAATCTACTCGGCTAGGGCGATCGCGTCGATCTCGACCAGGGCGCCGGAGGGAAGCGCCGCCACCTGCACGGCCGCCCGCGCCGGCGGAGCCGCGCCGACGTATTCGGCATAGATGCTGTTCATCGTCGCGAAATCTGCCAGGTCGGCCAGGAAGACGGTCGTCTTGAGCAGCCGGTCGAGCCCGCTACCGGCCTGTTCCAAAATCACCTTCACGTTCTCGAGCGCCTGCCTGGTCTGCTTCTCGATGCCCTTCCCCTCGAACGTCGTCTCGCCCGGCGCCAGACCGAGCTGGCCGGAGACAAAGACGAGCTCGCCGGCCACGATCGCCTGGCTGTAGGGAGCGCCCTGGAACGGCGCCGGGGCTGCCTCGGTGCGTACGACTCGCTTTTCGCTCATGGCCGCTTTCTTTCCACGCTGCAGGCCATCCCAAGCGCCACGCCGAGCGCCTTGAAGATGGCGCTCAGCACGTGCTCCGTATCGCTGCCCTCGACTAGGCGAACATGGAGCACTATTCCGGCGGCAAGCGCCAGCTCGCGCAGGAAGCGAACGGACAGGTCGCCGCCCAGCCCGCCGATATGTGCCGCCGAGAGATCGAAGTTGGAGTTGAAACAGGGGTCGTCGCTCAGATCGAGCGCGACGTGCGCGAGCGCCTCGGCCGACGGGATGTAGCCGGCCCCGTTCCCGCGTGCGCCCTCGGCCCTGAGCGGCTCGGCCAGCGCCGCGCCGAGAGCCCGCCCGGAGGCAACGACCTGCGCCTCGGCCGAATCGGAGGCCACGGCCAGCGTGAGATCGAAGCAACCGTAGAGAGCGAACTGCTCGAGCAGGTGGTCGAGTACCGTCACGCCCGTTTCGACGTGGATGTCTCCGCCGCCGGACGGTACCAGGCGAACGGAGCTTCGAGGTGCGGCGGTCTCGTCCGAGGCCATATCGGCACCCTAGCGAAGAACTCGCTTCGAGTTTTAGCTGGAGATTCGCTCGATCGAGGCGCCGACCGAGCGCAGGCGCTCGTCGATACGCTCGTAGCCGCGGTCGATCTGGCCGATGTTGCCGATCGTCGAGACGCCGTCGGCGCAGAGGCTGGCGATCAACATCGCCATGCCGGCGCGGATGTCCGGGCTCTCCATGCGGTCGCCGACGAGCGGCGCCGGGCCGGTCACGACGGCGCGGTGCGGGTCGCAGAGGATGATCCGGGCGCCCATCCCGACCAGCTTGTCGACGAAGAAGAGTCTGCTCTCGAACATCTTCTCGAAGATCAGCACGGTGCCCCGCGCCTGCGTGGCAATGACCACGGCGATCGAGGTCAGGTCGGCCGGGAACTGGGGCCAGGGCCCGTCCTCGATCTTGGGGATCGCGCCACCGAGGTCGTCCTGGATCACGAGCTCCTGCCCGTCCGGCACCCGCACGCTGCAGTTGTCGGCCTCCAAGCGCACGCCCAGCCGCTCGAGGTGAGGCAGGATCGGACGCAGATCTTCGCCGCTGCAGCCCTTGATCGTCAGCTCGCCGCGGGTGACCGCGCCCAGCCCGATGAAGCTGGCGATCTCGATGTGATCGGGGGCGATGCGGTGCTCGCCGCCCGAGAGCTTGGGCACGCCGCAGATGCGCAGGAGGTTGGAGCCGAGGCCCTCGATCTCGGCGCCGAGCGAGACGAGAAAGCGACACAGATCCTGGACGTGCGGCTCGCCGGCGGCGTTGCCGATGACCGTCTCGCCCTCGGCCAGCACCGCCGCCATGATCACGTTCTCGGTTCCCATCACGCTCGGCTCGTCGAGGAAGAGCTTGCGACCGCGCAACTCGTCGACCTTCATCGTGTAGTCCCGCTCGGCCTCGATCTGAACGCCGAGATCGGCGAAGGCCTTGACGTGCGTGTCGAGCCGGCGGCGACCGATCACGTCGCCGCCCGGAGGCGGGATCTTGACCGAGCCGGCGCGGGCCAGCAGCGGGCCGGCCAGCAGGAAGGAGGCGCGGATGCGACGGCAAAGCTCGGGGTCGAGGTCGGTGTCGGTGATCTTGGCGGCCTCGATTCGTACTTCGTTCGGGCCCGTCCACTCGGCGGCCGCGCCGGTGCGGGAAATCAGGTCGACCATGTTCTCGACGTCGAGGATGCGCGGCACGTTGCTCAGCGTCACCGGCTCGGCCGTGAGTAGGGCGGCGGCCAGGATCGGCAGAGCGGCGTTCTTGTTCCCGGCGGCTTGGACGCTGCCGGAAAGTGGGTGACCGCCCTCGATTACGAAGGAATCACGGTGTAGGGCTTCAGCGACTGCAGCGTCGGTCATGGTCTCGGAGCCCGCCGCCAAGGGCGAGCTCGGTTCATCCTAGCGAGCACGCCAGCCGTAGCCGCGGTCTGAAACGACCAGGGCGCGGGCGGAGCGCGTTATGCTGCCGACGATGGCACCGACACGCGAGCAGGCCTGGGCGACACTCACCGAGTACACCAAGAGCGAGGCGCTGCGACGGCACGCGCTCGCGGTCGAGGCGGCGGTCAGGGCCTACGCGCACAAGTTCGACGAGGACGAGGAACTCTGGGGCGTCGCCGGGCTCCTGCACGACTTCGACTACGAGATCCACCCAACGCTCGACGAGCATCCGCAGGCCGGTGCCCCGATCCTGCGCGAGCAGGGCTACCCCGAGGTGGTCGTCCTGGCGATTCTCTCCCACGCCAGTCACACCGGCGTCCCGCGCGAGACGCTGCTGCAAAAGACGGTCTTCGCCTGCGACGAGCTGGCCGGCTTCATCCACGCCTGCGGACTGGTGCGCCCGGACGGTATCGACACGCTCGAGCCCAAGTCGGTGCGAAAGAAGCTCAAGCAGCCCTCCTTCGCGGCCGGTGTCAACCGCGACGAGGTCTACCAGGGCGCCGACGAGCTGGGCGTCGATCTCGACGAGCACATCGCGTTTGTCATCGCCGCGCTCAGGCCGATCGCCTCCGAGCTTGGGCTGCGCACCGCGGGCGACTCCCAGCGCGCCTGATCAATTCCCGTCGAGCGCTTCGAGCAACTGCTCGATGTCTTCCTCGCTAGTCCACCAGCCGCAGGAAGCGCGGATCAGATTCCGGCCCGGGATGTCGCGGACGACGACGCCGCGCCCGAACAGGCGCCTGACCGTCTCGCTCGGATCGCCCTGCGCCCGCCAGCTGACGAGCGTCCCCTGCCCGGAAGGAGAGACGACCTCGAACCGCTCGGCCAGCGCCGAGCGGCACTGCCCGCTCATCTCCGCGGCGCGCTCGAAAGCCCACTCCGGCCGCGCGTCCAAGGCTGCAAAGAGACCAGCGAGCGAAGCCGGCGCGATCCACTGCGAGTCGAAGCGTGGTGCACCGGGACGAGGCTCGAACGCGCCGTTGGCTTGGAAGCTCTTCTGGGCGTAGTAGCTGGGCTGGGCAACGCGGAGGCGCTCGGGGTCGCGCACGACGAGTGCGCCGATCGTGTCCGGCCCGCAGAGCCACTTCTGCGCCGAGACGGTGAGGAAATCCACCCCCGCGGCCGAGGCGGGAATCGCGCCTACTGCCTGAGCGCCGTCAACCAGCACAGGCAGCCCGCTTCGCTCGCGCAACTCGGCGACCGGTAGAACGCGCCCGTCCGTCCAGAGCACCTGCGAGAGCGCAAGCAGCTTCGTGCGCGGCGTGACGGCGGCCAGGATCGCCTCGGGCTCCGGGCCCACGACGACGATGCGGGCGCCGGAGGCATGAAGCGGCCCGAGCAGGCCGAAGTGCTCGTCGCTCGTGGTCACGACCTCGTCCTCGGGCGAGAGATCGAGCCCGGCCAGAACGATGTTGCAGCCGTCGGTGGTCGAGCAGGTGAGGGCGACCTGGGCCGCCTCGGCGCTAACCAACGCAGCGATCTTCGCCCGCAGCCTTTCGCGCAGGTCGATGACCTCGCCGAAGAAGTCGGGCCCCGAGCGCCCGAGCTCGAGATCACGCCGCTGCCGTTCCTCCATCGCCTCGACCGTCACGCGACTGAGCGGACCGAAGGTTCCGGCGTTCAGGTACGCGAAACGCTCGAGAACCGGGAACTGGGCACGGGCTTGGGCGAAGTCCATCTTCTGGAAGATAGCCGCCGCTACCCAACCCTGAGCTCGACCGGAGCGTGATCTGAAAGGACGCCCGCCGTGATTGTCCGATGCGCCTCGGGCCAGACGTCGAGCGCGCCCGCTTTGGCGCCGCGAACGAAAATGTGATCGATGCCCGGGCCCGGCGGCGAGAAGTCGGGCAGCTTGGGGAGATTCCTCGCGAATAGATTGAAGTCGCCGGCGAAGACAAGCGCGTCGCCGGGCTGGACGAGCGATTCGGCAAACGCGAGCGCACGCAACGCCTCGGCGGCACCTACTTCCGGATGATCGGCCACGCCGGAGGCGTGCAGATTGGCGATCACCATCCCCTGCAGGCGCACGGCCTGACAGGTACGGCGCTCGCGCCGGCCGCGGCTGATCACCGTCCAGCGCTGCTCGAGCGGTTGCAGGCGCCGGTCGAGCAGGATCGCGTTGGCCTGGCCGGAGAAAGCCGAGCGGAAGAAGCCCTGGTTGAGCCGGGTGATCCAGCCACCGAAACGGGGCGGAAACCAGATCCGGCGTGCGCTGTTCCAGATCAGTTTCATCTCGCTCCAGCCCTCGAGATGGCGCCGACCCCAGAGCGGAAGCTCCTGCAGGCAGACGACGTCGGGGTGGTCGGACGAGATCAGGCGTATCTCCTGCTCGAGGTAGTTGTGCCGGTTGTTCGGCGAGGTCATGCCGTGGTGGAGGTTCCAGGAGCGTATGAGCAGGCTCACAGGGCGAGTTTACGAGAGCGACCTGCCGCTGCGGCGTGCTCGGGCGCCTTAAGTAAACGCGATGCGCTAAATCGGCACGAAGCTGCCACATACCTGAGCGCCTTTCCTCGCTATCGGGAGAGGAGATAGGGCCTCCCGAAACCGGACGATCCGTGACACACACGGTTCTCAATCTCCGCTCTCGCGGTCGAGTCTCCCCTGAAAAAACAGAGCCCTGCCTTGCGGCGCGTGGGCTACCAGGTTGCCCCCACGGGGCGAGCGAGAAGACGATAGAGCGCGGCTCGCTCCAGGATGAGATTATCCCGAGTATGCCCGCACGGTCACAGTTGGCCCGCGCCGTCGTCGCCCTGCTCGGGGTGCTCGCGCTGGCTGGATGTGGAAGCAAGTCCCCTGTTCCTACCCGGTCGAGCGCTTCGTCCAGAGCGTCCGTTTGGGCCTCGCCCTCGGCCCCGTCCTGGCTGAGGGCGTACGCCAGGCAGATCATGCAGCCCGGCGTCGAGCGCGCGATCGTCTTCGTCTCAGACCACGGGCACACTATCGCCGCGGCTGGAGGGAGTCCGCGCCAGAGCGTAGACGAGCGCTTCCCGATCGGCAGCGTTACCAAGAGCTTCACGGCTACGATCGTGCTCCAGCTGGTGCAGGAGAAGAAGCTCCGGCTCGACGGGACGCTCGGGCACTACCTGCCTGGTGTCGTTCGCTACGGAAACGCAATCACGATCCGCGAGCTGCTCCAGCACCGCTCGGGGCTCCGCGACCCCTCGCTCAAGGCCGTCAATTCGGCCCTTGCAGCGTCGCTCTCGTTGAGACCGATCGACGCTCTTCGCCTTGTCGGCTCGAAGCCACTCGCCTTCGAGCCGGGCATGCAATAGGAATACTCGAACACGAACTACGTCGCGCTCGGCCTCATCATCGAGAAGGTGACAGGACACACCTATTCCGAGGAGCTCGCCTCGCGCATCCTGAAGCCGCTCGCTCTACACGCGACCTCGCTCGCCACGGCGCAACCGATTGAAAGAGTCACCTCGGCCGCCGGCGCGATCGTTTCCGACGTCAGGGACGTTGCTCGCTTCTATTCGGCTCTCCTCTCGGGCCGCCTGCTCTCCCGGCCAATGCTCGCCCGGATGGAGCAGACGGACCCGGATGGCGTTGGTAGTGGTGGCTTTACCACGTTCAGCAACGCTTACGTTGGAGACGGGCTTGGCATCTTCGCCACCGATGCTCCCTGCGGCCGCTTTTGGGGGCACTCGGGAGGCTTTCGCAACTGGGCGACAAGCGCGAGCGTCAGCATCAAGCGTGCACGGGTCGTGATCGCCGCCGTGCGCGTACGTACTTTCCCGGGCTTTAAGCCCTTCTGGCGCGAGGCTGATTCGCGTCCCTTGTTCTGCTCGTCCTTTTGATTTGCGGGCTCTGCTGATCACCGCGGCCGAGTCAAGCGCTAGGCGCCGAGATAGGGCCTCCCGA
>Ga0182011_10000678_pt1 | contig 29737 bp, 26 predicted proteins | sample 711E1DmetaG_FD_120481 | JGI IMG/M metagenome (GOLD analysis project Ga0182011, IMG submission 120481) | Permafrost microbial communities from Stordalen Mire, Sweden - 711E1D metaG | ecosystem: Environmental > Terrestrial > Soil > Wetlands > Permafrost | place: Sweden: Stordalen | collected...
CAGCACAATCCGCGTCTCCGTGGTCATCAGCGTTCGCAACTGCTCGGTAAGCGCAGGAATCGAACCATGAAACCTGAGCGTGGGCCGCGTATTCAGCTCGATCTCGCCGAGCGTCGTGTCTTCGTCCAGCACATCGACAGCGCCCAGTTGGTCCAGATCGAGGCCCATGTGTGAGTCGAGCGCCGCCCGTAACACCTCCGGCCGCAGATAAATGTCTTCGGGCCGGATCAGCGACCCGATGCCCGACCGCTCATGACGCTGCTCGACCTTGTTCCACCAGCGGTCGATCTGGTTGCGCACCATGGCCGGCTCTTCGACGAAGAGAGCGCACTTAGGCAAGAGAGTGAGTAGCGACTTATCCGCACCGGCCACCGCGGAGAAGAACTCCCATCCCGGAAAGACGCTTACCCCGCCGGCAGCCGCCAGCTCCGCGGCCATCTCCTCGTCTTCCCCTTCCACCCTCTGCCGGCTCAGCCGCCCATGCACAGCGGCCAGCAGGCGCTCCGTCACCGGCGTCTCGGTCAGCGGCAGCAACTGCGCTTCATCGAGGCCAGCCAGCGACCGCTGCGTCTCCGGATCGAATTTGCGAATCGTCTCAATCTCGTCGCCGAAGAACTCGATGCGCACCGGCCGCTCCGATTCCGGCGAGTACACATCCAGAATCCCGCCCCGCCGCGTGAACTGCCCCGGCATCTCCACCAGGTCCATCTGCGTGTAGCCCACGCTCGCAAGGTGCCCGGTCAGCACCTCGACGTCCACCTCTTCGCCGCGCCTGAGCGTCACCGCCAGGCCTGCGTAGTAGGCGCGGTCAAAGAGCTTCAGCGCCGCCGACTCCACCGGCGCAATCAGGATGGAGACCGCCCCGGTAGCCAGCTTCCACAAGGCCGCGGCGCGCTGCTCCTGCACGTCGGGATGCGGAGAGAGATTTTCGAAGGGAAGCACATCGTGGGCCGGCAACCGCACAACTGACCCAGGGTCCACCGCGCCGGTCAGCTCGCAGCCGGCCTTGAGCATCGGCTCCAGCGCCTCGGCGGCCTTGTTGTCGGCCACCACCACGATTACCGGTTGGCGGGCCGCCCTCGCCATCAGCGGCAGATACAGCGCCCGCGCCGTCGCCGTCATTCCGGAGACACGCCTACGCCCCGCACCCAGGCTCAGATGCCTTTGAACGCGCTCAAACTCCGGAGAGTGCTCCAGCTCCGCAAAGATTTCGCGGACGAACGGGAGAATCATGTAGTTTCAGTTTAGCAGCGGGGGTACGCGAAGGTTGGACGCCTGGCCGAGTCAAGGAGGGTAAATGAGGATTGATTCGAGGATTGCTATCGCTCATCCCAAGCTGCTCAAGTCACTCCGAAAACGCTCTATTTGCCGCCCATGGTGTAAAAAGCGATCAATCGGACGCTCTTTTCTGCGACTTTCGCGCATTTGACCGCCGAAAACCGGCCATTTGCCGCCCATTTCACGCAGTGGATCACAATCCAGGCTCAGGCCTGCGGCCTCGGCCAGCGCGCCTCCACCGTGGTGCCGATGCCGCCGCGGGGGCGGAACTCACCGCGCACCACGGCCCATACCGGATCGCATGCCTTTACCACGTCCTCCAGCACACGGTTGACGATGTTCTCCTGAAAGATGCCCAGGTTTCGGTAGCTGAACAGGTACTCCTTCAGCGATTTCAACTCCAGGCAGCGGTCGCGGGGCATATAGCGGATGGTGAGCACACCGAAGTCGGGCAGGCCGGTTTTGGGGCAAACCGAGGTCAGCTCCGGGTCGTCGATCGAGATTTCGTAGCCGGGAAACTGGTTTTGCCAAGTTTCGATGGCGGGAAAGGCAAAGTCGAGGCCGGCCTTGGCGTGATCGTCGGTATAGCGTGGTTCCAATGCCATAGCGATATTGTACGAGCCTGGAGGCCGTTTGCCGGATCTGACTCGTCGGAGGTTTTTTCGCACCTCCTTGCCTGTTCTTGAGTCCTATATACTGACTCTGGTTAGGTGCATGGAAGAACATAAAAGGCATTCGGCCCGGCTCTGGTTTTGGAGAGTCGCGGCAGTCCTGGTGGTGGTCGTCTTCTTCACCGCGCGGGCGCTCATGCGTGATCGCCTGCCGGTGCGTGAAGCGCAGGCGAGCCACCAGGAACTGGTGAACACGGTGAGCACCAACGGCCGCGTGGAGCCGGAGGTGAACTACGAGTTCTACAGCCCCATCTCGACCACGGTCAAAGAGGTGTACGTGCAGCCGGGCGACCTGGCCCTGGCCGGCAAGCTGCTGGTGGTGCTGGACGACGTGCAGGCGCGCGCCCGGCTGGCCAGCGCCGAGAGCGGCGTCAAGGCAGCCCAGGCCGCGGTGGAAGCGGCCACACACAATGGAACCCAGCTAGAGCGGCAGATGGCGGCCGGAGACCTGGCCCGGGGGCGGCTGGAGCGGGATCAGGCTCGCCGCGACCTGGATGCGCTGGTCAAGCTGAACTCCACCGGGGCGGCTTCGCCAGGCGAGGTGACCGCGGCCCGGCAGAGGCTGGAGTCGGCTGAGGCCAGCCTGCACACATCCGAGGAGAGCGCGCACAGCCGCTACTCGCCGGCGGAGGTGGCGCGGGCGCAGGCTGCGCTTGCCGACGCGGAGGCCAATCTGGCGGCGGCGCGGCAGGTAGTGGCGCAGACTTCGATCCACGCCCCCGTGACAGGAACGGTCTATAGCCTGAGTGCCGGACGCACGGAGTTCGCCGAAGCGGGCAAGCTGTTGCTCCAGCTAGCCGACCTGCGCCATGAGCGCGTTCGCGCCTATTTCGACGAGCCGGAGATCGGCCGGCTTGCGGTCGGACAGAAGATTCAGATCAAGTGGGACGCCAAGCCGGGTCATCTGTGGCACGGACACATCGTTCGCACTCCGGTTACGGTGATTACCTATGGCACGCGCAATGTGGGAGAGGTACTTATCGAGATCGACGGCGGGGATGGCGATCTGCTTCCCGACACCAATGTGACCGTCACCGTGACCACCTCCAGCGAGCCGAACACCTTGAGCATCCCTCGCGAGGCGCTGCACTCGGAGAACGGCAAGCCCTACGTCTTCAAGGTTGTGAACGGCGGATTGGTCCGAAGCTCCGTTACGACAGGAACCATCAACCTGACCCAGGTCTCGATTCTCTCCGGACTCAATCAGGGGGATTGGGTGGCGACCGGCACTGCCAGTGGACAGCCCTTGCAGGAGGGCATTCCGATCAAGGTTGTGCGGTGAGGCTGATTGTTACCGCTGCGGGAATCCTGCAGGCTGGGCTCTTGGCCGCGGCCCTCTCGCCGTCCGCGCCGCCCCCTGGGGGCTCGCTGGCCCAAGCCAACGCGGCCATGCAGGCCGGCGAGGCAGACAAGGCGCTGGCTCTTCTCTACGCACTTTCCCGATCCGGCTCCGGCTTGGCGGAAGAGCAGAACCTTGAATGCCGTGTGCGCTTCATGCTCGAGCAGTGGGATGAAGCGGCGTCTCACTGCGAACGAGCGGTAAGCCTGGACGGGCAGAACTCCGGCTATCGCCTTTGGCTGGGCCGCGCGCTCGGCGAGAAAGCCAATCGCGCCAGTTTTCTGAGCGCATTTTCCCTGGCCAAACGAGTGCGGGCGGAGTTTGAAGAGGCGGTTCGGCTGAATCCGCGCAATGCCGAGGCTCTTTCCGATCTCGGCGAGTTTTACTTCGCGGCCCCCGGCTTCTTGGGCGGAGGCGCGAGCAAGGCCGAAGAAATCGCCGCGCGCCTGGATAAGCAGGACGCGGCGCGCGCGCACGAGTTGCGAGGCCGCATTGCCGTCGCGAAAAAAGATTATGGCACGGCCGAGCGGGAGTTCAAGCAGGCGGTCGCGGCTGGCTCACATCCCGCCTACCAATGGGTGACGCTGGCCAACTTCTATCGCCAGCGCGAGCGCTGGACGGAGATGGAGTCGGCGATTCACAGCGCTGTCAGCGCGGTGGAACGGGACAAGCACGCAGGGGTGGCGCTTTATGATGGGGCATCGGTGCTGACCAGAGCCCATCGGGACCCGGCGCTGGCGGCCAAGATGCTTGAAGAGTATCTTGCCGGCTCAGCAAAAAGCGAGGAGGCTCCGGCCTTTGCGGCGCATGTCCGGCTGGCGCGATTGAAGATGCAACTCGGCGACGCCGCGGCCGCCAATCGGGAACGGGCGGCGGCGCTGGCCCTGGCGCATGAGTACAAGCCCGCTCAGGATTCCAGGCTCCAGGAAACGAAACATTGACGGGAAACGCACACGTGAAGGTCTTCCACAATCCGCATCGGCCCTGGGCGTTCATTCTCATCGGAATGGCGCTTGCGGCGTTACCGGCCCAGGCGCCGGCTCAGCTCTCGCTGGCCACGGTGGTGGACCTGGCGCAGCGCAACTCCAGCGCCGTCAAGCTGGCCGAAGCCGATGTGCAAAAGGCCCAGGCCGCGCTCTCACAGACCAAGGATGCTTTTTTACCCAGCCTGACCTTCAACTCAGGACTTCCCGCATTTCCTACTGTTGGCTTCAATGGAGGCGTGCCATCCATATGGGGCGCCAACACACAGTCGCTGGTCTTCAGCCTCTCTCAGAAGCATTACATTGAAGCGGCACACGCCGGACTCAAGGCCGCTACGCTGGGCCTCAAGGATGCCCGGGAGCAGGTTGCTCTGGATGCTTCCACCACCTACATTGAGCTGGACATGGTGAATAGCGAGCTGGAAGCCTCGCACCAGCAGGAGTATTTCGCGGACCGGCTGGTGGCCATCGAGCAGGAGCGCGCCGAGGCCGGCGTCGACCCATTGAGTGATTTGTTGCAAGCGCAACTGACGGCGGCCCAGTTGAAGCTCAAGCGGCTACGCCTGGAGACGCGGGCTGCTATACTCGCCAAGCAGCTTGACGTGCTCACAGGCCTGCCCGCGGGTTCCATTACGCCCGATCATGCCAGCATTCCCGAGATTCCTCAGATTAAGGCCGATGAGGGAAGAAGCACTCTCGCCGGTATCGAATCGGCGCGGATGATCGCGGATTCCAGGCAACACATTGCAACGGGAGACACATTGAATGGGTTTCTTCCTCAGATCAGCTTTGCCGCGCAGTACAACCACCATACCTCGTTGCTGAATAATGCCTCTGCGTACTACAGCCTCAGAACTCCAATTCCAACCACTTACTTCGGTTCGGGATTTCAGATTCAACTTCCTCTGTTTGATTGGGTCCTGCGCGCCAAGGCCCGGGAATCGGCGGCCGAGGCGCTGCGGGCCACGGTAGAGGCCGAGCAGGCCCAGCGCCAGAATGAAGTGCGGATCGCGGAGCTGACCGGCAGCCTGCGCGAGCTGGACACGCTGGCGGAGATTGCCGGCCTGAAGCAGCAGATCGCCCATGAGCAGCTTCAGGCCGTACTCGCGCAACTAGAGTTGGGCAATGGAGCGGGAAGCGGGCCCGCCGCTCAACCGCAACTGACCCCCAAGGCCGAGCAGTTGGCCCGCATCGATGAGCGTCAGAAATTGCAAGACGCGCTGGACGCCGGATTCGACCTCAGCAAGGCGCGGCTCAGCCTGTTGCGCGCCCTCGGCCATATGGAAGATTGGCTGCACGAACTGCACACAAAGTAAGCCCCGGCGAACGATCGCGGCGATAAACCCTGCCGAATCCGAAGAAAACCGCAAAATGTTAGAATGAAAGGGATGGCTATGCCCCTGAAAACACTTCTCCTGAATCCGCCCTCGTTCGAGAATTTCGACGGTGGCGCGAGCTCGCGCTGGCCGGCGACGCGCGAGATTGAATCCTACTGGTATCCGGTGTGGCTGACCTATCCGGCCGGCCTGCTGGAGGGTTCGCGTGTGCTGGACGCCTCTCCCCATCACGTCTCCGCGCAAGCAACCATCAAGATTTGCAAGGATTATGAGTTCCTGGTGCTGTTCACCTCCACGATGGGCTGGAAGAGCGACCAGCGCTTGGCCGAGGCCATCAAGGCCGCCCATCCGGCCATACGCATCGCCTTTGTCGGGCCGCCGGTAACCACCGATCCGGATCGAGCCCTGAACGAGTGCCCGGCTCTGGACTTCATCTGCCGGCGCGAATTCGATTTTTCCGTAGTCGAGTTTGCCCAAGGCAAGCCGCTCAACCAGATTCTCGGCATCAGCTACAAGCTGGACGGCAAGATAGTCCACAATCCAGACCGCCCGCAGGTGGAAGAGCTGGACGCGATGCCGTGGGCCACCAAGATCTACAAGCGCGACCTGGATGTGACGCGCTACACCGTGCCCTTCCTGCTCCATCCCTTCATCGCGCTCTACTCCACGCGCGGCTGCCCGGCGCAGTGCACCTTCTGCCTGTGGCCGCAGACGCTCAGCGGCCACGCCTGGCGCAAGCGTTCCACCGATGATGTTGCCGCCGAACTGGCCTGGGCCAAGAAGAACTTTCCCGATGTGAAGGAGTTCTTCTTCGACGACGACACCTTCAACATCCAGAAGGCCCGCACCGTTGAATTGTGCGAGAAGCTCAAGCCGCTGGGCCTTACCTGGAGTTGCACCTCCCGCGTCACCACCGACTACGAGACCCTCAAGGCCATGCGCGAGGCCGGCTGCCGGCTGCTCATCGTGGGCTTCGAGTCCGGCGATCCGCAGATTCTCAAGAACATCAAGAAGGGCGCCACCGTCGAGCGCGCCCGCGACTTCGCGCGCGACTGCCACAAGCTCGGCCTCACCATCCACGCCGATTTCATCCTCGGCCTTCCCGGCGAGACCAAGGAATCCATTCGCAACACCATCAACTTCGCCAAGACCCTGGATTGCGAAACCATCCAGGTCTCCATCGCCCACGCCTTTCCCGGCACCGAGTTTTACGATTACGCCAAAGCCAACGGCTTCATTGTCAACTCGGCGTCCATGAGCGACGAGGGCGGCCACCAGATGGCGCACGTCGAGTACCCCGGCCTGCCCACCGACTACGTTCTTGAGATGGTCCACCGCTTCTACGACGAGTACTACTTCCGGCCCAAGGCCGCCTTCCGCGTGGTGTGGAAGGCGTTTGTCAATCGCGATCTGCCCCGGCTCTACGTCGAGGCCAAATCGTTCCTGAAGCTGCGCGCGCAACGCAACAAGATGGTCAAGGTTGCGCGCGGCAATCAGGCCGAACCGCCAGCCCAAGCGAGCGCCGGCGCCTGAGCGTTGCCGGATCATCTCGCGAGGGCGGCGCTGTTGCGTCGCCCTCCTTTCTTTCTATCTCAAGAAGGAACCGCAAGACACAAAATGGCTCACCAAAAACTGTCGGCGTGGCAATACACGATCCTGGGGCTGGTTGCCGTCTGCGCCCCTATTGGCGATGCCTGCCTCTCGCGCGGGATGAACAAGCAGGCGGCTATATCGCTGGACCACCCCACGACACTGATCGTTGCGGTATTCACTCCCTGGATCGCCCTGGGCATCGCGCTTCTGATCGGCTTTTTCGCCAGCTATCTTACAGCGCTATCGTGGGCCGATCTTACTTATGTGCTCCCTGCTACGGCCTTCGGCAATGTCATCGTCGCCCTGCTCTCCCGCTTCTGGCTCCAGGAGACCATCTCGCTGGAGCGCTGGGCGGGAATAGCGCTGATTACCCTGGGCGTGGGCTTCGTCGCGCAAGGACCCTCCCTGACCGAAAGACCGGCGACCGCCGTCAAAGAGGATCAGCCGCGATGACGACTCCCCTCCTCACCCCGCATGCCGGGCTATGGGCCGCAGTCGCCATGATCGCCGCCATCGTCCTGTGTTCCACCGCGGGCGAAGTGCTCACCGCCGCCGCCATGAAGTCCATCGGCGACCTGGACGCAATCCGCGCTCGCTCGGGACTCAAGGGCGCCATTCGCGCCGTGCTCACCTGCCCGCTTTTCTTTGCCGGTGTCTGCTTTCTGGCCCTGGCTTTCTTTTCCTTATTGTTCGCTTTGAACCACCTCAATCTGAGCCTGGTAGCGCCGGCCTCGGCCTCGCTGACGCTGGTCACCAACGCCATCGCCGGCAAGATATTTCTCAAGGAGAATGTGGACCGCCGCCGCTGGACCGCCGCCGTGCTGGTCTGCATCGGGGTCTATCTGCTGGCGCACTGACGCATCGATTCGACAGAAGCTTCTCTCAGGTTTATTGGCTAAGGAGTATATTCGAGGCCATAGAAGATGTTTCTGTGACCGTTTATCCATGCGGTATAGGCGGTTTCCAGCACATAGACAATCTCACGAACCCTCTGGTAGTGAAGAAATGTAATGATGATTCGCCGCAACCATTCGGCCGCGGCTAACAGCACAAGAATCAGAACGAGAATGCTCCAAAATCCCCGCATTCTCATCAGGCCGTTGAACGGAGAAGCGATGAGCAGCACGGACAGCAGAACCAGATAAACCTGTTCCAGGAGCAGGGCCGCATACCAGACGGACGACATCATCCGAATATGCGCCTCGTTGCGAATAATCTCCCCGCACTGCTTCTGATTCATGAATTGAAGTCTGACTTTCAAGATATTGATGAACATCTTGGATCGCGCATCGATCGCGGGATCATTGCCGCGCCAGGGAACGTGCTCTGCCAGATGATTCAGGTTTCGCGCTACAAGATACTCATATAAGTGCGAATAGGGGAACTGGCCCCCATCGCCGTGGGCCAGTTCCTTTGCCGCTTGATAACGCTTGAACCAGGAAAACTTCTCTTCGTGCCTGTAGTATTCTTCGTTCTTCTTTTCCGCACTCGCTTTCTTCTGAATCACGGCTCGGCTTCTGCCGGACCAGTCTTTACGCAGAATGTACGCCGCGCTTTTCTGGTCTGGAACTTTCGGATCCCTCCGGGAGAAAACGCAGCCAAGCACATAGGAGAGAACAAAAGTCAGGCACCAAAGTTCCGCATGATAGGGCTCGATGTCCGTTCGGATTTTGTCCCAGGCCAATTCTCCCTGCGAGAGAACGGCGGCGGCCGAGATGAGCACGGGAATCGCAAACATCGTGAACAGGAAGCCCGGCACAAGACTGCTCAGGAAATCAATGAAGAACTCCCTGATAATGGAGGCCATTGCCGGGAGCCTCTCGTTGGGAACCTCGCTGGAGGTTTGATTCGGGGTTCTTGACTCTTCGGGCATTCCAGTTCCTTGCGGTTGGAGTTGAAGGCGCCCAGTATATTCCATGAAAGGATTGATGTCCATGGCCACGCTGCTCTTCAGATGCAAGATGAGCCTGAAGTGCGGGGCTGCCGGGGAGTGAAGATCCGCACGGATGACGCAGCGAAGTTGAGTTTGGAGGCTATTGGCCGGTATGTCACGGCCAGCGAGGCGATGCGGTTTGAAACCGAAGATCGCTTCTACACGATTACTGAGGTTTTACCGAGCGTGCGGGCTGTGCTTGCTGCCTGTCTTCGCCGGTCTGAGTCCCAACCTGGATGGCTTCGCCAAGGGCCAGCGGCAATTCCTGCTGCCGCGGCTTGGCCGACTCGTAGGCGCGGACGATGCGCTGGACGAGAGCGTGGCGCACCACGTCGCAGTCCTCGAAGTGGCAGAAGCGGATGCCCTCCACGCCCTCCAGGATGTTGATCGCGTCCAGCAGGCCTGATTTGCGCGGGTTGGGCAGATCAATCTGCGTGATGTCGCCGGTGATGACCGCCTTGGAGTTGTTGCCCATGCGCGTCAAAAACATCTTCATCTGCTCGATGGTGGTGTTCTGCGCCTCGTCCATGATGATGAACGCGTCGTTCAGCGTACGCCCGCGCATGAAGGCCAGGGGCGCCACCTCGATGACGTTCTTTTCGAGCATCTTGTCGACCTTATCGGATTCGAGCAGGTCGTAGAGAGCGTCGTAGAGCGGGCGCAGGTATGGGTCCACCTTGTCCTGTAGGGTTCCGGGCAGAAAGCCGAGGCGCTCGCCGGCCTCGACCGCCGGCCGGACCAGCACGATGCGGCTCACCTTTTTTGCGTTCATGGCGGCCACGGCCATGGCCACGGCCAGATAGGTTTTTCCCGTGCCCGCCGGACCCACGCCGAAGACCATGTCATTCTGCTCGATGGCATCGACGTATTTGCGCTGGTTGATGGAGCGGGGCTGGACAGTGCGCTTGAGGGCCGCCGAGCGCTGCTTGCCGCTGTCTGCCAGCGAACGCAGAGTGGTGGCGGGGTCAGTGACAACCAGGCGCAGCAGGCCGTTGAGTTCGCCGTTGTGGGGATGGACGCCCTGCTTGCGCAGAGACTCGAAGTCGGCGAAGATCTGGCGGATACGTTCGACGGCGGCTTGCGCTCCCTCGACATGGACGGCGTCGGAGCGCAAATCGATGCGGACGCCCAGCTTGTCTTCCATCAGCCTGAGGTTTTCATCGCGAGTCCCGAACAAGGGCTCGAGGTTGGGCGTGATCTCCAAAGCGATCTTCAAAGGTATCGATGACCTCCAAGAGGATGTACGCTCGCAGTGCGCCGGGATGCAACGCCGGACCGTGCGCGGAACTCGCCGGCGCCGCCACGGGCAGGCCGCGAACGGCCGGCCGCATGGTCGCTTGGCCTGCGAACGCCGCGCAGGACCGAGCCGATGCTCTGAGTTGTGGGGTGAAACCGCGGGTTGGATAAGGCGGCCAAATCCGGTGTCAGAATTCTCTATCTGGGCTAGAGAGTAGCGCCGGCGGAGCGAGGAGTCAATGCGGGCAGCGATGATTATTCGTGAAAAATGCGCCTTTGCTGATACGTGCGATGGCGTCGCCGTCTGCGCCTGCCCTAGGGCCCGCGATAGAAGTCTGGTTGTGTCAGACTCCGGCATCAAAGTGAGCTCCACGCCTGCCGAAGGATGCCGTAAAGCGCCAAGAATCAACGGGGCGTTAGCCCCAGAGGGACGTCAGTTCGAGGTTTTGACTTCCGCCACAGGCGCCTAAATGGCTTTTTGGGTGGGACTTTGCAATCGATACGAAGTCTCGCCTCTTTGGCCAAATCCAGCATCCGCGATTCGGAGTTGTCAAGATATCGGCTGTACACCGCCAAGAGATATCGATCGTAGTACTCGTAGATGTCGGGCCTATAGTATTTCCTGAGATACGCGATCGGCCCCTTCAACCGGCGGTAGATAGCGAATTCCTTTCGTTCTGTTACATTCCCTCCCGCGTCGACTTCATCGATCGTTTCGTGATTATCGACCGTGACAAGCACAAAGATCGGGTCTGGATCTATACATTTATGCTTCAGGATCACACCGATCGTTTCGTAAAAGTTGCATATAGGGCGCAGAATCTTTTCCCATTCGTCCGTGCATAGGAAATCCTTGCAAGTCTTCGATCCGGAATTTTCATAATTCGCTTCCAGTTCTTCCAAGGTATGAATGAGCGGCGCCTCCAGCAATTTTCTCCTGATGGGAAGAATTGCGCTCCATCTGTCCGCAATGTCCAAAAAGATGCGTTCCCATTCCGCCCGTACCGATCGTTCCTGCGAGCCGGCGTGTTGTCTATTAATGCGAAGCTGCATCAAAAAGATAAAGGTAGTTACCATGGTAAAAACAGCGGAAATGCTCGCGGCAATCGCGGCGGCTGGAAACGTGTTCCACCACGGCGTTGGAGGGGGCGTGTTCCACACCATTTCGAACTCCTGAGATCTGACCTGGCTATCTGTCAAATTCTGCTCACCCGGATCGCAAATGTCAACCCAACGTTGACATCAGGCGGAATCGAGGAAAATCCGCCCATTCCCGCTCGCGCAAAGCGGCAGTTATCCAACCGGATGCGCCGGCTGCCATGAACCGGCGCCGAGGCGATACACTCTCCTCATGCAGCCTCGCACCACTTCCCGCGTCAGCCTGACCGCGCTGCTCGGCACTCCGGTGACCGATGCGCAGGGCCATATGCGCGGGCGGCTCAAGGATATTGCCGTGGCTACCGGCCCGGATGCGGGCAAGGTGGCGGGCCTAGTGCTCAAGACCCGCGCCGGACTGTGCATTGTGCCCTCCCAGGATGTGATGGAGACGCCCGCCGGCACCCTCGAGCTGCGCTCCTCCGGCGCGCTGGTTCCGCTCCAGGACGAGGGCAACTACCTTTATCTGCGGCAGGACCTGGTGGACCGGCAGATCATCGACATTCACGGCCGCAAGGTGGTCCGCGTGAACGATGTGGACCTGGAGTGGCTGGGGCGCGGCGCGGCCCACCTGCTGCGCGTGGCGGAGGTCGAGGTGGGGTTGCGCGGGGCCTTTCGCAGAGTATTCAAGGGGCTGTTGCCGCGCTCCGCGCTGGAGACGCTCTCCCGCAAGCTGGGGGCGCACGGCATTCCCTGGCAGTTTGTGGATGTGATCGAGGTCGATCCGGCGCGGCGGGTCAAGCTGCGCATCGAGTACGAGCGGCTGGCGGAGATGCACCCCTCCGACCTGGCCGAGATTCTGGAAGACCTGGCCCCCGCCGAGCGCAAAGCGGTCTTCACCGCGCTGGACGAAGAGGTGGCGGCCGAAGCCCTTGAAGAAGTCGATCCCAGGATGCAAAAGTCCCTGCTGGAGAAGCTGGACGAGGAGAAGATCGCCGATATCGTCGAGGAGATGGACCCCGGAGCGGCTGCCGACCTGCTGGCCGAGTTGCCCGAGGACCAATCCGACGCCATTCTCGAAGAGATGGAGCCGGAAGAGCGGCACGAGGTCGAGGAGCTGCTGGAGTTCGACGAGCACTCGGCGGCCGGCTGCATGACCACCGATTTCGTCGCCCTGGGGATGGACTCCACCGTGGCCCAGGCGGTGCAGGCACTGCGCGCATTCGACGGCGATCCGGAGAGCGTGACCGCAATCTACCTGCTCGACGAGAAGCGGATGCTGCATGGGGCCATCTCGCTGTCACGGCTGGTGATGGCGCAGCCGGAGACGAGGCTGAGTGTGCTGGCCGAGTCCCGCGTGCTCTCCTGCCCCGCCCGCCTGCATCAGAACGATCTGGCCGAACTCTTCGACAAATACAACCTGCACGCGCTGCCCGTGGTCGACGTCCAGGGCCGCATGGTGGGCGAGGTCCAGGCCGACCACGTAATCAGCTTCCTGCGCGAAAAGCTCTGATGCCCGGTGAACGATTCCGGGGACGATTCTCGATCGTCCGATTTCTGTGCAATATTGCTCACTTTCCATCCCGGTATGCGCCTAGCGTTAGAGAAAGTTCCCGGATAATTCCGGAATTGTGAAAGAATCGAGGAATGATGCAGTTTCCCAAAATCATTCAGGGCGGAATGGGCGTGGGCGTCTCGAACTGGCGCCTGGCCAATGCGGTCTCCAAACTCGGTCAACTTGGCGTGGTCTCCGGAACGTGCCTCGATCAGCTTTTTGTGCGCCGCCTCTCCGATGGCGACCCGGGCGGGCACATGAAGAGGGGGCTGGATGCGTTCCCCTTCCCCGAGATGGCCAGGCGCATCTGGCAGGAGTACTTCGTTCCCGGCGGCAAAGCCCCCGAGACACCGTATCCGGCCACGCCGATGCACCAGCGCCGCGATCTGCGCAAGATGATCGAGCTCTGCATGGTCGGCAACTTCGTCGAGGTCTGGCTGGCGCGTGAAGGGCACAAAAATCCGGTTGGAATCAATTTTCTGGAGAAGGTGCAGCTTCCTCATCTGCCTTCCATCTACGGAGCCATGCTGGCCGGTGTGGGATACGTTCTCATGGGCGCGGGCATTCCCCAGCATATTCCCGGCGTCTTGGACGCCTTTGTCGCGCAACATGCGGCCGAATACAAGTTGTCGGTTATTGGCGCCATCCAGGAACAGGAGACGCAGATGCAGCTCGATCCGGCCGACTACGCGGAAGGTCCGCTCCCGGTCCTGCACCGGCCGAGGTTCCTGGCCATCGTCTCCTCCAACACGCTGGCTACCTCCATCCTGAGACGGGCCAACGGCCGCGTGGACGGGTTTGTCTTTGAAAGTCCGACGGCGGGCGGCCATAATGCGCCTCCGCGCGGCAAACTCCAGCTCAATGATGCCGGAGAACCGGTTTACGGCGAACGAGACCGGGTCAACGTTGCTGAGTTGCATGCGCTGGGCGTTCCCTTCTGGCTGGCGGGCGGCTATGGCAACGCGGAGAAGGTGCGCGAGGCGCTGGACCAGGGCGCGGCGGGCGTACAGGTGGGAACTGCCTTCGCGTTTTCACAGGAATCCGGGCTGCGTCCCGATCTGAAGAATAGGCTGGTGGCTCAGGCCGTCACGGGGACCGGCGAAGTATTCACCGATCCGCTGGCCTCGCCCACCGGATTTCCCTTCAAGGTGGCCCTGCTGGAAGGCACCACATCGGAGCAGAGCGTCTATGAGGAGCGGAAGCGGATCTGCGATCTCGGCTACCTGCGCGAGCCCTACGCCGCCCCGGATGGCAAGATCGGCTACCGTTGCGCGGCCGAGCCCGTGGCCAACTATCTGGCCAAGGGCGGCAAGATCGAGGACACGGTGGGGCGCAAGTGCCTGTGCAACGCGCTGCTGTCCAACATCGGCCACGCGCAGACGCGCAAGGACTCGACCGTCGAGCCGGCGCTGGTCACCGTGGGCGACGATCTGAATACCGTCGCGCAGTTCCTGGCGCCGGGACGCACTGCCTATAGCGCGGCGGATGTGGTTGCGTCTCTGCTGAGCCTCACGGCCGAAGGGGCCGCAACCGAGCTGGAAGAGGAACCGGTCTACGCCACCGCCTGACGGGCTATTGATTCCCGCATGAATATTGTCCTTGCGCCGTCCCGACGGGAGTTTGTAACGAAGCCGTGAAATCCCTTTTCCCCACGCTATCACCCCAAGAAACAAAGACCGTTTCTTGGGGACCCCGGAAAAGCGCGGGGCTAACCAACATTGCGCCTCCGGCGTGTTCGCGCGGAGATTCCCGATGCTGTCCCGAAGAACGCCCCAGGCTGCTAGGATCTCCTGGCCGCAGGGATCTTCCCCACCGCAGGCGGCCTCCGCTCCTTCAGGTTGTGGCTGTCGCTGGCCTTCAGCGTCATCCCGTAGAGCGTCTTGAACTGCTCGATTTCTTTCAGCGTCTGCGCGGAAAAGGGAACGATTTTTCCCTCGAAGGCGTGCAGGACGATTCCCTCCAGCAGGTCACCCAAGGTCATATCCTTCTGTTCCGCGACTGCCTTGAGCACCTTCAACATGCGTTTTTCCATGCGAACGCCGGTTTGAACGCGTTCAACTTCCACGGGTTCGCGGTGCATCCGTTCTTGAGACACGGTCTCCTCCTGTATCTATGTACCAATGTACCATGGTAATTAAGCCCCGTCAATCCCTCATTTCGCGCCCTTGCGCAAGACAGCTTCCACACAATTCCCCCACCGCCGTCTCGCCTGTTATGGTCAGGGAGTAGATGATGAATCCACCTTAGGAAGCCTCGGGCATGTGGAAGCGTTGGCGAATCCGGATACTGCTGTTTCTGGCCGTCCTCGGCCCCGGCTTCATTACCGCCAACGTCGACAACGACTCCGGCGGCATCCTCACCTACTCCCAGGCCGGCGCGCAGTACGGCTACACCCTGCTGTGGACCATCATTCCCATCACCATTGCGCTGATCGTGGTGCAGGAGATGTGCGCCCGCATGGGGGTGGTCACCGGCAAGGGCTTGAGCGACCTGATTCGCGAGGAGTTCGGCCTCAGGCTCACCTTTGTGCTGATGGTGCTGCTGGTGGCGGTCAACTACACCAACGTGGTCACCGAGTTCATCGGCATTGCCGGCTCGCTGCATCTCTTTCATGTCTCCAAGTTCATCTCCGTGCCCTTTTGCGCCACGCTGGTCTGGTACATGGTGATAAAGGGCAACTACAAGAGCACGGAAAAAATCTTCATCGTCGCCTCGCTGGTCTATATCGCCTACATCTTCGCCGGGGTGCTCTCGCAGCCCAGTTGGCACGACGCGCTGCTGGCCACGGTCCAGCTGCCGGCCCGCTCGGTCTGGAGCGAAAAGGCCTATATGTACATGGCCATCGGCGTGGTGGGCACCACCATCGCCCCGTGGATGCAGTTCTACCTCCAGTCGTCGATCGTGGAAAAGGGCATCCGCGTCAAGGACTACGGGGCCTCGAGGCTGGACGTGATCGTGGGCAGCCTGTTCACAGACATCGTGGCCTGGTTCATCATCGTGGCCTGCGCGGCCACGCTCTTCGTGCATGGCATGGGCGCCATCCAGACGGCCGCGGACGCCGCCGAAGCCATGCGCCCGCTGGCCGGCGACTATGCCTTCATCCTCTTCGCCTTCGGGCTCTTCAACGCCTCGCTCTTCGCGGCTTCCATCCTGCCCATCTCCACCGCCTACACGGTTTGCGAGGGCCTGGGCCTCGAATCCGGCGTGGACAAGAACTTTGGCGAGGCGCCGTTCTTCTACTGGCTCTACACGCTGCTGATCGCGGGCGGCGCGCTCACCGTGCTGCTGCTGCCCGACGCGCAACTGATCAACTTCGCCATCCTCTCGCAGGTGCTGAACGGCGTCCTGCTGCCGGTGGTCATCATCCTGATGCTGATGCTCATCAACCGCACCGATCTGATGGGCGCGCACAAGAACTCGCGCCTCTGGAACGCGATTGCCTGGAGCACCAGCCTCATCGTGATCGGCATGACGCTGGTGATGCTGTGGGGCATGATGCCGGGGCACTGAGGAGGCGAAGGAAATACGTAAAGCGCAATTGGGCTGATTTAGGGGTCAATTTCACGTATGAGATAGTCTCTATATTATTGATTATAATTATGTTAATCGATGGTAGGCCCCTGATTAATGACCCGAAGGGGGGAGGGGGGGTAGGGGGGTATCATGCAGAGGCGGATTTTGGCGGCTTGGGCTGGCTTCGGATGGCCCCGAGCGCGACCTGGGCGGCGTAGAGGAGCTTGCCGCCTTGCTCCCCCCTGATTGCGTCGATGAGCATGGCTTGGGCGATGCATGCGATGAAGTCACGAATATTTTCATAGCCAGAGAGCGGGGGCATGGCTTTGAGGTAGGCCTTGTTGGCTTCCAGTGAAGCAAGTACCTTGCCTTTGCCAATCGCCATTTTCTCCCGGAAGACGCACTCCCATGCATTCATGCAGCGGGCGACGGCGGGGTGTATGGGGACGGGGGTGGATTCGTCTGACGCGGTTGGGAGGGGCGCGAGTTGTGCGGCTGTGGCCATAGCGTTTTCTCCTTCGGCGGCTGGGTTCTGGCCGCTTTTCTATATTGTGCGCAAAGGGAGGGTAATTATCTGCAAAACGGGCGGCAGGGGCAGGGCAGCCCCGCCACGAATGACTTTATTGATGGAAGGCATCGAGGGGATTACCCGCGGCAGACTTACCGATTCTCGCCTCAAAAATCGATATGCGCCCGCACCGACCCAACCCAGGCCGGTCCGCGGTCGCGGTTGTAGCCGGGGTCGGCGATGTGCTGCGCGTCCAGGGCGTAGAAGAGTCCCCGCCATGCGTGCCAGTTGTAGTAGCTCTCCACGATGTTCTCGCGGCCGTAGTTGAGGTTGCCGTCGCCGAGCAGGAAGCCCAGGCCGCCCAGGCGCAGATAGTCCCGGTGATCGCGCTTGATGGCGTTTGAGACCACGGCCAGGCCGATCTTGTCCACCGGGCGATGCCAGCGCGTTCCGGCGTAGTCGGCGCCGGCTTCCACGGTCTGGTCGACCTCGGTGTAGACGAAGGATTCGTGCTGGCCCTCGTTCCAGCCGAAGCGGCCAAAGAGGCGCAGATTCTCCGTGATCTCCTGCTCGGTGTTGTAGCCGAAGCCGTATTTGAGCGCGCTGAAGCGCTCGTGGAGGAGGATGTTCGGCGTCTTGTCGATTCCGGCGCGATACGCGTTGACGGCCTCGCGATAACTGCCCATGTGGGCGCGGTTGGCGAAGAAAAGAACGCGTTCGGCGCCTTTGCGCCGCGGAAGGAAGCTGCGCCGCAGTTCGAACTCTCCGTTCTGGGCGTGGGCGCGGCTGAAGGCCCAGTCCATATCGATGCCGTTGGCCACGGTGGGCATGGCGAATAGGCCATAGCGCAGGCTCCAGGCCTTATCGTCGTACTCGGCCATGGCGCCCACGGTGTAGCCGCGGGTGTCGGCGGCGTAGTCCCATGCGCCGTTGTTGTCCACGGTCCAGTTCGTGAACTGCAGGTGGCTGTCGGAGCCGGGGCCGTTCACGTCGAAGAAATCGGGCAGCGTGAGCTTGCCGATGCGGAACTCGACGCGGCGCAGAGGCACATTGGAGGCCAGCGCAAAGGGGCCGGGCTCCTGGCTGATGGTCTGTTGCGTCATGCCGATGACCTGATGAATTCCGTAACGGGCCAGGTAGGGCGCGGGACCGAGGCTGGGGTTGCGCACCACGTCGAGATTGGTGAAGCCGGCCAGTCCCAGGGCCTGGCTGATGCCTCTGCCGCCGGTGCTCTCCACGTCAAGAATCAGGTCGGTGTTGTAGCGGATGGAGCGCGTGGGGCGCAGCGCGGTGTAGAGCGTGCCCAGCAGGGAGGTTTTGTACTCGCCGCGGCTGAGGAAGCTGTTGGCACCCTGGTAGGAGGAGTGAAAGGGCAGGTGGCTTTGGAAGATGATGTTGGCCTGGCCGGAGAGCCAGTAGCGGCTGTCAGCGGGATGCGGGGCCATGGTGACGATGGGCTGGGGCTTGGGCTCGGAGGGCGGCGAATCGGGCGCCTGCGCGGCTGCCAGCGAGGCGGCGAGCGCCATCGAAAGGCCACAGGTCAGGCGGAGCGGATTCGAGCGTTGGACGAGGAACCGGAGCATTGGGAGGCCTTGCTGGTTGGATGCCGTAAAAGACCGGCGGTTGCGGATCGATCGGGCTCGCGCCCCATTGAAGCGAAGCGATTTGCAATCAGTGGATCGCCGGCTTGCAGCGAGCGCATGGGCGGCTGCGCCAGGGCAGAGTTCTGCTGCCTATTGTAATGAGCGGATGGGAAGGGAAGTGTAAACGCCGGGTTGATTCGACGGGCATAAGCCTGGGACCATCCGCCACAAGGCGGGTGGTCCCTGTTGCGCGGCGGCTACTTTGACGCGGCGGCGAAGGCGCCGGCCTCCTTGTTGAGTTCATCGGGGTTGGCCGCATAGGAGTCGAGGATGAGACGGTAGCGGAAGGTCGCCGACTGACCCTTCTCCAGGGTCAGGTTGAGGGCGGGCTGCTTGGCGTCGAAGATGCTGCCGCCCAGCGGGTTGACGGCGTACAAACCATAGCCGCGCGCATGCCAGTAGGCCGGATAGCCGGGATTCTTCGGCTGGTCGAAGATGGCGATGGTCACCGTATGATCGCCGGTGTGGCCGGTCAGGGCGCACCAGCGTCCGCGCGTTCCCCAGGCTGCGCTGCCCTTTGCGCCCTCACTGGTGAGATAGACGCCGGTGGGCGCGGTTGATCCGACCGGAGCTGCATCCACTTTGGTGGCGTGACCGCTGGCATCCAAGAATATGCCGCCTTTTTCATCGGGCGATTCGAGCCAGCCGGCAACGCGCAGACCGAGCATGCCATCCTTTGCGTCCTTGAATACAACGCGGTCAAGGGCCTTGAGGGTAATCGACAGGTCGATGCCCCGGGCATGATTGCGCTTTGAGAAGACGTAGCGCGTGGTCTGGTTGAGAATCCGCTTGTCATCTCCGGTGACCCATACGGACTCGACGACCAGCTCTCCCCGGTTGGCGCCGCTTTGGGTGGAGACGATTCGGGTGTGCAGGATCGTCCCCATCCTGGCGCGGTTTTCCGGCTTGATGGCCTCGGAGTTGTTCCAGAAGTCGAATCCGTTGACGTTCTCGAAGTTGAACCACAGGCCGGCATGGTGCGGGTGGTCGACGCGCTCATTGGGCCGCGGGTCGAGCGGATAGCCGCGCGTGACGGTGACGCCTTCATCGGTGACGATCGGATAGAGAACCGGTTTCTTCAGCGTTGTGGGCCAGATGTAGGAGGTGAATGGCTTGCCGTCAATGGTGATGTCCACGCGGCGCCGCGCCTCATCGGCAACCACCTGAACGCCCTTGCCCGGCTTGGCGGCGAAGGCGCTCGCCGCCAGCCCGAAGGCCGCACCAAGAAGCAATAGCGCGCTGAGCTTATTCATAGATCTTGCCTCCCGCCATCACCTGCTGGGTCTTGTCGTTGAAGGTCACCTTCTGCCCGGTCTGGATGGCCGCGATGTTCATGCACAGCGCGACGGAGTGGTTGTAACCGGCTTGGATGGAGGCGTTGGGCGTCTTGCGCGAGCGCACGCACTCCATCCAGTTGCGCATGTTGGCCGAGGTCATGGGATCGCGCCCTGTGTTGGCCTCCGTGGCGGGGCCTTCCGCATTCTCGACCAGCGAGAAGCTGGGCAACAGGTTCTCCTTCAGGCCCATGGCCGCGGCTTCGCGGTCGCGCAAACCGCCCGTCGGAGTGACCGTCTGCTTGTCCATGTCGATCATGCCGCCGTTCGAGTAGTAGAGTTCGCGGACGCCGCCGGCAGAGTTGGTGAAGCGCGAGGAGTACTGCACCTGGAAGCCCTTGGTCAAGTCGTCGAGCGGGCCGTAATCGAAGACCGCGGTCATGGTGTCCCAGTTCTGGCGGCCGTCCTTCCACAGATAGATGCCGCCGTTGGCGACCACGCTGCGCGGATGCGGCAGCCCGGTGAACCAGTGGACGGTGTCGATCTGGTGGACCAGCCACTGGTCGGGAATACCCGACGAGTAGGGCCAGAAGAGCCGGAACTCGAGATACTTGCGCGCCTCGAAGGGCGCCGGCGGGCGGTTGAGCAGGAAGCGCTTCCAATCGGTGTCCCGCTCCTTCAAGAGGGGCACCACGCCGGGGCGGCGCCATCGGCCCGGCTGGTTGACGTTCCAGGTCATCTCCACCATGACAATGTCGCCGAATTTGCCGGAGTGGATGTACTCGGCGGCCTTCTGGTAGGCCGGCGTCGAGCGGCGCTGGGTTCCCACCTGCACGATTCTGTCCGACTTGTTGACCGTGGCCAGGAAGAGGCGCGCGTCCTCCATGGTGTCCGCGGTGGGCTTCTCGACGTAGGCGTCGCGGCCGGCGTTCACGGCTTCCACGCCGTGTCGGGCGTGCTGGAAGTCGGCGGTGGCGACGAGAACCGCGTCCACGTCCTTGCGGGCATACAACTCGTCGTTGTTGCGCGCCGTGGCGACGGTGTCGCCGCTGAGCTTCTGGATGTAGGCAACGCCCTCTTCGCGGCGCAGGCTCCAGAGATCGGAGACGGCGACGAGTTTGAAGTTCAGTTCCTTGTTGTGTTCCAGGAATGCGGGAATCAGGGACTGCTTCATGCGGTCTCCGCAGCCCACCACGCCCACGCGCACCCGGTCGTTGGCGCCCAGGATACTGGCGTAGCTGGAGGCATTCCACGACACCGCGGTCGCCGCCAGGGCTGCGCCGCCCGCTTTCAGAAAATCTCTGCGATTGCCATGATCTAAGGTCATTTTTCTCCTTGTCCGGTACAACTTTTCAGCCGGAAGATCTCTTGTTCACGTAAGTAAGACGAACGTTTCAGCTACTTCAGTTTCATCTCGAAGGCCAGCGGCAACAGCTCGGAGAACGCCATGGCGCGCACACCGTCCGACGCGGGGAAGATCGCCGGCGCCTCCGGGAGGATGAACTCGGCCAGGACCTGGCGGCAGGCTCCGCAGGGAGGGCTGGCGGCGTTGTTCAGGTTGGCGATGGCGACGGCCTCGATGCGGATTTGAGGCCCGAATTGGCTGACGGCCCGCGCCACGGCGGAACGCTCGGCGCAGATGGCGAGGCCGTAACTCGAGTTTTCCACGTTGGTTCCGGTGACGATTTCGCCGTTGGAGAGTTTGAGCGCCGCGCCCACCCGGAAATGGGAGTAGGGCGAGTAGGAGTGGAGTGCGGCCTGGCGCGCGAACTCCATCAGGCTTTGGAGCGCGGGCTCGGCTGCGAATAAATCGTTCATCTTGTCTCCGATCCGCGGAGGGCGTACCCAATCAGGCTAATGCATCTCCGATTCAGTTGTCGCCTGGTCATCGAGCGCACCGACTCCCGGTTGCCGAAGTTCCGCCGCATCCAAATCCGCTACGACAGGCTTCGCTCCGGGCAGGCTCTCCACCTACGGACGAAGCCCCGCCCCTCCACCCCAAGAAGCAAAGATCGCTTCTTGGGGACCCCGGCTCGCGGGCGCCCGGAGTTCTAAACCGGCTTACTTTTGAGCGCCGATGCGTACCAGCAGCACGTCGTGGCTGGCGATTTCCAGCGGCATGTTATGGGTGAGGGTGACGGGTTTGCCGGTCCAGAGGTCCTTGGCTTGCAGAGGGCCGCGCAAGCCCAGCTTGGCCAGGTCGAGGCGGAAGGGGTGGGTGGAGTAGCGGTTGTCGCCGGCGTTGAGGACGGCGATGGCGCGAGCGCCTCCCGAGAGATTGCGGCTCCAGACCTCGACTTCGCCGTCGGAGTAGACGCGGCCGGCCTGCTTGCCGAGGGGGTCCTGATCGATGGCGACGACCTCGCGGTTGGTGAGGATGGCCTTGATCTCGGGCTTCATGTTGGGCAGGTCGTTGCCGGCCAGCAGCGGCGCGGCCAGCATGGCCCACATGGAGAAGTGGGCGCGGTTTTCGGCCAGGGTCAGCCGGCCGTTGCCGACCTCGAGCATGTCGGGGTCGTTCCAGTGGCCGGGTCCGGAGTATTTTTCCAGGCCGGCCTGCTGCGAGAGGATGGCGTAGATGCGGTCCCAGTTGGGCTGAATGTCGCCGGTGGTGCGCCATAGGTTGCCGCCGAGCGCCGGCGCCCACTCCCAGACGGCGTCCCAGCCGTACTGGCAGAGCGAGAAGACGATGGGCCGTCCGGTGGCCTTGAGGGCCTTGGCCATCTTGTCGTAGGCGGCGATCATCAGGCGCATCTGCGCGGCACGGTCGTTGGGCGCCTGCTTCTCCATCACCTCGGGGATGAAGCTGCACAGGTCGTACTTCAGGTAGTCGATGCCCCACTGGGCATAGAGTTGCGCGTCCTGCTCTTCGTGTCCCAGCGAGCCCGCGTAGCCGGCGCAGGTCTTGGGTCCCGGCCCGGAGTAGATGCCGATCTTCAGCCCCTTGGAATGCACATAATCCGCCAGCGCCTTCATGTCAGGGAATTTGGCGTTGGAGTGGAGAACGCCGTTGGCGTCGCGCTCGCCCTCCCAGGTGTCGTCGATGTTCACATAGACGTAGCCGGCGTCCTTCATGCCGGAGGAGACGATGCGGTCGGCGGAGTCGCGAATGTCCTTGCCGGTGACCTTGCCGGAGAAGAAATTCCAACTGTTCCAGCCCATGGGCGGGGTCTGGGCCAGCGCCTGCGGCGCGGCAGGAGTTTTGTCGGGGGCCTGGGATGAAGCGGCATGTGACGCCAGGAGAAGAATGGCGAGGGAGAGTGGAGCGAAGATGCGCATGGTCGATCCTCTTGAAAACGATTTCAGGGGAATTCTATGCCCGTCGCGCGGATTTGGACAACGCCGGCATTCCCGATTTCGGCGTCGATTGCCTGCCCTGAGCGAAGCCGAAGGGAAGATGCGTCTTGCAATTCTTGTCGCATGGGAAGGATACCTCAGCCCTCCATCGCAATGCGCAAGATCATGCTGTCAACGACCCGGCGCGAGGATGGGGATTGATTTTCGCAGCCGGCAAACGGCTTACCTGGCAGCCGGCGGGGTTTTCGGCTCCGCGGGCAGCGCGACAATCACCTCGCCCGGCTTGGCGTAGTGAAGCCTTTCGCGCGCCGCCTTCTCGATGGCGCCGGGGTCCGACTTGAGCCGCTCGATCTGCTCGCGCAACTGCGCGTTTTCCTGCTCCAGGTCCTTGATCTCCCGCTGCAACTGCCGGTCTTCAGCGCGCTTCCGGTACCAGACGGAGAGGCCGTGCTTGCCGTTGAAGACATGCCATCCGAGCAGCAGCGCCAGGCCCAGAGCGACCAAGCTGCCGGCCGGACGCCACACCCGTTGCGACCAGTCCAGCGCGCGCCTGGGAATCGGCTCGGTCACTGCTCCCATCGCGCTCTCCTCGTCCTTGATCTTCTTGCCCGCCATTCAGCCTCAAACCGCCTCTTAGGACAATACAAACTTCTCTGCCGCCGTTTTCAGCGCTTCCATATCCCGCTCGTTGCGCGCCTCGGTGTAGGCTCGCACCACCGGCTCGGTCCCCGACAGCCGGTAGCAGACCCAGGAGCCGTCTTCGAGGATCAGCTTGAGCCCGTCCGTGCGCACCACCGCGGAAACCCCGCGCCCGTCCAACTCAGTGGGATCGGCCTTCATCTTCTCAGTGAACGCGGCCTTGATAGCCGGGGTCAAGCGGAAGTTCTCTCGAACCGGATAGTAGGAACCAACCTTGGCAAACAGCTCCTTGAGTTGCCGGCCCAGGCTTTTGCCGCGCGTGGCCACCATCTCCGCCACCAGCAGCCCGGCCAGCACACCGTCCTTCTCCGGAACGTGGCCGCGGACGGTCAGCCCCGCCGACTCCTCGCCGCCGATGGCGATCTTGTCCCCGTTGATCAGCTCGCCGATGTATTTGAAGCCCACCGGCGTCTCATAGAGCGGAACCTTGTGGTACTCGGCCAGCGCGTTGATCAGATTGGTTGTCGCCACGCTCTTGGCCACGCCGTTCCGCCAGCCCCGCGTCTCGACCAGGTAATCGAAGAGCAGCGCAAGGATGTAATTGGGCTGAATGAAGGCGCCGTCCCGGTCCAGAATGCCGTACCGGTCCGCGTCTCCATCCGTCGCGATGCCCAGATGCGCGCCCATCTCACGCATCTTCGCCCTGGCGTCGCCCAGCAACTCGCCGGATGGCTCAGGCGCATGGCCGCCGAAGAGCACGTCGCGGGAATCGTGAACCGTCTCAACGGCCACTCCGGCCTCGCGCAGCAGGCCGGAGCCATATCCGCGGCCAGCTCCCCAGAGCGGGTCGCAGACCACCTTGATGCCCGATTTGGCGATGGCCTTCAGATCGACCAACTCAGCCAGACGCTTCTGGAAGGCGGGCTTCACATCGGCGGTCTCGAATCCCCCTTGTGGCGGATCTGCCGCGGGAATCGCCTCTCCGCTCCCTTGTAGCCGGGCAATCGCCGCCTCGATCCGCTTTGTCACCTCGGGCAGCGCCGGAGCGCCGTCGTGGGTGGAGAACTTGATGCCGTTGTACTGCGGCGGATTGTGCGAGGCGGTAAAGTTGATGGCGCCCGAGGTCTTCAGTGTGCAAACGGCGTAAGCGATCGCCGGCGTGGGCGCCGCCTCGGGAATCACGATGGGCTTGATACCGGCTCCAGCCATCACTTTTGCAGCTATATCCACGAATGATTCGCCGAGAAAGCGCGGATCGCGGCCCACCAAAACCCTGTGCGGCTCGGGTTGCGAGTTCACAAAGGCGGCAACCCCCGCCACCGCCAGCCGGATATTGGCCACCGTAAACTCGTCGGCCACAATCGCCCGCCACCCGGAGGTGCCAAATCGAATCGCTGTCGTCATCTTCGATACCCCCGCGCAGGCTTCACCGGCCCAAAGTCCATACTGCCTGAGTCGGAGCGACGCGGCAAGCCGATCCTGGCGATGAAAGAGAGGGAATTCCATTCGGTTCTTATGCTGAGTGCCCCATCCTTGCGCCATCCGCGAGACCGGGAGAAGCCACGACGTGGCCACAGCAGTAAGGGAAACAAAGGAACGGGGGGGCTTCCGGGGGTTGTATCACTGCCAGCACAGGGGCAGACGAGCTACGAGACGGCCTGAGTTCATTGCTTGGGACCGGCTTCCATAGCGCGCGAGGCGGTTTTGAAGCGGTACATCTCGGCATCGGCCCGGTCGAGGAGCTCTTTCATGGTCTCGTTCGGCATGTGTTCGGCCAGACCGATGGAGGCGCTCACCGTCAGATTTCTAGAGCCCGACGTTCCCTGGACCGTATAGTTCCCGCAGACCCACTCCCTGAGACGGTCGATATGGGTTTTCGCCTCGGTCATGCCGCTATCCAGCAGGATGATGAATTCGTCGCCTCCCCAGCGCCCGATCACATCGGTCGAACGGCAGGCCGAGGTCAGTTCCGTGGCGAACTGTTTGAGCAGTTCATCGCCGATCAGGTGGCCATGATCGTCATTGACTCGCTTGAAACCGTCGATGTCGATGATGGCGACGCAGAGCGGGTGTCCCGCGGCGATGCGGTTCTCGATCTGGTTCTCAACGCAAAGCCGGCTGCGCAGCCCGGTCAGCGCATCGCGCGAGGCGATCTCCTCGGCTTCCTCCAGTTTTGTCCGGTACGTCGTGACTTCCTTCTGAAGCTGCTCCACGGCGGCCTTGCCCTCCGCGGCCATGCGATCGATGGAGGACTTCAGCTCCGCCGCGCTCTGCTGGATGGAAGCGCGAATCTCGGTCAGGTCTTCAAGACAGGCAACTTTCTTCAGCCGGTCAGTGACCTCGTTGATCTGCCCGGCGCAACGCTGATCCCTTTCCCCCACCGATTCGGCGGTGCGGGCCATCACGATGAGCAACTCCTTCACCTCGCCGGTCGTCTGGCGGTAATGCAAAGCGGTGCTCCTGCCCCAACCCCGCAACTCCTCCTGAACGCCACGATCCGTGGCTTCGACCGCCTCGCAGCTCATCTGGGCGGATAGGCTGGCTCCGAGCTTCCGCAGGCCCCGTTTGAGCTCATCTCCGAGGGCGGGGCAGGCATCCAGACTGCAGTTGCCCATCTCCATCAAGGCGGAGCGATAGGCGGCCATGGCCACGGGAAGAAGCTCCCTGCCATCGTGCTCATGGAGGATTTCAGGGCCGGTTTGCGCCCCATCCAGATACTTTTTCAGCGAGATCATCGGTCCTCGGATCGACCGTGTCCTTGCAGAACTGATGCGCAGACCGATCACCTCTGAATATCGGCGGCTTCCCGCCTTCTCTTTAGACCCTGGGCTTGCCGTCAAGTACCGATGGTGTAGCGTTGCGGCGAAAATCCGGCCCTCGGACTCCCCATAGAGCGATCCGCCCTCGAGAAGTGCCGCGCCCTACCTGGCCAGCCTGAAGTACCGCTTCGCTCTCGCCACGTCCTTCAGGATTTGCGCCTTGAGCGCTTCGGGCGAGGGCCACTCCATCTCCCCGCGCAGACGCAGCAGAAACTCCACTTCCAGCGGCGTCCGTTCGCCGAGGTCAATGGGCTCAAAGTCCAGGATGTGCGACTCAACGGCAAAGGAGGCCTCGCCGAAGGTAGGCCTGTTGCCGATGTTAGTAACCGCCTGAAACATCCGACCGCCCACTGCCAGCCGCGTCACATAAACACCGAAGGCGGGCAGCAAATCGCGGTAGGGAGCGAGATTGACCGTGGGCACCAGCAAACGTGTGCCGATCCCTCGGCCACGCGCTTGCCAGGAGTGGAGTGCAAAGGGCCGGCCCAGCATCCACCTCGCTGTGCGCACGTCGCCGGCCGCCAACAGCTCCCGAATGGCCGAACTGGAAACCTCAAGCCCGTGGACCCGCACCGCGGGATGCACATGGAGCGCGAATCCGTATTCATCGCCAAACGCCTTGAGCTCTTCCACGCCGGCCTCGGCGCCGCGCCCGAATCGGAAGTTGCCGCCCTCATGCAGGCTGCGGACAGCGAGCGAATCGACCAGGATGCCACGCACAAACTCCCTGGCCGGGAGCATGGCCAGCGCCGCGTCGAAGGGCAGCGCCAGCACCGCATCGATGCCCGCGGCGGCCAGCAGCCTGACCCGCTCGTTCATCGGCGTCAGCAGCTTGAGCGCGTTCCGGGGACGCAGAAACTGCTCCGGGTGGGGGTCGAAGGTGAGGGCAATCGAATGGAGGCCCCGTGCGCGCGCCTGGGCCGTCACGGCGGAGAGAATCTCCTGGTGGCCCAGATGCACGCCATCGAAGTTGCCGATGACGGCGGCGCAGGGGCCAAAGCCGGCGGGAATCTCCCGAATCGCGCGGTAGACGGAAAAGATGGGCGCGGAATCGTCCTTCATAGGGTCACGGGAAGAGTGAGGCCGTCATAGGCCAGCGCCACGCCGGCCGGCAGCGAGTGGTTGGTCTGTTTGTGGCCCAGTTCGTGGGCAATGTGCGTAAACCAAGTCTGTTTGGCCCCGATGCGCCGCGCCCAGCCCAGCGCCTGCTCCACGGTGGCGTGCGTGGGGTGGGGCTTGTGGCGCAATGCGGAGAGCACGAGGTGGTCCAGCCCCTCCAGCAGCCCAAAGCTCTCTTCAGGAATCGTACTCACGTCGGTCAGATAAGCGGCGTTGCCGAAGCGGAATCCGGCGATCTCCATCGGTCCATGCATGACCGGAATGCGCAGGACCTCGACGCCGTGGACGGCAGTGCGCTCGCCCAGCGGATGCAGTAGCACACGGGCGCGGTTGGGGTAGGTTGCCCGCCGCGAAAACGTGTAATCGAAGATGTGCTCCAGCACCGCGGCCGTTTCCGCCGAGGCATAGAGCGGAATCGGCCCGCCCTCGCGGAATACCGTGAAGCTGAGCGGGCGCAGATCGTCGAGGCCCAGGATGTGGTCGGCGTGGGAGTGCGTGTAGAAGACCGCGTCCACGCGGGTGAGGCCATTGCGCAATGCCTGTTCGCGGAAGTCCGGGCCGGTATCGATGACCACCGCGCGCTCGCGCCCGCGCTGGTTCCAGCGCAGCAGCACCGACGGGCGCAAACGCTTGTCGCGCGGATCCGGCGAGGCGCATACCTCGCAGTCGCATCCCAGCGTGGGAACCCCCATCGAGGTTCCAGTTCCCATAAATGTGAGCAGGCCCTGCATCCGGTATCTAGCGCTTGGTTCCCGGGGGCGGAGGCGGCTGAACCCCCTGGAGGGTGATCATCCTGGTCAACTCCAGAAAGGCCATCCGCAGCTCGAAGAGAACCGTTTCGAGTGTGCGATCTTCCGCTTCCGTCAAGTTTCCGCGCGTCTTAGCGGCCAAAATGCCCAGCAGGTCGATGGTCTGTCGCGCGCCCAGAATGTCTACGCGCGGGCGCTGGCCCTCCTGGGCGCCGGCGCCCATTTGGATCATGGCCGAAACATAGAACTGCTGCACCAGGTGCTCGAAGCCGACCGGCGGCTGCGCGCCCATGGCGGGATTCTGCGCCCTGACCAGGTCCTCGAGCCGCTGCGCGGAGGCGTCGTAGGCGGTCTTCTGTTCGCGGCTCTCCTGGGCGGTGGGCGGGGGAGGCAATTCCGGCTCCGCCTCCTGCGGCAATGCCGGCTGGGGAGCTTCGACCGGGGGCGCCTCGCGCTTGCTCTCGTTAACCACCAGCCGCGGCCCGGTGCTCGGCTCAACCGGCGCCGCCGCGGCTACCGGTTCAGGCGCGGGGATCTGCGCGTTCTCTTTCTCTTCCTCCGCCTTGACTTTGCGGCGGTCGATCACGGTGAATTTGGGGGTTTCGCTCATCGCTCCTTATTTCCTATCGCTACCGGCTACAGGCTAGGCGGGGCGGCCAGAATGCTTGCGGAGCCCGCGGCCGCTCCGACGGTGTAGGTAATGGGTTGGTTGCGTAGCTCGGCTTCGCCGCGAATCATGCCCAGGGCAAAGATGCGGCTGCCCGCCGGCAGCGGCACTTCGGCGGCGCTGGTGATCCGGCCGGCCGCCGCTCCGCCGTCCAAGATCAACTCAGTTCCGGCCGCCGGCGCCGGTCCTGACAGTTCCAGGTGACGCAGGCGCCGGTGAACGCTGCCCCGCGAATGGATGCGCTCCACAATCTCCTGGCCCAGATAACAGCCCTTGTTGAAGTTGAGCGCCCGCATCTGCGAGGTCTCCTGGGGCAGATCGCGCTCGGCGATATCGATGCCGTACGCGGGAATCCCTTCGGCAATGCGGAAAGCCTCCAGAGAAGCAGCGCCGACCGCGACGGTCCCAGCCGCGCGCAGATACTTCCACAGCTTCTTCAAGCCCGGCTCCGGCGCCCAGATTTCATAATGCGGCGCCAGTACGCCATAG